>Ga0265294_10001052_pt1 | contig 37430 bp, 35 predicted proteins | sample MunlanPumphouse3_FD_192504 | JGI IMG/M metagenome (GOLD analysis project Ga0265294, IMG submission 192504) | Groundwater microbial communities from a municipal landfill in Southern Ontario, Canada - Pumphouse #3 | ecosystem: Environmental > Aquatic > Deep subsurface > Groundwater | place... | reverse complement strand
GCCGCAGGCGGCTGCTGAGTGCAGTTTTGATCGCGCAGCTCAATGGCGAACAGGGTTATATTTATTGGTTATTTATGGTTCATTATCTTACCCCTGAAATTTTGTCTTGACAACCGAGCCACTATATAATATCATTGGCAAAGCCAATATCATTCAGCTTCAGCTGAATATCATTACGAAGTAATATCATTGATAAAGCCAATATCATTCAACCTCAGCTCTATATCATTACGTAGTAATATCATTGGCGATGCCAATATCATTCAGCGTTAGCTGAATATCATTACAAAGTAATATCATTGGCGGAGCCAATATCATTCAGCATCAGCTGAATATCATTACGAAGTAATATCATTGGCAAAGCCAATATCATTCAGCGTTAGCTGAATATCATTACGCAGTAATATCATTGGCGGAGCCAATATCATTCGTGTTTGGAGGTGTAGCATGAAAGACAATCCGTTAGTTATAAAATCCAAAGAATTCGCAAAAGATATTATATTTTTATCCCAAGAAATTAAGCGGGTAAAGAAAGAAAATATAATTACAAATCAGCTCGTCCGAAGCGGCACATCAATCGGGGCTAATATTCGCGAAGGTAATTACGCGCAAGGGAAAGCGGACTTTATCTCGAAATTTGAAATTGCCTTAAAAGAATGTTATGAAACCGAGTATTGGCTTGAACTGCTGTTTGAAACAAATTATATAAATGAAGAAACATATAAGATTTTACAACAAAAATGCGGCGCAATTCGCAGATTGCTTATCTCATCCGTTAAAACCGCAAAAGGAAGCAAATTGGCAACTTGATGGCGCAATAATATTCAGCTTACATCAATAATTAATGATAAAACCATCTTAACTCTTTTTATTAACAAAACATAAAAAAAACGACAATTTTCGTTAGAAAGCTGTCGTTTTTTTGTTCTCTTCACTCTCAGAATTATCGCTTTGTATCTATACGCAACCTTTTTGCCGGTTCTGCAAACCTATAATTAATTCAAAGACTCCTTTTTCACCTCTCATAAATTCAGAGAACCGCAATCTTTTTGTTGGCTCCGCTTATCGACTGTGTGAATTTAGGGAACCGCAATCTTTTTGATGGTTCCGCTTATCAATTGTGTAAATCCAGAGAACAGCAACCTTTTTGACGGTTCCACCCACCCAAAAGTAGTTAAGCAATTTATCTTTCCCCCCTTATAAATTCAGGGAACTGCAAACTTTTTGTCGGTTTCGGCTTGCCGAAATTGCGGTCGTCCAGACCGCAAAATCAAAAATTGCCGCTTGAAAGACAACGTCTTTCAAGCATGTTACCTGTGCGACATAATAACCTTAATTTCGTCCTCGTTTATTCCCACCATGGCGTCGCCGAGGTTTTCCGAAACCTCCGCGAGGATTTGCGGGTTGTTGTAATTAGCCACCGCTTTTACTATTGCGGCCGCTCTTTTTTCCGGGTTGCCGGACTTAAAAATGCCCGAGCCCACAAACACTCCCTCTGCTCCGAGCTGCATCATAAGCGCGGCGTCGGCAGGGGTCGCCACTCCGCCGGCGGCGAAGTTTAAAACCGGTATCTCCCCGTTTTCATGGACATATCTCAGCAGCTCATACGGCACTCCGAATGTTTTCGCCGCCTCGAAAAGCTCGTCCGGGGACATTGACTTGATAAGCCGGATTTCCCCCTGTATCTTCCGCATATGCTTTACCGCCTGTATGACGTCGCCGGTGCCGGCCTCGCCCTTTGTGCGAATCATTGAAGCGCCCTCGGCTACCCTCCTCAGCGCCTCGCCCAAGTCGCGCGCGCCGCACACAAACGGCGTTTTGAACTTGGTCTTGTCAATGTGGTGGGTGTCGTCGGCGGGGGAAAGCACCTCGCTTTCGTCGATATAGTCGATACCGACGGATTCAAGAATCTGCGCTTCAACAAAATGGCCTATCCTGCACTTTGCCATAACGGGAATCGACACCGCGCTCTTTATGCTCTTTATCATTTGCGGGTCACTCATTCTTGAAACGCCCCCGGCCGCCCTTATATCAGCGGGAATCCGCTCAAGCGCCATAACCGCCACCGCCCCGGCTTTTTGGGCGATAACGGCCTGAGCCGGCGTGGTGACGTCCATAATGACGCCCCCCAACAGCTTTTTGCCAAGCCCTTTGGTTTTATCATATTTTTTGTCCGACATTGAAACAGCCCCTTTACTTTTTGGTTTTATATCATTATAATCATATTATGATATTATCGAAATACCCATTTTAATATATTTTAGTAATACCAATTACGGGAGGCGGGCAAATGCTGACATACGACATTGAAAACAGGGGCAAAACCCCCGCGTATATTTTTTTGTATGAAAACATTAAAAACGATATCGAAAGGGGGTTTATAAAGCCGGGTGAAAAGCTCCCCTCAAAGCGAAGTTTCGCTACCCACCTGCGGCTAAGCGTCACCACAATACAAAACGCCTATTACCAGCTTATTTCCGAGGGATATATTTATTCTCGGCCCAACAGCGGCTATTACGCCGCCGCCATAGAGCCGGTGAGCCGCCCAAAAACCAAAAAATTCGCCGCGAAAGAGCCCCCCGCGGAAAACAAAACGGAATACTTCGCCGACTTTTGCGACAACAACATAAACACCGCTTTGTTCCCCTTTTCACTGTGGTCAAAATCCATGCGGGAGGTGCTTAGCGAGTCGGGAGAGAAAGCTTTAAAAAAAATACCCAACACCGGAGCTGCCGAGCTTAGGAAAAGTATTTCAGACCACTTATACCGATTCCGGGGAATGAATGTGGAGCCCGAGCGAATTATAATCGGCGCGGGCGCCGAATATCTGTACGGGCTATTGGTAAAGCTTTTGGGGAAAGATAAAATCTATGCGCTCGAAGACCCCGGTTATGGGAAGATAGGCAAGATATATAATATTGAGGACGTTAAGGTGAGGTATATTCCCCTTGATAAAAGCGGGGTTTCATGCCTTGAGCTTGAAAAGCAGGGCGCTGATATAGTCCATATTTCCCCCTCCCACCACTTCCCCACGGGGATTGTTACGCCGATAAAAAGGCGGTGGGAACTCCTTGGCTGGGCTTTGGAAAAAGAGGGGAGGTATATTATCGAAGACGATTACGACAGCGAGTTTCGCTTTACCGGCAGGCCTTTGCCCACGGTGGAGAGCATTGACAAGCACGGCAGGGTGATTTATATAAACACTTTTTCAAAAACTATTTCCCCCTCGCTTAGGATAAGCTATATGGCGCTCCCCGAAAAGCTATTTGAAAAATACCAAACCGAGCTTGGGTTTTACTCCTGCGCGGTCTCGAGCATTGAGCAATACACGCTGGCTAAGTTTATTTCAAAAGGGTATTTTGAAAGACATATAAACCGAATGCGGAAGTTTTATAAAACCCTGAGGGATTCCATAATAAAATCCATATCCGAAAGCTTGCTTTCGGATATGGCGGTAATCCTTGAAGAAGACGCGGGGCTTCACTTTATTTTAAAGCTTGACACAAAAGAGAGCGAGAGGGAAATTATACGCCGCGTCAGGGAAAAGGGGGTTAACATAACCTGCCTTTCGGAATATTGCCAAACCCCGTATAAAGGGGAAAACCCAATGCTTGTTATAAATTATTCCGGGGTGCAAGGCGGGGAAACAGAAATTAAAAAAGCCATTGAGGTCTTGTCTTCGGCGGTAATGCCGGGGAATAAAACTTTAAAAAGCTAAAGGATAATTTCCTCCCCCGCGCCAAGCGGACGGACGATATCTTCGGGCTTGCCTTTACACTTGCTTTTTAAGGCTTTTTTAAGGATACAGACCGCGTTTGTTCCCGTGCAGTGAAGCGGGCAAACAACGCTTGCCCCTGTCTTTTTTAAAAAATCGGCGGCGGACTTTATGTTTTTTTCGGGTTCTTCCGACAAATGCATTCCGCCTATGACGGCGTAAACATTTTTACCCGGGTGGTGCTTTAAAGCTTGACTTACACAGTTTTCAACCCCGGGGTGGGAACAGCCGAGTATGATAACAAGCCCCAAATCTTCTTCAAGAACTAAAATCTGCTCATCGGTAAACAGGTCTTTTTCAAGGCTTCCGTTTTTGCTTATATAAAAGTTATTTTGGGTTTGCTTTTTGATATCAGTTTTCCGACCAAAGCCGCCTATCAGGGTTACTCCGGGGAACAAGATTCTTGCCCCCTCAATTTCGACAAAGCTTTTTTTTACCGGTAAATCCTCAGTCAGCTCGGGGCAGCCGATCTCACGGCAGCTCTCGCCGTCGGGGTTTAGCGCGAGCCTTGTTTCAAGCGCCCCTTTTTGGAGGTAAACCTCACTTGATACCCCATGTTCATGTAAAAACTTCACTCCGCCGCAATGGTCGTAATGGCCGTGGCTTATCACAACCGCGTTGGTTTTAGTAAGGTCAACGCCGGCGGTTTTCGCGTTTTTGGCAAAGATATCGCTTTGCCCGGTATCAAAGAGAATGTTTTTGCCGTCACGCTCGATAAATAAAGACAGCCCGTGTTCGGCGATAAACTCTCTTTTATTGACGCAGTCATTTGTTAGCACGGTGAGTTTCATTTTTTAAGACCGCCCCTCGTTTTTATCATTTTTTCGCCCTGATAATTCTAAAACCTGTTTCTTCCATGACGGCGGCAGTTCTGGCGGCAGTTCTGCTCCCCGTACCCGCCCGCGCAAATCACCCTCGGCGAGCCGCAACCCGGGCAGACATAAGTGTCCGGCTCTTTCTCTGACTCGTGAACGTCATAGCTCTCGTTCCATTCCCTGCCGCAGTCCGCGCACCTCAGCGCGCAGATATTCCTCGCGTAGTTTCCCCCGCCCACGCGTATGGCTTTTCCCTTAACAAGACTGTCGGCGATTTTTTCCCTTGCCGAAAGGAGTATCCGGCGAAACGTGGGGCGCGATATCATCATTCGCTCGGCGCAGTCTTCCTGTTCAAGCCCCAGCAGGTCTTTTAACCTTATCGCCTCAAGCTCCTCGACAAGAAGAATGTTTGACGCCCCTCCTTTGGGGGGGATTTCGGCCGGAATAAAACAAACTGTTTTGGGGAGGTTTTCAATCCTCCTCCATTTCGCGGGTCTTGCCAAAGCCGCACCACCTTTTCTTGGTTTTTAAATGTTTTTGACTTTATAAGGGCGCCCGTATTCCGAAGACGGCGTTTCGCCGTCTTCGGAACAAAGCTACCCGCAAAAGGTTTAAATTCCCCGCGGGTTATTCGGGGTATTTTGATTACGGCGAAGACTTCTGTAACCAAAAACCCGTCCGCCGCGGCCGATTCTGTTAAAGCCCCTGCCCGCGCCGCGACCCCTGCCATAACCGAAAAAGCTTTTGTTTACAGCCTTGTCGTCATTGCAGTACCCCGCGCCGCGCCCGGTAAGCGGGCCTTGACCCTGCGGTCCCGTGCCATCTCTTCCCGGCATAAAAACACCTCCTTTTTAAAAAATCATAATTAACATATGTTCATTACATCTGTATCTTAGCATAGTTATGGTCATATGTCAATAACTATTTTAAAAATTTTTTTTAACGGTCTTTTATGCCGCGGGTAATATGTCGACGGCGATTTTTCAGTTTTGGCTGTCAGGCCGTCTTAGCTTTTGTGTTTTACCGCGTTTATACTGCATTCCGGGCAGAGCCCGTAAATATCAAGCTTATGCCCTTTTATGGAATAACGGGTATTTTTCGCCAAATCCGCTACATATCCGCCCAGCGGACAGACGTTAAGCGTGGTTATTTTTTTGCATCCAAGGCAAATGAGGTGATGCGTGTGGGCTTCCCCGCAAGCCTCGTAGAGAGAACGCGGGTTGTTTTCAAGCACGATTTTTTTGATAAGATTTTTTTGGCAAAGCACATCGAGCGCGCGGTAGACGGTGGAAAAGTTGGCGTTTATCCCTTTTTTCCTTAGCTTTGAGTAAAGGTCCTCCGCGCTAAGCGGGTTTGGGCTTTCCCTTAGCAATTTTAGTATCGCCTCGCGGCGAACTGTTTTTTTAAGCCCGCTTTTAAGCAGCGTTTCGCCTGCTTGTTCGTTCATATAAAAATAATACTCCTTCCCCTAAGTTTTGTCATTCCGCCGAAAGGCGGAAATAATTTTATTAAAATTTACCTAAAACGCTTTTAAACTTTGCTGCCGCCGGCAAAGCTTGCGGCTTTAATTTTATCAAGAACTTTTTTAACGCCGAACGCCGCGAAATAGCACAAAACGGATATCACCACGATAACTGCCCCCGACGACATGTCAAGCGCGTAGGAAACGCAAAGCCCGCTAAAGCTGTATATATTCCCTATTATAACGGCGTAGATTATTCTTTTTTCAAGGCTTTTGGCAAAGAGCGAGGAAGTGGCGGCCGGGGCGGTGAGCAGCGCGAGGGAGAGGATTATCCCCACGACCCTAATGAGCGCCACAACTGTCAGGGCGATGAGCGCGAGCAGCAGATAGCGGAGGAATTTTACCCACACGCCCCTTATCAGCGAAAACTCCTCGTCAAATAAATATGATTTCCAGTTTTCAAAAAACACCCATACCACAACCATGACCACAACCGTTAAAACGCCCACAAAGTAAAGGCCGGACTTTGTGACGGCAAGGATATTGCCGAACAGGTATGAGCTTAAGTCGGGCGGGTAACCGGGCGTCAGCGCCACAAATAAAACCCCGAGAGCCATTCCCGCCGACCACAAAAGCGAAATAACAACATCCACCCCGGTTTTGCTTTTATCTTTAAGATAGCCAATCCCCAGCGCCCCCGCGAGCGCGAAAATCAACGCGCCTATAATGGGTTCAATTCCAAGCAGATAACCCAGCCCCACCCCTCCGTAGGAGATATGCGCGATCCCTCCGCTCATCATAACAAGTTTTTTCTCTATTATTATAACGCCGATAAACCCGCAAGCAACGCTCGCCAGCACCCCGACCGCAAGCGCGTTTTGCATAAAAGCATAATTTAAAAAAGCGTGTATCATTATTTATAACCGTTCCTTTTGAAAAATTTATTTTTCAATATGCTCTCCGAGTACCCTATGCGGTACTCCATGGGCAATTAAATCCACCGGGCAGCCATAGAGGCTGTTTACGGTTTCGGAATTAAGTTTCGGCTCCCCATGGTAGACAAGACTGCCGTTAAGACAGGCAAGGCTTTTTACAAGCGAGGAAACGGCAAGCAAGTCGTGGGTTACAAGCACCACCGTCATGGTTTCGTTAAGCTCCGCCAAGAGCGAGTAAATCTGCTCCCGCGAGTTTGCGTCCACGCTTGCCGTGGGCTCGTCAAGCAAAATAAGCTTTGGGTTTGCCGCGATAGCGCGGGCGATGAGCATTTTCTGGAATTCCCCGCCGGAAAGAGCCGAAACCTGTCTGTCATAAAGCCCGCCTATTCCCACTCTGCCGAGTATTTCGGCGGCGTGCTCTTTTTCGCCGTTAGTATAAGCGTGAAAAGGCGAAACGCCCTTTTGTAAAAACCCCGTCAGCGCCACTTCCATCACCGTAATGGGGAACTTTCGTTCCATAAACGCGAACTGCGGCACATAGCCGACCTCTCCGCGGCTGAGCTTTGATGGCTTGCCATAAATATTAATATCCCCCGCGTCTTTTGGGACAAGCCCGAGCATGGCTTTTAAAAGTGTGGATTTTCCCCCGCCGTTGGGGCCTATTATACCCAAATATTCCCCGCGCGGCACGCTTAGCGAGATATTGTTTAGAGCTCGCGTTTTCCCGTAATAAACCGAAAGATTGTTTATTTCTATCGCGGCTTTTTCTATTAAGGCGTTGTTTTTGGTTGTTTCTTTCATAGTAATATTTTTTGTCTCTCCTTTTGCGCTTTGAAACACTCTTACCGCTCAGCGCATTGAGTCGGCTATAAGGCCCGCCATTTCGAGCAGGTTATTGATATAATCCGGGGAAAGCGGGGAAACCTTAACCGCCTTGCCACCAATTTCCTCGGCGAACGCCCTTGACTGGGCGGCGTCGACCTCGGCTTGATAAAAAACCGTTTTAATGTTTTTTTGTTTCGCGAGATCAATCATTTCTTTAAGCCGCGACGGGGTGGCCTCCTTGCCCTCTTCCTCAAGAGCCTCCATTTTAAGCCCGTAATCGTCGGCAAAATACCCCAGCGAAGGGTGAAAAACTATAAACGTCCTTTTGCCCTCGGGGATATCCTTAAATAAATTTTGAATCTCCCCGTCAAGCTTGTTAAGCCGGGCGATATATTTTTCCGCGTTTGACGCATAAACCTCGCCGTTTTGCGGGTCAAGGGAAGAAAGTTCCGCCGCTATACAGCCGACCATTTTGATAACCCGTTTGGGCGACAGCCATATATGCGGGTCTCTGCCGAAAGAGCCAAAGCTAAGCTCGCCGTAAAAGCCGCTTACATATTTTTCAAGCTCGATAACTTTTTTCTTATCTTTTAATTTTGGGATAATAGCCGTCGTCTCGGCCGGGGTTCCCGTTGAAAAATAAACGGCCGCTCTCCCGAGCTTTTCCATAACAAGCGGGGTCGGCTCATAGTTTTCCGGGCTGTAACCGGGGGGGATAAGTAAAATCGTGTTAAAATTCCCGCCGGAAATTTCCTTTACCAGCGTTTCCACAGGGGGGATTCCCACCGCTATGACGGGTTTTTCATAAATTTCGCCGTTTCTGCCCTTACCGCAGGAAGAAAGCCCGAACAGCGCAAACGCCGTTAAAACCACCCCGATAAGCGTAAACGCCAAAAATTTATTTCTCCCGGCGGGAAAAAACAAAACTTTATTTTTCCTATAATTTGTTTTCAAAGTCTGCACTCTCCTAAAATCAAACGCGAATCATTTGCGTTTATAGAATAAACCCAAAAACAAATTTTGTCAAGACGCGTAAAAAACTTTTATGATTTTTTATAAAAATCTAAAAATAGTTATTGACATATGTCAGAAACTGATTATAATATTATCAAGTTAAAGTTTGACTTGCCGCTCCCGGCGGTATATAAAGTTTAATTAAAGGAGGCTTTCCCCATGCCCCGCCCGAGAAAGAAAAGACTGGTGTGCTGTCTCCCCGAAAATGTGTGCTTTGGGCCTATTGATTGCCCCGACCGATATAGAAATATGAGCATGAAAAGAACTGCCAAAGATGAAACTTCGCCAAACGGCAAAGCGTCTTATGTAGTTATGACAATAGACGAGTACGAGACCATACGGCTGATTGACCTTGAGGGCTATACTCAGGAGGCCTGCGCGAGGCAAATGAGCGTTGCCCGCACGACAGTTCAGGCGGCGTACGACTCCGCCAGAAAAAAGATCGCCCAGTCTGTTGTAAACGGCAAAATACTTTTAATTTCAGGCGGCGAGTACCATATCTGCAAGGGCGACGCCGAGGGCTGTCCCCGCAGGAAGTGCAGGCATAAATTAAATAACGATAAAATATAGGTTTTAAGGGTTAAGAAAACCATATTGAAACCATAAAAACCCGCGCGTTGAAGCGTTAGAAAAGGAGAAATTAGGATTGAAAGATAAACTTTCAATCCCGAAGTTTGTTTCTTTCGCATCAGGCAGAATGACGCGAATCGCGAAGAACGCGACCGAAACAAACTTCAAACTCAAAAGCGAAAAGAATGGTAGATTGAAAGATAAACTTTCAATCCCGAAGTTTGTTTCTTTCGCATCAGGCAGAATGACGCGAATCGCGAAGAACGCGACCGAAACAAACTTCAAACTCAAAAGCGAAAGGAAAGGTCAGAAAAATGAAAATTGCCCTACCGGTGAGTAAAAATTCGCTTGACGCGGCGGTCGCGTCTTCTTTCGGCAGAACCGAATGGTTTATGCTCTATGACACAAAAACCGAAAAAGCCGAGTTTTTAAGCAACTCCGCGTCCTCTCTCCAAGGCGGCGCGGGGATAAAAGCGTCGCAATCGCTTGTCGACGGCGGCGTGGACATAGTCATTTCCCCGCGCTTCGGCGAAAACGCGAGGGATGTCTTGGCGGGGGCGGGGATAAAAGCGTTTAAATCCGCCGAGGGCGGCGCGCTTGAAAACATAAAACTGTTTTTATCCGGCTCTCTCACTCCGCTTGAAGACGCGCACCCGGGGCTCCACAACCATGGCAGGCGGTAACACAAAAATCGCCGTGCTGAGCGGTAAGGGCGGAACGGGCAAAACAACCATAGCGGTAAACCTTTCGGCTGTCGCCGGGTCTGTCTACGCCGACTGCGACGTGGAAGCCCCGAACGGGCATCTCTTTTTGCCCCCCGAACCGGAAACGATAACGGAAGAAAAAATAACCGTGCTCATACCGTCCGTGAACCATGAAAAATGCTCGGCTTGCAGAAAATGCGTGGATTTCTGCAAGTTCGGGGGGCTTGCTTTCGCGGGGGGGAGAGTTTTGGTGTTTGAAAACCTGTGTCACTCCTGCGGGGGCTGCGCGATTATTTGTGAGGAGGGCGCAATCAGCGAACATAAAAAGCAAATCGGCTTTGCGCGGACAGGAAAAGCGGGGACGGTGAGCTTTATCGGCGGGAGCCTTAACGAGGGCGAGGCGACGGGTGTCCCCGTTATTCAAAACATTATTGAAAAAGCCGAAAACAAGGGCGGGCTTGTGTTTTTTGACTCCCCGCCCGGCAGCGGCTGCGCCGTTATGGAAGTGGTTAAGGCCTGCGATTATTGCCTCATTGTGTCCGAACCCACGGTTTTCGGCCTTGATAACTTAAAAATGATTATTTCGCTTTCAAACCTCCTTAAAAAGCCCTTTGGAGTGGTGATAAACAAAGCTTTAAAAAGCTCCGGGATAATAAGGGATTATTTAAAGTCAATTGGCCGCGAGCCGCTTTTGGAGATCCCCTATGACAGCAACGCGGGGAAAATCTGTTCGGAGGGGGGGCTTCTTGCAAAAGAAGACGCTTTCTACCGCTCTTTATTTGAGTCTCTGCTTGAAAAGATAAAGATAACGGAGGGCGAAGATTGAAAGATAAACTTTCAATCCCGAAGTTTGTTTCTTTCGCATCAGGCAGAATGACGCGAATCGCGAAGGACGCGACCGAAACAAACTTCAAACTCAACTGCAAAAGGAAGGGTCATAAAAATGAAACAACTGCTGGTGCTGAGCGGAAAAGGCGGGACGGGGAAAACAACCGTCGCGGGGGCGTTTATCGCCCTGTCGGGGGCAAGAGCGTTTGCCGACTGCGACGTTGACGCGCCCAATCTTCATCTCCTTTACGGGCGGGGAAAACCCATAAGCCGGCCTTATTACGGGATTAAAAAGGCGTTCATAGATAAAGACAAGTGTATAATGTGCGGCGAGTGTGAGGAAAAATGCCGATTTGGCGCGATAACAAACAAAAACGGCTTTGAGGTTGACGGCTTTTCCTGCGAGGGGTGCGGGGTTTGCGAGCTTGTCTGCCCGGCGGGGGCGGTTGAGATGTCGGATCGCGTTTCGGGGGAACTTAACCTTTATAAAAATAGAAATTATTTATTTTCTGCCGCGAGGCTAAACATGGGGAGCGGCGCGTCGGGCAAGCTTGTCACCGAGGTAAAAAAACAAATGGAAAGTCATATGCCCGAAACCGAACTTGCTATAATAGACGGCTCACCCGGAATCGGCTGCCCGGTCATAGCCTCGGTCAGCGGGGTTGATATGGCGCTTATGGTCGCGGAGCCGACGCTGTCGGGGATAAGTGATCTCAAGCGGGTGGTTAAAACCGCTTTGATTTTAGACGCGCGGGTTGCCGTCTGCGTAAATAAATTTGATATAAACATTAAAAATACCCGCGAGATATTTAACTTTTGCCAAGACAATGACATTCCCTTTACGGGGGTGATCCCTTTTGACAGCCTTGTCGGGGAAGCGGTAAACCAAGGCAGGAATATAACCGAAGTTAAAAGCCGGGCGGGCGACGCTATAAAAAGGGTTTATGAAAAAACCATGAGAGCGTTATACAGTTAAAACATTTTTATATATTATAAAAACAACTCAAATAAAAGGAGCAAAAACCATGAAAATAGCAGTGGCATGCGAGGGAAACACCGTTACAAAACATTTCGGGCATTGCGAAAACTTTATTATTTACGACTGCGAGGGAGGGGCTATAACAAGCGCCGCAAACATCCCCACCCCGGGGCATAAGCCGGGGTTTCTGCCGCATTTTTTAGGGGACTTGGGCGTAAACGTCATTATCTCCGGCGGTATGGGCGGCTCTGCTTCGGAAATTTTCGGCGAGCGGAATATCAAAGTGGTCACCGGTGTTTTGGGGGACCCGAAAACAGCCGTTTCCGCTTACCTTAAGGGGGAACTGAAAGCCGCCTCAAACACCTGCGACTCCCATTCCAAGCGTTAAGCGCAAAGGGGTGAAAAAACCATGGCAATGACAATAGCTTTATATGTAATTTCCGCCTCGGCGCTCGCGGCCTCGTTTATAAAAAGCCGGCAAAAAACCTACGCCGCGCTTAAAAAGGCGCTAAAGGCGTTCGAGACCATACTTCCTCAATTCCTGTCGATATTAATAGTCATCGGAATGTTGTTAGCTCTCTTAACTCCCGAGCAAATTTCAAAAATCTTAGGGAGCGAATCGGGGTTTTTAGGCGTAATAATCGCCGCGCTTATCGGCTCTATCACCCTTATTCCGGGGTTTGTGGCGTTTCCGCTGGCGGCGGCGCTGCTAAATAACGGCGCGGGATATATGCAAATCGCCGCTTTTATTTCCACGCTTATGATGGTGGGGATTATCACCCTGCCGCTGGAGATAAAATACTTCGGCAAAAAGGCGGCTTTCCTTAGAAACGGGGCGGCGTTCGCGTTTTCGCTTCTCGCGGCGTTGGTAATGGGGGCGCTTTTATGTTTATGAGAGAAAAAACATTGAGAATTATTAAAAGATATAAATTTTTTATCGCTCTCGCTATCCTTAACATAGCGCTTGTGGCCGTGTTCCCGGAAACGGGGGTAAAATCCTTTAAAATTACCTGGGGCAGCGTAAAAGAAATGCTGTCGGTGCTGCCGCCCATTTTTATACTCCTCGGGCTCCTTGACGTCTGGGTCAAAAAAGAGACGATGGTAAAGTACATGGGCGAGGGTTCGGGGTTTATGGGCGTGGCGCTGGCCTTTCTTTTGGGGTCGGCGGCGGCGGGCCCGCTCTACGCCGCTTTCCCGGTCGCGCTGGTGCTTTTAAAAAAAGGGAGCAAGCTCTCAAACGTGCTTATCATGCTTGGCGCGTGGTCAACTACAAAAGCCCCGCTTGTGCTGTTTGAGATTACCTCAATGGGGCTGAAGTTCGCGCTTATCAGGTTAGCGCTTAATATTTTCGGTATCGGGATTATCGCGTTTATTACCGAAAGATCCTTGTCAAAACGCGAAAAAGCTTTGATTTACTCAAACGCCGAGAAAACGGCGTAATGCTAAAAATTTGGTATTTATGTGAATATAATCTTGACTTCAGGTAAATAAACATATATAATAAACGGGCGGGGTAAAACCGGCGCAAAACAAAATAAAAAAACAACGCCAACAAAACGCGCAATAAAAAACTTCAAACTGTGAAAGGAAGAATTGTCATGAAAAAACTGCCCGCGCTTATATTAACCCTTTGCCTCGCGGCGGGGCTTTTAAGCGTATTTTCCCTTGTTTCCCCGGCTCAGTCTAACTCTGTTCTCGACGATTATGTCACAGACGGCCTCGCGGCTTTTTACGCCGCCTCTCACCACTCCGCCGACGGCAAGACATGGCTTGACGCTTCCGGCAACGGGTTGGACCTTGACCTTGCGTCATACGACGAGTCAAACAATTATTTTGACGGCGAAAAAGGCGTGTTTGTAAACAAATCCACCAAAATATTTTTTGACGGCGCGATAGCAACGCTTATCTCCACCGGCAAGTTCACCACGGAAATGGTAATTAAGGATACAGACGTGACCGGCAGCGATTTCGGCACATATTTAAACTGCACAAACGACGCTTACTCTCTGTTTATGCGGCTCAACGACCCCGCCAATGTGTTTGTTGAATTCAAGTGCGGAACCAACCAAAGGCCAAAAGTGGCGGTTCCGGACAAAAACTATTTCAAGGACTCCACGGTGACGGTCACGTTTGACTATTCCACCGGCGTAAACTGCCTGTATGTCAACGGGGCCCTCCTTCAGTCAAAAACCCCCACCGAACCTTTTACCGTAACCGATTTCTACCTCGGCCATAACGACGGCACAAGGTCGCACGACACCGAATTTGCTTGTATCAGGTTTTACGACAGGGCGCTCACGGCTGCTGAAGTGGCGGAAAACTACGCCGCCGACAACGGCGGATCGCTGCCTATAGACACCTCGGGCGATACCAGCGAGCCCCCCGCGGCAAAACAAAACAGGGCGGAAGAGCAGCCCTACACCGCGTCCGGCATTTATGTCGACCCGAACAACCAGTCGATACCCTACCCCGACACCGACGGCAAGGAGCTTACCGACGGCGTTATACCCTCTACCGCGGTTTACAGCGACCCGGCGTGGGTTGGGTTCAGTGCCAATTCCACCGACTACAAAGAAAGCGGCTACGCCGAAATAGTCGTCGATTTGGGCGAAGTTTCCGAAATAACCGGCGTCAATATAGTGCTAAGCAACCTCGGCAGCGCGGGAATAGGCGCGCCGAAGGAATTTGTTTATTCGTATTCCGAAGACGGCGAGAACTGGAACGAGCTTGGCTACGGCGCGTATGACGTTGAGCCGGCCGCCAACCTCGGCGCGATTATAAACAACTACTTAAATGAATCCGCCGCCGCGAGATATGTCCGGGCGAGGTTTAAGAACAGCGAAGGCAACGGCTGGATGTTTATCGGCGAGTTCCAAGTTTTTGAGGACGCCGAAACGCCCGTCTTCCCCGACGACGGTTCTTCCGAAGGGCAAAGCCCTCCCACGGGGGACGCGGGGATTGCTTTGGCGGTTCTTGTCGCCATCACGGCTCTTGCCGGGGCGGTTATTGTTAAAAAAAGGTCATAAGCGACAGATACAAATATAATCCCACGCGGTATACGCGGACAAAAGTAACAAATAAACTCTAAAAAAACCCGCCGCCCGAAAAGCGGCGGGTTTTGCCGTGTTTTAACGCTTCCCTTGCTTTTTTTAGCTTTTACACTTATCACTCAACGCGGTAAAACAAACCGATATTAGTGAAAAAGTCCCCCAAACCCCCGCGAAATCTACACAAAACCCGCGAAAAAACGCCAAAACATAGCGGAAAAGCTATTGACAAAGCAAATTTTATTAAATATAATTAATAAAGGCAGGGGCTTATAATAATTCATTTTTACGCCCGCGCCCTTATTTTATTTCAGGGGCTGTTTTTTATGAACACTATCAACGTTCCCGATATCTTCGGCAGTCTTGTCTTTAACGACACCGTTATGCAAAAAAGGCTTCCCAAAGAGACCTATGTTTCGCTGAAACAAACCATTAACGAGGGCAGGCATCTCGCCCTTGGGGTGGCGAATATTGTCGCCAACGCCATGAAGGATTGGGCGACAGAGCTTGGCGCCACCCATTTTACCCATTGGTTTCAGCCCATGACGGGAATTACGGCCGAAAAGCACGACAGCTTTATTTCGCCCAAAGCGGACGGAAAAATAATAATGGAGTTTTCGGGAAAAGAGCTTGTAAAGGGCGAACCCGACGCCTCAAGCCTGCCCTCGGGGGGGCTCCGCGCCACTTTTGAGGCAAGGGGTTATACCGCTTGGGACCCCACTTCCTACGCGTTTATAAAGGGTAAAACCCTCTGCATACCCACTGCGTTCTGCTCATACGACGGCAAAGCGCTCGACACGAAAACCCCGCTCCTCCGCTCTATGGAGGCGCTTGACAAGCAGGCTATGAGAATAATTAAACTGTTTGGCCAGACAGGCGTAAAATGCGTTAAGCCCGCCGTCGGCCCCGAACAGGAATACTTTCTTATCGACAGCGATATGTTTGAAAAACGCAAGGATTTAAAATATACCGGCCGAACGCTGTTCGGCGCGCGCTCGCCAAAAGGGCAGGAGCTTGACGACCATTATTTCGGGGCTATAAAACCCAAAGTCGCCTCTTATATGGAAGAGCTGAATATCGAGCTTTGGAAGCTTGGAATCTTTGCCAAAACCGAACACAACGAGACCTCCCCCGCCCAGCATGAGCTTGCCCCCATTTACACCACTCTTAACATCGCGACCGATCACAATCAGCTCACCATGGAGGTCATGCAAAAGGTGGCGAGAAAACACGGGCTTGTCTGCCTGCTGCACGAAAAACCCTTCGCCGGGGTGAACGGCTCGGGGAAGCACAACAACTGGTCGCTTGAGACTGATACCGGTGAAAACCTGCTCAAACCCGGCAAAACCCCCCACGAGGACGCCAGATTTCTTTTGTTTATCTGCGCGGTGGTTCAGGCTGTGGACGATTATCAGGACCTTTTGCGCCTTTCGGTGGCGTCCGCCGGGAACGACCACAGGCTGGGTGCAAACGAGGCGCCCCCCGCCGTCGTCTCTATTTTTTTGGGGGACGAGCTCACAAAGATTTTAGAGGCGATTGAAAACGACACGCCCTATCTCGCCGCCGAAAAAACCCTGCTGAGGCTTGGCGTGCACGTTCTCCCGCGGCTGCCTCAGGACAGCACCGACCGCAACCGGACTTCCCCGTTTGCCTTTACCGGCAACAAGTTTGAGTTTCGGATGCTCGGCTCGTCGTCTTCGATAGCCTCCGCAAATATTATGCTAAACACCGCCGTGGCGGAATCTCTAAGCCAATACGCCGACCGACTTGAGGGCTGCAAGAGCAAAGGGGAGTTTAACGAAAAGCTCCACACGCTCACCCGCGAGACGCTGAGTTTTCACAAGCGAATTATATTCGACGGCAACGGCTATGACGGCAAATGGGCGGAGGAATCCGCCGGAATCAGGGGGCTTTTAAACCTTAAGACCACCCCCGACTGTATACCCTATCTTGTTTCTGATAAAAACGTTTCCCTGTTGACAAAGCACGGCGTTTATTCAAAAGAAGAGCTTTTCTCGCGGTATGAGATTCTCCTTGACAACTACTGCAAGGTGAAGAATATTGAGGCTTTGACGATGATAGACATGGTGAGAAAAGATATCCTCCCCGGAATTGGCCTTTACATAAAAGAGCTCCTTGAAATCGCCTCCCTTAGAAAAAATGTTCTGCCCGAATTCAAGGGAAGCTATGAGGAAGACCTCGCCGGGCGGATTTCGTCCCTTACTTTTGAGATTGATAAGAAAACGGCGGATCTTGAAAAATGCCTTTCCAAAACAAAAGAAGCGCCCGACACTTTAGCGGCGTCCCATGCTTACAAAGATATTGTTATCCCCGCCATGGAGAACCTCCGCGAAGCGGTAGACGAGGCGGAAACCATAACCGCCGCCAAATACTGGCCGTTCCCGTCGTATGGGGATCTTCTCTTTGGGGTGAGATAGCTAAAACAGCGCAAAACACTAAAAAAACTGCTTTACCGGTTTTGGCAAGGCAGTTTTTTAGTTTGACAAACTAAGCGGTTTTGTGTTATTATTGGGACGTTGAAATTTGGAACAAAGGGGTTTATTTTTTTTGAACAAGAGCTTAAAAGGGGTAAAAGCGTTCATTTGGGATTTTGACGGCACGCTGTTTGACACCTATCCGCGCACAATTGAGTGCTTTTTGGGCGCCCTTAAAAGCCTTGGGCGGGATGCCGCGCGGGAGGATATTTATTCCCTTATGATGGTTTCGATAACCCACGCTTTCTCTTATTATTCCGAAAAGTTCTTCGGCGGGGACGAAAAAATGCTACGGGAAGCCTATGACAGGGCTTGCGACTCTCCCATTGAATTTCAGGGAGGGCCGTTTGACTTCGCGGCTGAGGTTTTAGAGACGGTTTTGTCCCATGGCGGGGAAAATTATATGTTCACCCACCGCCAAAACGACGTGTATTTGTTTTTAGATCACTGGAATATGAGAGGATATTTTAAAGATATACTCACCCTCGCCGACGACGTGATCCCCAAACCCTCGCCCGACGCCATTGACAAGCTTGCCGCAAAACATGGCTTTGAAAAATCAAAAGCGGTGATGATCGGCGACAGGGAAATTGATATTTCCTGCGGGGCAAACGCCGGAACGCTGACCTGCCATATCACAAACGGTCTTCCGCACGGCAGCTTTGCCGCCGATATAAGGGTTGAAAACCTAAGAGAGCTGCTCAGTCTTATAAAGAAGGGTTTTAATGGCTAAACAAAAGTTTACCGGCAAAAGGTTAAACATAAAAAGCCTTGTCAACTGCGGGCTGTTCGCCTCGCTCATCGCCGTGTGCTCGTGGATATATATACCCGCCGCCGTGCCGTTTACCATGCAGGTTTTCGCGGTTTTCGTGTCGGTCGCCATACTGGGGGGAAAGCTCGGAATGATGTCTGTTTTGACATATATTCTCCTCGGGTTTAGCGGCGCGCCCGTATTCGCGGGGTTTTCGGGGGGATACGCTTCGCTTATCGGCCCCACGGGCGGGTATATCATTGGTTTTATCGGAATCGCCGGGACAATGTGGCTGTTTGAGGTAATTTTCGGCTCCAAGCTTTGGGCTACGGCTTTGGGAATGTTTTTGGGGCTTTTGGTTTGCTATTCGTTTGGAACGGCGTGGTTTATGGCGGCGTTTGCCGGCGCGCCGGAAAGCGTTACGTTAGGATTTGTGCTGGCGAAATGCGTTTTGCCCTTTGTAGTCCCCGACCTTCTCAAAGCTCTCCTCGCGCTGATTGTCTCAAAAAGGCTGAAATCTAAAGTCAAATTATAAAAACAAACCCATAAAAAAAACGGGCTAAGCCCGTTTTTTTTATACTGCGCGCCCGGCGGGCGCATTTTTATCTTTTATTTCGTGAGACATATTTGCCTTTGGCAAACAGATATGTGTCGTCATAAACTGACCTGACAAGGGGGTCGTCGGACTCGAAAGCGTGGTAGAATTCCCCCGGAACGCCGCCCTGATAGTACATTTTAACGGTGTTCATATACCCGGTCTCTTCGCCGACGTCAAGGTAACACTTGTATTTTTCAATGTTTTCCGGCTTTAGCCCCCCTATCTCAAGCTCAACGCACATGCCGAGCTGTTTTGTAAGCGTGGCGTTTTCATAAAGTCTATCCACCGTTATGTCCTTGCTGAAAGCGTAGTTTGGCTGCATACAGGCGAGGTCAAAACCGTTTTCTTTCCATTCTTGAAACCCCCACGCCTGAAAATACGGTATCCAGAAAAACTTAAGCCCTAACGAGCGGAGATATTTTCTCACAAAGGCGATGAGGTCAAGCTCATGCTCATCGTTGTAATGGATGTCTTCCTCAAACCAGTAAAAGCCGCCGAGGATGGTGTTGCCGTAACCGCCCGAATTGTATTTTTCAATCTGGGTGTCGATAATCCATTTGAGGGCTTTTTTCCTCCCCTCAAAACTTTCCATATCCTCGTCAACGCCGTCGCCGTCGAGATCCCCAAACTTTTCCGGGAAGTCGCCGTAATGGACTTTTGTGGAGAGGATTGAGAAAAACACCTTAACTTTGTAGTCGGCAATGCCCAGCAAATCGCCGGCTTTTTGCGCGGCCTTGCTTAGCGCGTCAAGGTTTTTGTCTTTTGTAAACAGGTTGTCAACGTAATATTTCCAGCCGTCGGCGCATTTATACAAATACGAATAGGTGTAAACCGAATAGGGCAGGTATAAAAAAGCGTCAAAAAACGTATCGGCCGCTTTCCCCTCGCCGTCCATATACACAAGGTGAGGGAGATACTGCTCCTCCGTTATAAGGCCTAACCCCTTTTCGCCGACTTTTTCGGGCGGGACGCAGTTGTAAGACAAGAGCAGGTTGCGAACCCCCAAAAAATCATCGTAATCGGGGTATTTGTTCACATGAGCCACGGCATACTCTTTTTCAATGTCTTCGCCAATTCCCGACACGGCGTTTTCGGGGATTTTTTCGGTTCCTATGGCTTCTATTTCGTCTATCCAAACATGACCGGGAACCTCAAACCTGACCACAACATAAAGCGCTTTGTAGGGGTTTTCAAAAACTTGGGAAAGCTCATATTTGACCGGGTCTTGGTTTGTCGTCAGTTTTTTGGCGTTCAGCACTCTGTGCCATGTTTCACCGTTTTCGGACACAAGAACGTCGCAGCGCCGCGGAAGCCTTATACCCACGTAGTCTTCCCTTAAAAAGCTTATTTTAACCTCGTATATCGCGGAAAGACCGCCGAGCTTAAACGCGAGAGTTCTCCCCGCGCCGCGGGTAAAATGGACGTAAGCGGGGTCGGTATAGACGGCGGAGAGAGCTTTTTTCCCGTCGGTAAGCCCCGCGAGCCCTTCTTTGCTGTTATAGTACTCGGTGGCGTGGTTGCCGTTTATGGTTCCGTCGGTTAAAACGCCGTAAACGGGGAGCCCCAAAAGCAAATTCTTTTTGTTTTCATCCGGAGATTCCCAGCGGGGAGGGTTTTCATACTTCTTTATGGTGTACTTGCCGTAATAGTTCATATTCGCTACCCCCAAACTATTTTCCTTTGCTTAATAAAATTTTATCACACGGTATGTTAAAAGTCAAGGAAAAGCATAAAACTAAAACAGCCGAATTGTTTCCCAACACTCTTGCAGTTTAGGCATGGGTTTGACAACACAGCTCCGCATTTATAAAATTTATTTAGCACTCTAACAATATGATTGCTACTTTTTACAATTTGTTAACACATTTTATTGATTTGGGCGTTATAATATAACTGTAAAGCGGTTTTGCCTTTAGCGGACGGGAAGCGAAAACAAATTCTTGGCAAGGCTCTTGTGAGAATGCCAACAAAAGCAATGTTTACGGAAAACCCGTCCGGCGTAAGGAAAGCCTAATAAAATCTTATAAAACAAAAAATACATATTGCACGGAGGTAAATGCTATGTCAAACAGAAGAAATTATGAAATCTCGCTTTTTAACCCGTTTAGCGAGCTCGCCGAACTTGAAAAAAACTTTTTCGGCAACCCCTACGGCTTTTTAAGGAACAGGAACCTCGGAGCCTTCAGAACCGATATTAAGGACGAGGGCGACGCGTACCTGCTTGAGGCCGACCTTCCCGGGTTTAGAAAAGAGGATATCGGGGTTGATATCAGCGAGGACGTGATGACGATCAAGGCTGAGCGTAAAACCGAAAGAGAGGACAAGGACTCAAAAGGCAAGTATATTTGCTGCGAGCGTTCCTACGGCTCTTTCACGCGGCAGTTTGACCTTTCCGGCATTAACGCGGAAAACATCTCGGCGAAGTACGAAAACGGCGTGCTCACCATGAAGCTGCCCAAAAAAACCCCCACCGTTCCCGAGACAAGAAGACTGACGATCGACTAAAAATATCTTTCGTTCCCGGGGAAACAAGAAAACAAGAGGCTGTTTATTACGGCCTCTTGTTTTTTTGGTTTTTTTATTAACTGTTCAATAACGATTGAAAAAAATTTTAATGTGTGATATTATATTATTATGTTATTATATTGTGTGGCATATTTTTAAAGCGTCGCGGATAAAGCTATCCGGGCGGATTTCGCCAAAAAAACAAATCGGGAGCAAAACATTTTATGACAAAAACCCTTGAAACACTTATGGTAGCGCTGTTTGGAATATCATGGCCGTTTTCGCTGGCAAAATCCTTAAAATCAAAATCCACAAAGGGCAAAAGCTTATTATTTTTACTTCTCATTGACCTCGGCTATATGTGCGGCATTGCTTGGAAAATTATCGAATGGGTTGATTCGGGGTCTTTTACATATCCGATTATTGTTTATATATTTAACCTCTCCATGGTTATGGGGGACACCATAGTTTATTTCAGAAACAAAAAGCTTGAAAAAAGCGCTACCGTTTAGTTGTAATACACCGGAACAATAATCAACCCCGGCGGGATTTATAGAAAATTTTTGCGTTTTGGGGGCTGTAAAAATGGACGTTAGCAAACGATTTCCCAACCGAGACAAGATTTTAAGGACCTCGCTTTTAACTCTTTTCTGGGCGGCTATTTGCGTTTTAGCGTTTTTCGGGGGCAATTTTAAAGACGACAGGCTGAGACAGCTTGGCTTTTTGTGGTGGTTTTTATCTATATTCATAACATTGATAAGCAGGCGGTATTTAAAAAGAAAAATCATTTACGCCCTCATCGCGCTGGTCGCCTGTTCGGCCGCCGTCGGGATAATCACAACCAAAGATTTCTATGGAATAAAATATGTTGAATGGTTTATTGACGCGTGCGTGGCAGCCGCCATGTTTTTATTGTCGCGGCTAAGACTGTTTTCATTTGTGGACGCCGACAGGACGAGCGTTGTCAAATGCGTTGTTTTGTCGCTTTGCCTGACGGTTATAGCAATGGGGTTTGTGTTCATAGCCGCGTTTTTCGCGTCTTCATTTGTCACCGTCGCGTCAATGCTGTTTGGAGGTTAGTTTTATTAAAAATTGAAAAGACTTTATCTTTACATAAAGCCCCATATGCCGCAAATTTCCGTGGGGCTTTTTATTAAATTTATCGGGATCATGATGGATCTGATAATCCCCTATATTTTGGCAATGATTATTGACGACTTCGCCAAACAAGGGCAAGAAGGCAAAATTTATCTCTGGGGCGGCATAATGGCGCTTTGCGGCGGGCTGTCGTTTGTGTCAAATATCGCGGCAAACCGAATCGCGGCTTCTTCCGCGGGGAAGATTACAAAACAGCTCAGGCACGACCTGTTCACCAAGATTTCCCTGCTGTCCTCGCCCGACACCGACGCTTTTACCACGCCGTCTTTAATCTCGCGGCTGACTTCCGACACCTATAACGTAAACCAAATGCTCGCGAGAATGCAGAGAATAGGCGTGAGAGCGCCGATATTGCTCGTGGGCGGGATAATTATAACCCTCGCGCTTGACAAAACGCTGACTTTGATACTTATCGCCACACTCCCCGTTATCGCGGTTATAATGTATTTCGTAACCAAAAAAAGCGTGCCCGTATACACGGAATCTCAAGAGGCGCTCGACAAGCTCACCCGCACGGTTCAGGAAAACTTCGCGGGGGTTCGGGTGGTCAAGGCGCTATCAAAAACCGAATATGAAAAAAACAAGTTTGACAAAGACAACAAGGCCCTTATCTCAAAAGAGAAGAGGGCGGGCTTTATTATGTCGGTCACAAACCCCTCCGCCACGCTTATTTTAAACGTGGGGCTAACCCTTGTAGTGCTGTTCGGGGCGTTCCGCGCAAACGCCGGGAACACCACCCCCGGCACGATAATCGCGTTCCTAACTTATTTTACAATTATTTTAAACGCCATGCTCGGCATTACAAACGTGTTTGTGATGTATACAAGGGGGGCCGCCTCGGCAAGGCGGATTTCAGAAGTCCTTGACGCCGAGAACGACGGTAAAATTTTAGAGCTTCCCGGGTCAAAAAGCGGCTGCCATATTGAGTTTAGGGACGTCACTTTTTCTTACAACAAAATCCGCCCAAACCTTAAGAATATAAGCTTTTGCCTTGAGAGGGGTCAGACGCTCGGCGTTATCGGCGCGACGGGGAGCGGCAAAACCACCCTTATAAACCTGCTCAACAGGTTTTACGACCCCGATGAGGGACAAATACTTATTGACGGCGCGGATATCCGGGCTATCCCCAACGATGTTCTGCGGAAAAAGTTCGGCAACGCTTTCCAGAGCGATTTTATTTTTTCAGGGGAGATTTCCGAAAATATTGATTATTTAAGGGGACTGTCGGAAGAAACACTTGTTTCCGCCGCGGAAAGCGCGCAGGCGATGAGCTTTATATCCGAAAGCAAGGGCGGTATGGGATATTTGGTCTCGCAGAGGGGGACTAACCTTTCAGGCGGGCAAAAGCAGCGCCTTTTAATTTCCCGCTCGCTCGCGGGGGGACCGGAAATACTTGTCCTTGACGACGCGTCGTCGGCGCTTGACTATAAAACCGATTCCGCGCTGAGAAAGGCGCTCCGCGAAAACTACCCCGACACAACTAAAATAATAGTCACCCAAAGGATTTCTTCAATTCGCCACGCCGACTGCATTTTGGTGCTTGACGACGGAGAGATAATCGGCAAAGGGAAACATTCGTCGCTTATTAACGACTGCGAGACCTACCGGACAATAGCGCAGACGCAAATGGGGGGCGAGGGGCTGTGAACAGAGGGGGAAACATAGGCGGCGGCAGGCTTTCCCGGGGGGAAAACAGCGGCGACAGACGGAATTTTTCATCCGCTAAGCCCAAAAAGAAATATATCCTGATAAGGCTGTGGGGCTACCTTTATAAATATAAGTTTCTTCTCCTTGTCTCGCTGGTTCTTGTGGTGGCGTCAAACCTGCTCGCCCTCATCGGCCCTTCGCTCTCGGGCAAGGCGATAAACGCGATGGGGATAGGCAAAGGGCAGGCGGACTTTAACAAAGTTTATTACTATGTCACGCTTATGCTGATTTTTTATATATTATCATCGGTTTTGGTGTATATGCTCTCGCTGATAGTTATAATGCTTTCAAAAAAAGTGGTTTACCGCATGAGGCGGGACGTGTTTGAAAAGCTTATGTCGCTCCCCGTCAGTTTTTTTGACACTTACCAAGCGGGGGATATAATCAGCATAATATCTTATGACATTGACACGGTGAATTTAACGCTGTCGGATGATATACTTCAAGTGATGCGCTCGGTGATAATCGTCTCGGGCTCGCTGGCGGCGATGCTCAGCATCGTGCCGCTTTTGGTTTTGGTGTTTGCCTTTACAATCCCGCTCTCCATTGTTTTCACCCGTATCATCACCAAAAAGGTAAGGCCGCTGTATAAGACCCGCTCCCTGAATTTGGGGGTTCTCAACAGCTTTGTGGAGGAAATGACGGCAGGTCAAAAGACCACAAAAGCCTATAACAGGGAAAAACAAATCATTGAGAAGTTTGACGAAAAAAACACCGACGCCGTAAATTCCTACACAAAAGCGGAGTACTACGGCACTATAGTCGGGCCGGGGGTCGGCTTTATAAACAACCTCTCGCTCGCGCTGGTTTCGGTGTTCGGGGCGGTCATGTACCTAAGGGGGTTTATTGACTTGGGCGGGATTTCCGCCTTTGTGCAGTATTCCCGCAAGTTTTCGGGTCCGATTAACGAGACGGCAAATATAATCGGCAATTTTCAGTCCGCGCTTGCCGCCGCCGAAAGGGTTTTCAGGCTTATCGACGCAAAGCCCGAAAAAGACGACATACCCGGGGCGAAAAGTTTGTCTGTTGAGGGCGGCGAGGTTGAGTTCCGCGGCGTGAGGTTCGGGTATGTAAAGGACAAAGAAATTATCCATAACCTTAACTTAAAAGCGAAAAAAGGGAGTCTTGTCGCCATTGTCGGGCCGACCGGCGCGGGAAAAACAACGCTTGTGAACCTTTTAATGAGGTTTTACGATTCGGACGGCGGGGACATAACCATTGACGGCAGTTCTATTTATTCGGTCACCCGCTCCTCGCTGAGAAACGCTTTCACCATGGTACTGCAGGACACTTGGCTTTTTTACGGCACGGTGTTTGAAAACCTTGCTTACGGCAGGGAGAACGTGACCCGCGATGATGTCGCCGCCGCCTGCAAAGCGGCGAGAATCCACAGCTTTATCGAGCGGCTCCCCAACGGGTACGACACCGTTATCAGCGACGAGGGCGCTATCTCAAAAGGGCAAAAACAGCTTTTGACAATCGCCCGTGCGATGCTGCAGGACTCGAAAATACTCATTCTTGACGAGGCGACCTCCAATGTGGACACCCAGACCGAAAAGCGGATACAGCAGGCGATGCGCTCCCTTATGCGGGACAAGACAAGCTTTGTCATCGCCCACAGGCTGTCTACCATTCAAAACGCCGATTTGATAATCGTGGTTGACGCGGGCAATATTGTCGAGCAGGGCAGCCATGAAGAACTTATGGCAAGGGGCGGCTTTTATTCTGAGCTTTATTATTCGCAGTTTGAGACTTATTAAAGCGGAGCAGTATGGCGGAGCGGTTTCAGCAAAAACGGAGGAAATTATGACGGTTTTACAAAAAAGATTTTTAAAGCGGGTTTTAGCGGCGCTGCTTTCCGCTGTGTTTGTGACGGCGCTGTTCGGTTGCGGGAAAAACATTCCCCCCGAAGATATAATAGTCCCCCCCACCTGCGAGGAAAGCGGCTACACCATAAGCTACACTTCCGATGGGAAGGAACAAATCGGCGCGTTTACTCCGCCGCTGGGGCATGAGTTTGTGCTGAGCGAGATATCGCCGCCGAACTGTGAGGAGGGCGGCTATGAAACATATATTTGTTCGCGGTGCGGCGAAAAAAAGACCGTCTACGAAAAGGCGTCGGGTCATGTCATTGAGCTAAAGTCATACAGCCTGTTAAAAGGAGTTTCTTCCTATACCCTGCTAAGCGAGGGAAAATGCGGTGAATGCGGCCAATTTGTCAGAATAAAAGAGGCGGTGTTTGGCTTTGGGCTTGACAACGGCTTTTCGGCTTCTCCAGCAAGCGTAATTGACGTCCCCGGCGAGGGCGGGGGTATTAGTATCACCATCTACGGCGGAACTGTAACGCTGGAGGCCACGCCCGCGGAATTCTTCCGCTTTAAAGGGTGGTCTTCGGGGCAAAGCGAGCCGGTTTTAACTTTTGCCGCCGACGAAATATATTCGCTTGACGCAATATTTGAGTATGATTTTTATAACATGCCGGTGGTTAATATAAACACCTTCGGCAAAGAAGTGGTTAGGCTTGACAGCTACACTCCCTGCGAGGTAACAATAACTAACTGTCCGCCCGAATATGAGCTTAAAACGCAGAGCGCCGGGATACGGGTGAGAGGGAACGCCTCCGCCAACTACGGCGACGAAGATTGGATACGCGTAAACAAGGTTCACTACCGGCTGAAGTTTGATTCCAAAAAGTCGCTTTTGGGGTTAAACTCCGGCGCCAAATGCAAGAGCTGGGTGCTGTTGCGGGGGGACAACCATTTTATAAAAGAGCCAATTTCGTTTTATATGGGAAAACAACTGCTTGGCGAGGGGTATTTCGTGTCCGACTACACCTACGCGGAGGTTTATTTTAACAACGAATATATGGGGGTATATATACTTTGCGACCAAATTCAGGTAAATGAAAACAGGGTTGACGTTAAAAAGATAAGAGAGGGCGACACAACCCTTAAAAACGGCTATCTCCTTGAAATAGACAACTACTACACAAAAGAACCCTTTTATTTTACCATCAATTACGGCGAGGTAAGACTGACGGATATGTACGGCGTCACTTATAAAACCCCGACTGTGGGCTATTCGGTGAAGAGCGATTACCTTACAAACGAACAGCTGAGCTTTATAAAGAATTATATTTTAAACGCTTATCAAATTGTCTACAAGGCTATCTGGGAGGGGGAATGTTTTGAGTTTGACGATAACTTCACCCGAATAACCCCCGCGCCAACCCTCACCCCGCGGGAGGCCGTGGAAAAGGTAATGGATGTCGATTCGCTTGTGGGAATGTATGTGCTTCAGGAACTGTGCGAGGAGCGGGACGTGGGTATCGGCAGCTTTTTTATGTATGTCGACCTCAGTGGCCAAAACCCAAAGCTGACCTTTTGCGCCCCTTGGGATTTTTCTTGGGCGTTCGGGGACGACACGGGGTTTCGGTACGATAAATTCTCAACCTCGGCGTGGCAGCCAAGGGAATTTATATCTTCCTCCGGCAACCGTTCGTCAACTTGGTTTATAACGCTTTACAAAGCGGAATGGTTTAAAGAGCTTGTAAAGCAAAAATGGACCTCCGCTTCGGAAAACGGCGTGTTCGACGGGCTTATCGCGGAGATGAGCTGGGTTTCCGACACCTACGAAAACGAGTTCGCGAAAAACAGCGTCCGCTGGGGGAGCGGAGACCAGAGAGCCGCCTCCCAAAGGATTGCCGGCTGGCTGGAAAAACGAATAAACTGGCTTAGCGAGCAGTGGCTGGCGTAAAGACGCGAAACGGCTGACGCTTGCCGGCCGGGTACCGCTTATCACTCTCCGCGGAGTTAACTTTGGTAGTTTAATTTACGTAAAAATTATAGATATGTGTATTTGGTTGACATTTTATAAATTTTTTTGTATAATATGCAAGAAAAAACTAAAGGGAGATATTTTGGTTAAATGAAAAAATTTATCGCTTTAGCGCTGGCAGCGTTTATGATGGTTTTAATCCTTGCCGCTTGCGGCGGGGGGAGTGAGAACGAAAGCAAAACAAGCAAAGAATCTTCAAACGGTGAACCCGTCACTTCAGAGAGCTCTGAGGGGTCTAACGAAAGCAAAACAAGCGAAGAATCTTCAAACGGCGAACCAGTCACTTCAGAGGGCTCTGAGGAATCCGAAGAGTCCGAAGAAACTTCCGAACCTTTCGAGAAGCTTCTTTTACCGGACAAAAAGTGGAACGCCGAACTAATAATGCTTGCGCCGAATCCCAATTATTATTCCGAACGTGAATTTTGGTGGGAAGAATCCGAAGAAGATATCGTTGTCACGGCAATTATCGAGCGCACTCGCTTAATGCGGGAGAAGTACGGTATAAACCTCAACATGATATATGTTGACAAGATAGGCGCTTCAAAGGCGGAAGTTGAAAAATCCATAAGCGGCGGGCTTGGGCTGGATATTGTCGCCGACGGCGCGATGTATATGGCCGAATCCGCTTTAAACGGCTGGTATTTGAACCTTTACGAGATCAACGGCGAGGTTAACGGCGGAAACGGATACCTTAATTTTGACGCTTCTTGGTGGGACCAGAACGCTATACGCGACCTTTCAATTGGAAACAAGCTGTTCTTCCTGACGGGTGACATTTGTGTTACCGACGACGAGTCCACATGGGCAATGTTCTTTAACAAAGAAATAATTGCCGATCTCTGGCTGCCCAACCCCTATACACTTGTCGAGTCCGGCGAATGGACGCTTGATATGCTTCATCAGATGGCAAAGCAAGCCGCGCTTAAGCACGGCGCCAAAATGTCATTTGACCCCGCTGTCGAGGACAGATGGGGAATGGTTGCTCAGGCAAACGACGGACTTATGTTTATGCTTGGCTGCGGACAGACAATGGTGAATAAAAACGCCGAAGACTTTCCGGTTATTAGAATTGCGGAAGAAGCGAATATCAACGCTTGGAGCAGGATTTTTACCATAATTACAGACGGAAACCATGTTGGCGTAGCGGACTTTTTCGGCGCTTCTAACTCCGGTGTTTACGCGCAGGAAACCCAAATATTCGCAAACGGCAACGCTTTGTTTATGCCGCAGGCAATAAATACCGCCACCGGTTCGTCACTTCTTGAGGCGGAAGTTGATTACGGTATAATACCAATGCCAAAAATCGACTTGAACCAGAATGATTACACCGCGCCGGGGACAGTTTATTGCCTCAAAGCGGTAGGCGTGCCTATTACAAACAACGAGAACCTTGACGCCACGCTGTTCTTCCTTGAGGCAATGGCTTATCACGGGCAAAAGATAATCACCCCCGCTTATTATGAAAAAGTGCTTAAAGGACAAAAGTCGAAAGACGAAGAGTCCGAAAGAATGCTTGATCTTATTTTCAAAAACAAAACCTATGATATGTCAGCCGTTTACAACTTCGGCGTGGGCAACGATGTTATGATTCAGTTCTACTCCTTGCTTTTAGATCAAAGACCCGAGAATAAAATCACATCTTTCTATGAGCAAAAGCAAAGCATATATAATACAGCTATTGAAAACGCGATAGAGGCGTTCTTAAATAATTAATTGACTGATTGAAAGATAAATCTTTCAATTTGCAACTTTTTGTCTTTGCAGTTTAAACAACATCATTGAAAAATAAATTTTTCAATGGGCAACTTTTTGTCTTTGTGGTTTATAAACCACAATTTCGGCAAGCCGAAACCGACAAAAAGATTGCGGTTCTCCAAATAAGCAATTGCAAAGCGAAACCGGCAAAAAGATTGCGGTTCCCTAAATTTATAAATCGACAAGTGAATTGACAAAAAGATTGCGGTTCTCTGTATTTATAAAATCGATAGGCGAAACCGACAAAAAGATTGCTGTTCTCTAAATAGGCAACTGCAAAGCGAAACCGACAAAAAGATTGCGGTTCTCCAAATAAGCAACTGCAAGGCGAAACCGGCAAAAAGGTTGCGGTTCCCTAAATTTATAAATCGACAAGTGAATTGACAAAAAGATTGCGGTTCTCTGTATTTATAAAATCGATAGGCGAAACCGACAAAAAGATTGCGGTTCTCCAAATAAGCAACTGCAAGGCGAAACCGGCAAAAAGATTGCGGTTCCCTAAATTTATAAATCGACAAGTGAATTGACAAAAAGATTGCGGTTATTTGCGTTTATAAATTCGATAGATAAAACCGACAAACGATTACTGGTTCTCTGAATGTTATTTTTAAGAATTACAAAATAAACCAATAGTTTATTGACAAACGCGATAAATCTGATATAATTGAAGTGCGCCCTTTGGGAAGTACAACCAAAACGGCGACAAATTTGACTGAAAGGGGGCGATGAAATGTTTTTCGGAAACCAAAACGGATGCATTGCGCTTCGCCTCGCGGTAAAGGCCGGTTAACTGTAAGGTTTAAACCGCTTGCCGGCCGCAGAGCAAGGCCGCAGTCCCAGGGTTTCGGGGCGCATCCAAATTTGGATGCGCCTTGTTTTTTGCGCTTTTTGGCAAAACGGCCGCTTCCCCGGAAGACTTTTTCCCCCGGGGGAGGCATACCAAGCCGAAAAGATTGGGCGAGCAAGGGAAAAAATATGTTTTGGATGATTTATGATTGATTTATATCTGTTTGGAAAAAGAATAGCCGCTCTACGAAAGAGGGCGGGGTTTACCCAAAAAGAGCTTGCCTGTAAAGTGGGGGTCACCCCGCAGGCCGTCTCCAAGTGGGAAAACGGCGCGTGCTTCCCGGATTTTTCGATTATCGACGAGCTCGCGGCCGCCGCGGGGGTTACCGTGGAAGGGCTTTTGGGGCTTACAAAACAGGAGTGATTCCCAAAGGTGAAAATGTTTGCGACAACAGCGCTTTAGCGCCCGGCAATAGAGCCGGGCGCTAAATATTATACTTGACATATAATGGGTCGCATGTTATCATAAAAACTAATAAAAACACAAACGGCGGAAGATATTTCAGCCGGGAAGAGGAAATATGTCGCTTGAAAAAACACTAAAGAAAAGATACTTTACTTCGGAATCGGTCACCGAAGGACACCCGGATAAAATCTGCGACCAGATCTCTGACGGAGTGCTGGACGCTATTATAAAGCTTGACCCCATGTCGAGAGTCGCCTGCGAATGTTCTGTCACCACCGGGCTTGTGCTGGTGATGGGGGAGATAACTACCAACGCTTACGTCGATATTTCCTCTATCGCGAGGGATGTCATAAAACGAGTGGGGTATGACTCGTCTGAAAAAGGCTTTGACGCCGACACCTGCGGGATAATCACCTCAATAAACGAGCAGTCGCCCGATATCGCGCTCGGGGTAAACAAATCGCTGGAGGCAAAGTCCGGCGATATAACCGACAGCTACGACATCGGCGCGGGGGATCAGGGCATGGTGTTCGGCTACGCTTGCGATGACACGAAATGCCTTATGCCGCTGCCCATTCACCTCTCCCATCGGCTTGCCGAAAGGCTTTCATATGTCAGGAAGACAGGGCTCCTCGCCTATCTCCGCCCGGACGGAAAAACACAGGTCACCGTGGAATACCGCGGCGAGCGGCCGGCGCGAATTGACGCCGTGGTGGTGTCCGCCCAGCACGCGCCGGAGGTCAGCCTTGAAGAAATCCGAAACGATATAATACGCGAGGTCGTAACCCCCGTTATCCCTAAAGAATATTTTGACGGCAACACAAAAGTTTACGTAAACCCCACCGGGCGTTTTGTGGTGGGCGGCCCCAACGGGGATTCCGGGCTCACCGGGCGAAAGATAATCGTCGACACCTACGGCGGCTACGCCAGCCACGGGGGCGGCTCTTTTTCGGGCAAGGACCCCACGAAAGTTGACCGCTCCGCCGCCTATATGGCAAGATATATAGCCAAAAACATCGTAGCGGCCGGGGCCGCCAAAAAATGCGAGATTCAGATCGCCTACGCCATCGGCGTGGCAAGGCCGCTTTCGGTTTATGTTAATTCCTACGGCACGGGAAAAGCCGAGGACAACGTAATCGCCGGCGTTATAAAAGAACTTTTTGACCTAAGACCGGCGGCGATAATTGAAAAACTTGACCTTAGAAAACCGATTTATTCCCGGCTCGCGGCATACGGACATTTTGGGAGAGAAGAGCTCGGCGTAAAGTGGGAAGAGACCGATATGGCCGAAAAAATAAGGCAAAAGCTTGCTTAGCGGAATAAAATAGTAATATTGAATTTTGGCAAAACCATTGATTTTACAAAACAATATGTTTATTAATAAACACAATTAATCGAGAGGAGACCAGCTATATGTACATATACATGCGCGGAAAAAATATTAAAAAGTTTTTATCGGTAGCGGTGGCGATAGCGTTTGTGTTCAGTTTTTCGTCTTTTCGCCCCGCCGCGTTGTCCCCCGAAAACGATTTAGAGCTTGCTTACTCCCTCATAACCGAGGCGGTGGAAAACCTAAGCGATACGGTGGATATTCTTCAGGCGAAATTAGTGTATGATTACGGCGCGGAAGACTCGCCGATGCTCACGCGGGTGCTTGACGAAATAAGAAACGACAGGCCGGATTTCTTTTATCTTGACTTTTCGTTTGGATTTAAAGCGGTATATCAAGGCTCGGCGTATTATGTCCAAGAGCTTTACCTGTATTATACCCTGCCGGATTTAGAAATAGCGGAAGCGATTAATTTTGTAAACGGCGAAATCGACGATATAATAAACGCTATCCCGCGGCTTTGGGAGCTTGACCGGATATCTCAGGCGCTTATGGTTCATGACTATTTAGCGCTTCACTTCAACTATGACTACAGCCTTGAAAACGGCGACGTCTATTCCATGCTGACAGATAAAACCGGGGTGTGCCAAGCGTTTACCGGGCTTTACGCGCTGCTTATGGAAAGGCTGGAAATTGAGGTTTCATGGGCGTCAAGCGAGGATATGAACCATATCTGGAACCTCATTAAAATCGGCGGCGAATGGTACCATGTGGATAACACATGGGACGACAGCGATTTTACCGGAAAGGTGTATCACAGGTACTTTTTAAAAAGCGACGCGGCATTTTTAACCCCCCCGACCGGAGGCGATAACCACTACAACTGGGTTTCAAAATACACCTGCGACGACGACAGTTACGACGCTTACTACTGGAACACCATCAATTCCCCGATAATCTGCTCCCCGGGCGAATTCTACTACATAAAACAGGCCGAAGAGTTCAACGGCGGGCTTCTTGTTAGAAACACGGGCGGGGAAGAAACCACCGCCGCGGAAATCAGGGACTACTGGCGGACTTACGACAAAACCGGTTTTTACCCCGGAGTGTTTTCGGGGCTTGCCGCTTACGGAAAATACTACTATTTTAACGACTCAAGCTCTATCTACCGCTATGACTCCGAGAACGGGGCGGTAACTAAAATCTTTGGCTCTGATTCGCTTGACGGCAATATTTACGGGATTGCGGCGGAGTTTTCGGACTTTGGCTGCGCTGTCAGCTATGAAGTGGCAAAATCTCCCGCCTCGGCGGGGAGCGTGTTTGTTGTGACCGATTCCCCCGACTGCCCCTTCGGGCATTCTTTCGGCGAATGGGAAACGCTTACCGACCCGACCGAACATTCCCCCGGGCTAAGGCAAAAGGTCTGCGGCGTTTGCGGCGAGACCATCGAAGACAGCATACCGATACTTTCAGAAACCAACGGTTATGAGTATTTTGTCGAAAGCGAACCCACCTATACAAAAGACGGCGTGGCGAGTTGGTCAAGCGATGAGTACGGCGTGTTCTATACGTTTATACCAAAGCTCACCCTCCCCGTCACCGAGCTCGCGCAGGCGCTGGATTCTTCGCTGATATTTGAGGACGGCTTTGTGCGGGGGTTTGACGTCGGCGCGAAAATTTCCGAATACCTAAACGACGGCTTTACCGTTGTGGTTTATAACGGAATAAAAATCGCGACCCAAGACATTTTGGCGACGGGATATGTTATAACGCTGTTTGACGGCTTAGGCAACGAGGTTGATTCCGCGATCGTCGTTATAAAAGGCGACGCGAACGGCGACGGTAAAATAGACGCTAAAGACTACATTTCAATAAAACTTGCCATACTCGGAATTACTCCGCTGGGCGGGGCGCAAACAAGGGCTGCTGACGTAAACGGCAGCGGGAACGTTGAACAATTTGACTATATATCTGTGCGGCTGTCATTGTTGGGGCTTCGAGTGATAAACCAAAAATAAAATCCCTTTATAAACACAAAAAAACCCGGTTCGCCGGGTTTTTTTATGTTTATTTTAATTTATACTAAAGAAATACGGTTTAATCGCTTTGTAATCTATTGTCTAAAACCTTTTCCGATAATCTCGCTGGTGTTGGTTATAAAGGTAAACGCGTCCTTGTCGATTTCCTTGACCTTTTTCTTTAGGTTGAGCGCCTCCCCGCGGCGGCACGCCACAAAAACAAGCCGCTTTTTCGTATGGGTGAACGCTCCCTCGGCGTCGGTGACAGTCGCCCCGTGGTTGAGTGTTTTCATTATATAATCGCAAATTTTCTTGTCTTCGGTGGTGACTATTACAAAAAACTTGTTTATGTTAAAGTTTTCAATAAAAGAATCTATCGCCGTGGTTTTAATAATAAGCCCGAGGAGCGAAAACATCCCAACCTTCGCGCCGAACAGGAAAAACGCGGGGAGAGTTATAGCGATATCGGTTATGAGAAGGGATTCGCCGATTTCAAGCCCCGTGTATTTTTTAAGCAGCATGGCGGTTATATCGGTTCCGCCCGACGAGGCGCCGGCGTTAAACACAAGCGACGAGCCCAGCGAAACCAAAAGCACCGCGTAGGTCAGTTCCATAAAGGGTTCGTTTGTAAAAGGCGTACTCATGGGGTAAAACTTTTCAAGCGCCAGCGTGGAAAACGAAAACAAAAAGCTTGAGTAAACAGTTTTAACCCCAAACCCGCCGCCAATAAAAACAAAACCCAAAACCAAAAGCAGAGTGTTTGTGATAAGCACGAAAAACCCGGCCGACAGCCTTGGGAATATGCTGCTGAAAATAACCGAAAGCCCGCTGACCCCGCCGACGGTAAAATTGTTTGGGAACTTAAAAAAGTAAACCCCTCCGGTGATAAACAAAGTGCCAATGGTAAGGAGCAGATAACTTTTTACTTCCTTTAAAACAGATTGTTTTGGCATATGAAATAACTTCCTCAAGTTTTATTGGCTTGTATGTGTTGTAAAAGGGCCGGTAAACCGGCCCAAAATTTGACTAAAACTCAAACTCATAGTTAAACGCGGGGTTTTGCCTATGCGCCTCTCTGGTGATATAGATTTGCTGGCGAACCTGTTCCGGGCGGACGTCATGCGGTATGCCTTGGGTGAACAGACGGTAGATTTGGTCGTAATAAACGCCGACGGCGGCGATAAACGGCGCGTTGGGGTCGCCGTCCCACGCCTCCTCATGCCAGACAAGCTTTTCGCCGCAATAAGCGGGGAACTTTTCGGCGGTGGTGTAGAGCGCGCCGCTGACGCTGTTCTGGGCGGGCGCTTCTTTGGGGTCGAAATACTTCCAGTCGATATGCGACATTGTGCCTTTTAGGCTCCCGTTTGAGCCGTGGATTTTGTATGTAAACAAGGGATAAGCGTCGGCGGAGGATATTTCAAGGTCAATCAGCGGCTTGCCCGGATAGGTGAGGATAAGCTTGCAGTAGTCCTCGGCGTTGCCGAACACGTTAAGGCTTTCCATTTTACAAAAGATTTCCGGGGTTTTGTCATAAATGTCAAGTATATTCAGCGCTTGGTCAAGCGGGTGCGGCCCCGTGTTGGCGAGCGCGCCGCCGTTTTTTTCAAGCAGGCACTGCCAGTCCCATCTTCTGGCGAACCCGTTGAATTGAATTGAAACCTGCGCGATTCTCCCGAGAACGCCCGAGGCTAAAATTTCTTTTATCTTAACAAAATACGCCGCGAAGCGCGACTGCTGGAAGATAAGCATTTTCGCGTTGTTTTTATCGGCAGTGGATTTTAAAATATCAAACATTTCCACGTTTGGGACAAAGGGTTTTTCGGTAAGTACGTTAAATCCGTTTTTAAGCAGGCGTTTTGTAATGGGAAAGTGAAGGTCGCTCGGAGTGGCGTTGATGACGAGGTCAATGTCTTTTTTTGTAAGAATTTCGGTGTAATCCTCAAAAACCTCGGCGGAAAACTCATCTCTCGCCCTTTCCCTCCGCTCTTTTATGGGGTCGACAACATAAGCCACCCTAAAGCGTTCGGTATCCTTTTTTAAGTGAAGTCCGTGAATATCCCTGCCGCTCCTCCCCTGCCCGAGGATTGCTAAATTCAGCCTTTTCATTTTTATTTACCTTTCCTTTCTAAGCAACATACAAACATTTTCCCGCTTTTTAAACTGATATCCTAAGTTATGGCGGAATTTACATTTTATATTATGATTATACCTTCCAAAACCATAAAAGTAAAGGGGTAAAGGGTAATATCAAGTTTTGTTTTTTACATGTTAACGGCTTTATAGCTTGTTATAAAGACGGCGGGCAGGGGAGAGGGCGAGAGAACCCCCGCGTCAAAATAAAAGGCAAAACCGTTTGGGACAAGGTAAAACTTTGAGAAATCCGCGTTGTTTTCAATAAGGGAATCAACTTTGTTTTTATATTCCCACAGCCCTTTTTGGCTGTTTTCCCGGGAGGAGGATAAAAAGAGAGAAATCAGGGTTTCGCGGTCTTCCCTGCTAAAAAAATCATAAAAATTAAGGAGTCTCCCCTCGTCTTTTGACCACACCTGCGAAAGCCTCGCCACTTTTCCGCGGGACTTTCCGTTATACACAAAAGCGTCAATAAAAGTTGAAAAAAACTGTTCGTCCTCATATGAAACGGTGTATTTCAGCACCCCGCCGCGGGGGTTGAAACCGTCATTTTTTATTTCTTTTAACGCTTTTTTATAGACTTTTGTCTCGCAATAAGACAAAAACCCGTCAAAAACTCCGGAATAAAGCTTTTTTGTGTTTGACACAAACGAAACTCTCCCTTTTGTCACCGGCACGGTAAGATTAATATACATCACGGGAAGCCCGGACGGGTCTTTGTATTCTTTTTTAAGCCTTTTTTCCTGACATACGCATGTTTCCATTATTTATAATCAACCCTTTGCTACAATAAATTTACGGTGTCAATGCGGCAGCCAACCGCGTGAATCCGTGCTTGTTGTTTAAGCCATAATAAGAGGGTAATTGGTCTGACGACACTCCTTTTGGACTTCACGTCCGTAATTGAAACAGTCAGCCGTCCTCTTGTTGTGGCGTTCGA
>Ga0265294_10001051_pt1 | contig 37454 bp, 31 predicted proteins | sample MunlanPumphouse3_FD_192504 | JGI IMG/M metagenome (GOLD analysis project Ga0265294, IMG submission 192504) | Groundwater microbial communities from a municipal landfill in Southern Ontario, Canada - Pumphouse #3 | ecosystem: Environmental > Aquatic > Deep subsurface > Groundwater | place... | reverse complement strand
ACAGATACTACTCCAAACATAGCAGGAACAGTAGAAACAGATCATGAGTTAGTAATATTGAAAATAGTAGCTTGTGATGCAAGTGGAAATCCTATTTTAGATGGAGATAAATATACTTTTATAAATGATGTAAATGAAGGAGCAGATGCAAACTACATGATAGTGGCATTTAAGCCAAACACAACAGAGTTTACAACAGCAAACAAAACACCAGAGCAAGGTGGAACAGTAACTATTAAAACAGCAAATGATGGAGCCACAGGCGCTACATCTGCTACCAAAATCGATGGAAGCCAAGATTATATTTCAGAAACGGCAAAAAGTGTAACAGTTGGAACTGCATTTACTATAAAAACTATAGATGACTATAGAAGTGATAATGATGAGAAGTTTACAGTAGCTATAAATAATAACACTTACGCTCATCCAACAGATAAGCCTCTTTATGAAAATGTAACTACAAATACAGATGCAGTAACTACAACTATCAAAGATAATACAACTGCAAAAAATCAAACTGTAATAGAGAGCAGTGTTGATAATAGCACAACACCAAGCTACGGAAAAGAAGATACAGTTTTTGCTAAAATCACTGCAAATAACTCTTCTATTGTAGAGGGTGGAACTGTAACATATACAGTAAAACTTGTAGATAAAAATGGAGCAGATGTTACCGTTAAAAATGCTACAGCCGTAACGGTAACTTACACTTCGAGTGATACTACGAAAAATGTAGATACTCCTTATGTAAGTGGAGAAACTATAACTGTAACAATTCCAGCAAATGGAACATCAAATACATTTACAATAAAAACAATAGATGATTTTGTATTTGATGGAGCTGGTGAAGCTTCAAAAGATGAACAATTCAAACTTGAAATCACAGATGTAACAAGTAGTGAATTTGAAAATATTGTTATGAATGATGGCACTAAAGGTGAAGTTACTACAACTATCAAAGAGGGTGTAACTGTAGGAACACCTATAAATGCAAAGGTTGATGAAGATAGTTTTGTAATAACTGATGCTAAACCACAAATAAGTGTAACAGAATCATTAGGTATTCAAAAACCAAATGCAGATAATACTTATGCACTCTCTTTTGATACAGAAGTTAATAATATCAAAGTTTATAAAGGTGATGCAGATAGTTCTGATATTTATACAGGTTTAAAGTCTGGCGGTAAAGATATAGCATATGTTGTTAGTGGAGATACTATAACAGGATATGCGGGTACTGGAAGAACTGCATCTGACATAGCATTTACTATAAAATTAAATAAAGATAGCGGTATCAAAAGTGGTACAACTACAAAAGATGGTTATACATATACACAATTTTTAAATATCGACCACCCAGTTTCAGGTTCTGCACTAGTTGCTACAAATGATGATAACATTACTTTAGAGTTTGGGTTTAAGATAACTGACCAAGGGCAAACAGGTGAAGTTAAAACATTCAAAGTAACGGTAAATGACTCTATGCCATTTTCAGGAGAACAAGAATTTATAGTAAATGAAGACAGTACGGCTAACAAATTCATTATCAGTCAAGAGAATTTTAAAAATGGGGAAGTTGAGATAAGTAATGATGGAACTAATTACACAAACTTATCAAATGGTGGAACTATAGCTATCTTAGATCCAAATGATGCTTCAAAAACTATTGGAACTCTCACAAATAATGGCGATGGAACAGTAACTTTTGTGCCAATCGCAGATTACAGTAACTACGCAGCAAAACCTAGTTTTAGCTATAAAGTATCTGATAATGATGGAGATTATGCTAATGGAACTGTAAATATAACTGTAAGGCCAGTGGCTGATAAACCTACTATTACAGTTCCTACTCTTGCAAACATGCTTTCAACTACAGAAGATAATGGGAATCTTGCAGAAGGAACAAATAAAGTAGCATTAGGCTTACTAGCTCCTATTATAGTTGATAATAAAAATCAAAACGATAGTGACAGTACAACTGGACATGGAACTAATGCAGGAGATCATCCTGAGAGATTAGGACATATCACTCTTACATTTACAAATGGTGATAAAGTTATTGGTGCAAAAATATTTAAGGCAGATGATAGTACACCAGTTGGTACCGAAATCACTGGTACTAATAAAACACTTACAATTGTAATAGTTAAAGGTGATGGAACTGTAGATTATGACTATCATCATGCAGATATTAATACAGGTGAAGCAGGGGTTCAATATCTCACAAAAGCAGAATACGAAGCTCTAAAAATCCAGCATGCAGAAGATAATGACACGGATATCAAGATAAATATCAAAGTGACATCTTATGAAGTGGATGATAGTGGAAAACCATTAAATGCTACAGATTCTACTTATGCTGATAGAATTAATACAAATCTAGCAAAAGAAGCTAATGCAGATATGGTTGTTAAAATCAATCCAGTGACAGATGATATTTCGTTAAATTGGAATAACGCTGGTAGTGTAGGTTCATTCGATACTGGCACAAAAATTTTTACATTCAATTCAATCGCTGAAAATACAAATGATGCTCCAAAATCTATTGACTTAAAAGCACTTCTTTCCGAAACAAGTGGTGCATTGAATGGAACAGGTGGTTCAAAAGCTGACTTAGATGGTTCAGAAAAACGAAGTTACACAATTTCAAAAATTCCAGAGGGTACTATCGTTACTTTAGGCGGACAAAAAGCTATTGCAGGAAGTGATGGCATAGCAACTCTTGTATTTAACGATGTAAATAACAAACTAGCAGATCCAGATTTTAGTATCGAGTTTCCTAAATTTTATAGTGGAACTATTACAGATGCAACAATAACACTCAAAGTTTACGACAAAGGTGTAGATGCAGGTGATACAGCTGGAGTAGTGAAATCAGAAACAGTTAAATTTAGTATCACAGTAGATCCAGTAGCACAACAATCAACAATTCAAGTAGGACAATCAGTTGGTTTTGAAGATGCGGGAAGAGATGGCGGAAATACGGATGCTAAAAATGGAGCTATTACTGATGAAACAAAAGGAATCCCTTTAAATATCAAAGTAACATCAGATGATAAAGATGGTTCTGAGAAATTTACTGTAACTATCAAAGATATTCCAAAAGATAGTGGAATGTATGTATATGACAAATCTACAACATCTTATAAACTTGTAGAAGTTGATGCAAATGGTAATATAAAAATAGCTGGAAATTCAGTTAATAGCGGAGTTGCAAACGGAAATATAAAAGTATCATATGCAGCTGATAAATATAGTGTGGAAATAGTAGATTTCCAAAATGGTAGTGATAAAGCACCAAAATTCATCCCGCCACACAATGATGATTCAGACCATACACTAAAGGTGTCTTCCGTAACTAATGATGGAACTTCTGTATCAGGAGCTACAGAAAAAGATATTTTAGTTGTTGTAAAAAACATCGCAGATGCGCCAGAGGGAATAACATTAAACGGTAATATTCCAAAAGCAACGGAAGATACTCTCTATGATTTAAAATCTATTTATAATAGTACAGAACTTAAATCTTCAGATGATAGTGAAGAGTTAACTGTAAGAGTGGTTTTACAAGCAGGATTTGTTTTAGTTAATGGTGCAGGAGCAAGTATCTATAATGTAGATGGCGATATGTATGTTGTAAAAGCTAGTGATATAAATAGTGGCAAAGTTTTTGTAAAATCACCTGAAAACTTTAGCGGAGATGCAACGATAAAGCTAACACATATCACTACAGAAACAGCAGGAGAAAACGATAGCAAAACTTGGAACACTCAAACTGTAAATATTTTTGTAAACCCAGTTGCTGATAATGTAACTGTTGCAGGGAGTTCTACTATCTATGAAGACAATCAAGGTGGAAATGGAAATAAGATAAATCTACAACCTACTTTAACTGATACAGATGCAAAAGGTATTGAAACTATTGAAAATGTTTATATATCAAAAACCACTATCGATGCGATGATTGGTAAAGGTTATAAATTATATATAAATGGTGTGGAATTAGTTACAACTTCACCTATATCAAAAGAAGTTATTTTAACAAATGAAACTACAGTTACGAGAGAGTACTATGCAATAGGCAAAGATAACTTAGATAAAGTAACAGTGCTAAATAGTGTAGAACATAAAATCGATGGTAATTTTAATCTAGACGTTGCATATGAAGTAAAAGACATAAATAATAGTGTTTCAGACACTAAAATATTTGAACATGCTCATGAAATTATTGTAAAAGCAGTTACAGATACTCCAGATTTAGAAGTTACTGAAACGACAACAACTAATAGCGATAAAGTTAGTATTACAAATAGTGGTAAAACCATAACTGTTTCAGATGACAATACAGAGTTTACAGTAAAAGTAAATACATCAAGCCCAGATAAGGATAATAGTGAAGAAGCACAAAGAATAGAAATACATGGTGTTCCAAAAGGTGTAACTATTGATGGTGCAGAATTTAAGGGATATACAGGCGAAGATAGTGGTGTTTGGGTTATCATACCAACTAATAAAACTTTAGATAATGATGGAGTACTAACTGAGATTAAATTCACTATAGAAAGTGGTTCTGATTTTACAGGCAGAGATATTACTATCAAAACATTTACAAAAGATGTTGGAGCAGAAGAAAAAACTAATTTTCTAAATATTAGATTGAATGATTTTAGACCAGGAAGTGGAACAGGGCCAGGAACTGACACCACACCAGACTTTGAATTAACAGCAAAAAGTCCAGAAGTTAGTGAAGATACAAAACTGACACTAGATGATTTTTATAGTGTTGCTAGTACAAAAGGAAAAGTCGAAGGAAGCCATTGGGCTACAACTATTACTGGTTTGCCAGAGGGAACAAAAGTTGAAGCTATAAATGGAGCTACAATGTTTACTTATGGAGAGGGAGTCAATAAACATTATGTAATTTCAGGAACTGGACAACAAGCTAGTGATATTCAAAGTGTGTTTAAAAACATTGAGATAACACCTCCAAAAGATGTAAATACTGGCGGACACTTTGATGGCAAAATGACAATCTCAGGAACTATTTCTAGTACAAATAAAGCAGCTTCACATCAAGGTGCAACAGTTGAACAAGATTTAAATATTACTTCTGTAACCGATAAGATGACTATAGATATTGCAGTTTCAGATACAAATGAAGATATAACAACAAATCTTACCATCACTTTATCAAATCCAAGTGATGGGAGTAAAGCTGCACTTGTTGGAAATAGTATAACTATAAAAGTAACTGAAAATTGGGCAGATACGCCTCCTACTGATATAACAAAAGGAACTTTAACTCAAACTGGTTCAGACTATACTATTGCTTATAATAATACTAATGAAACTTATACTATTACTAAAACTAGTGGAAATTTTACACTAAATAATAGTGGAAACTTAACGATTCCAAATTTAGTTTACACTCCAGCTGAAAACAGAGATGGAAAAGTTACATTTGAAGTAAGTGTAGAAAATAAAGAAGGAAATAGTATTGAGCTAACTTCTACTACATCAAAATCTATAAATATTACTCCAGTTGTGGACATGCTTTTAAATGGTGAAACCGTTACAGCTACTGGTAAAGAAGATGAAGCTAAAATATTAGGAAGTAAATTAGCAAATGCAGTAGAGTTAATCATAGCCAATCAAGCTGTTAAAGACAACTCAGAATCTTTTGGCAATATTGTTTTAGATGATGTTCCAAATGGCTTTACTGTTTGGTATATAGATAGTAGTAATAATTTAGTTATGGCTATAAATGTTGGAAAAGTTAGTGAAACTACATTTAATCTAACTCCACATAAAAATGATGACAGTGGAGTAACACATACAAATAAGTGGTTGATACCAAATAGTGGTAATGAGATGCCTAAAGTCTATATCAATGCTCCAGAAAATTGGGCGGGAGCGTTTGATTTTGGTGCAAAATTTACTGTAACAGAAGAAAATGAATCTGTTGTTAAAATATTTGAAGTAATAACAGTAGATGGTAATATCACCCCAGTTGCTGATGGAGTTACTATAGATCCTACACTTACATTTGGAGATGCGTTTAGTTGGGTGGATCTAAAACTAAATGCAAATATGCTAGATACTGATGGTAGCGAGGTTATGGGCTTAGAGATAACGGGACTAGGAGAAAATTCACAGTTTAGGTTTAGTGATGGAACTATGATAACTGATGCTACTTATGCTAATGAAAAATGGACAGTTAAAGGCATTCCTTATGATCAGATAAACAATATTCAGTTTACAAATGATAAATCAAATAGCAAAGTTGAGGTAAAAGCTTGGACAGAGGAGCTTACTCCTAAAGGTGACCCTATCTTAGATGAAAATAATGCCCCTATAATTGGTGAAGCTGAAGATGATAAAGGAGAAGGCGAATTTGATCTAGTTCTTGAGGATGTTATTGGTGAGTTGGTGCTAGATAAAGGTGTAAATATTGACTTTAGTCTTTTAGATGATACAGAGTCACTAAAAGGCATTACTACTATAGATATGAGTGCAGAAGGAGAAAATAAGATATTAAACCTTACTGCTGAAGATGTATTGGATATTACTGATGGTTTAGGTGAGATAATTATCAAAGGTGACAAAGAAGATACAGTAACTTTTACTAATAATGATGGTTGGACAGAGACAGCTGGTAGTGGCACAAATCCAGATGTTTATACTAATAGTGGTGATCCTTTTGTTCAAGTTAAAGTTGAACAAGCTGTTACAGATCAAATAATCTAAACAAAACTAAGTCAGGTGTTAAAATAATCAAACAAAACATCTGGCTTTGTAGAAGCTAAATCGAATTAAAAAGGGAATCTTAGGTACAATTTAAACATGAAAATTTTTATCTTAATCCCATTTTTTTTAATCTTTTCTTATGCAAGTGAGTTTGTACCTTTAGTAGTTATTGACAAGGTAGAAAAACAGTATGACCGCTTTGCTAAGAACCGTTTTGTGGCATTAAATAAAGTGTTGAAAAAGCTTGAAAAAGTGGACACAAAAACAAAGCTTGAAAAAGTTAATGATTTTTTCAATGCTGTAAAATATGTAGAAGATATTGATATTTATGGAGTGACGGATTATTGGGCAACACCTTTTGAGTTTTTAGCACATGATAAAGGCGATTGTGAAGATTTTGTTATTGCTAAATATTTTGCACTGGAGCATTTGGGCATTCCTGCAAATAAGCTTTTTTTAAGTTATGTAAAAGCAGAAGGAAGAACAGATACTCATATGGTTTTAAGCTACTATGAGACTCCAAGTTCAGAGCCTTTAGTTTTGGATAATATTAGAAAAATTATTTTTCCTGCTTCAAAAAGAGGCGATTTGAAATTTATTTATAATTTTAACCCTTATATTTTAGAAGATGGAAAAAAGACAAAAGCTCATAAAAATTGGGATGAGTTAATGCAGCGAGTTAATAAAAATAAAATATGATAATTTTAAAACAAAAAATATTGATATAATTTGCATATGAAAATATTTATTTTACTGCCTTTGTTACTCTTTTTAAGTTATTCCAACGAGTTTGCAACTCAGTCGGTTATTCAAAAAGTAGAACAACGCTATGATCGTTTTGCTAAAAATCGTTTTGTGGCACTTAATAAATTGTTAAAAAAACTCGAAAATGCAGATACAAAAACAAAGTTAGAAAAAGTCAATGATTTTTTCAATGCAGTTCGTTATGGTGATGACAAAGATCTTTATGGGGTTACTGACTACTGGGCTACTCCTTTTGAGTTTTTAGCACGAGACAAAGGTGATTGTGAAGATTATGTTATCGCTAAATATTTTGCACTAAAATATTTGGGTGTTCCTACTAGTAAGCTTTATTTGAGTTATGTAAGGGTGGAGGGAAAAACAGAAGCACATATGGTGTTAACCTATTTTGAAACACCTACTAGTGAACCTTTAATTTTAGATAGCCTTAGAAAAATTATTTTTCCTGCTTCAAAAAGAGGAGACTTAAAGCCAATTTTCAACTTTAACCCAGACCTTTTAGTAGATGGAAAAAAAACCGCAGCTCATAAAAAATGGGATGAATTGATGCAACGAATCAAGGAGAATAAGATATGAGTCTGTTTAAGCAAATAGCCATTTTAGTATCAACTATTTTTACACTTTTGTTTATAATTATTTTAACAGTTTCTTTCACTGTTATTAAACAATCTGCGCAAAAATCGCTTTACGAAAATGCTCAAAACAGTGCTTCTAGTGTTAGTTTGTCTATTACAAATGCAGGAGTAGATAAAAGTAGCATAAAGACGCTAATTAATGCCAGTTTTGATAATGGCAATTATGAAAAAATAGTTTTTAAAGATATGCAAAAAAATATTATGTATGAACGGCATAAAGATGAGGTAAAACAAGAAGTTCCTTCTTGGTTTTTAAAATTGAATGATGTAAAAGAAATAGGTGCAAAAGTCAATGTTTCAAGTGGATGGACAGTTGTGGGTGTACTTGAAGTTTATAACGACAGAGCAGTTCTTTACATACAGTTATATGATATTTTTAAAAGTTTAATGGTTACTTTGGCATTGGCTTCTTTGGTGTTACTAATGATTTTAGCTGCATTGGTTCATATAATGTTAAAGCCACTGTTTGTTATTGAAAAACAAGCATTAGCTGTGATAGATAATAAATTCATACTTGAGAAAAAAATCCCTTTTACGCTTGAATTTAAGTCTTTAACACTTAGTATTAATGGAATGATTAAGAAAATTCAAGCTATTTTTGAAAACGCCAATGCCGCACTTAAACAAAATAAAGAGTTGCTCTATTTTGACACAACGACCAAACTTCATAACCGACACTACTTTACTTTAAAAGCCAGTGAATATATTTTGGAAAAAGGAACTCTTTCAAAAGGTATTGTTATTGTTTTAGGAATAAGCCGAGTGGAGTTACTTAATAAACTCATAGGATATCAAAAAACCAATGCTTTCTTTCAAGTAATTGCAGGAGAGTTAAACGCAGCATTTGACAAATTGAGTGGAAGTATCATTTCAAGACTCAATGGTACAGAGTTTGTAGCTATGATTCCTTGTTTGCATGCCAATGAGTACCAAGAAGAGATTGAACTTTTTCTAAGTCGAATACACCAACGCTTTGGTGAGCTTGATATTCAAGAAAATAAAATAGAACTCACTTTAGGGTTTTGCCAATATGCCAATGAAGAAAATTTGGGAAAACTTTTTTCTAAAATTGACCATACACTTTCACAAGCTAAACTTACAGGAAGTCAAAACTATCTTGATTTAGAAAAAGATGTTATGGATATGGGTAAAGAGCAGTGGCGAGAGATATTAAAAACCGCTATAACAGCCAATGCATTTGAAATACTCTATTTTGATATTGTTGATAAGAAAAATGAAACCGTACTTTATAAAGAGATGAATTTTTATTTAGAAACACCAGCACGAAAATATTGTTACAGTGAGTTTATAGCTCCTGCAATTGAACTTCATATGCTAATAGATGTCTATATGAATGTTATTAAAAAAGTTTTAAATAACAGTCACGAAGCAACTCCTATTGTTATTTATTTACCCTTTAACTTTATTGAGTGTATAGAGTCGTATAACTGTTTTAAAAAAATGCTTGAAACACTAAATAAACAAGCCAATAGAAAGATTATTTTTGAAATTACAGAAGATTCTTTAATAAAGAAATACAACTGCAGCGTGCAAATAATCGAGCTGATTCGAAGTTTTGGCTACGACTTTGCAGTAAGCAGTTTTATTGCTTCTAGTGATGATTATACGTTCTTAAAAGAGCTAAAACCCAGATATATTAAAGCCAGCAAAAACTTTATACTAGACAGTTTACAAAATATTAATCTAATTAAAATAATCATGGAATCTATTGGTTTAGACATTGTGGTTGTAGATGTAGAAAGTGAAGAAGAGATAGAGGAGTTAAATAGATTAAATCTTTATACAATAAAAATGAAATAACTATAAAGTGGGGCTTGACTTTGTTTTTGAACTAAATGGAACCTTAAATTTATTTAAGGCTTTCCTACAGTTGTTGTAGCTTCTAAGCTCATTGCAGCTTTTGCTCGAGTACTGCGTTTCGAGTTCCGAAATACCAAAAGGAAGCCGAAACTTGTTTCGGTCGGTATTGTTGTAAGATTTACAATAAGAACAAACAATCACTAACCACCAATCGCCAAGCTCATTGCAGCTTTTGCTCGAGTACTGCGTTTCGCGTTCCTTAAGAAATTATTTCTCTTGTGCTAGCCATATTTTGTAGAGTTTGTCGTGTTCTTCTATTTCATCCAAACTGGCTTTTCTTCGGCACGATAAATACCCTTTAGTACCCTCAGAAGTAATGGTTGGGAAAACGGTAGCGTAGACCCAGTAAAAACCGCCTAACTTAGTGGCATTTTTTACATATCCTGTCCAAACTTTACCATTTTTAACGGTATCCCAAAGGCTTTTAAATGCAATTTTAGGCATATCTTTGTGCCTTACTATATTATGAGGTTTACCTATTAGTTCGTCTACACTAAATCCGGCTATATTACAAAAATCATCATTGGCGAATATAATATTTCCTTTTTCATCCGTTTCGCTAACTAAGAACGAAAAATCGTCTAATATTGTTTCTTTTTCCATGTTATCCCTCTTTTAGCTTACTTGTTTACTTTTGGCTTCTTTTACAAGAAGTTGCGCCATGCTTAGTGTTTCATTGGCAATATCTGAGACATTTTTTGACTCATTGGCGTTTTCTTGAGTTACTTTGTCCAGCATTGAAACCGCGTGATTAATTTGTTGAATACCTGAAAGTTGCTCTTGTGAAGCGGTACTTACATTTTGAATAAGATCAATGGTTTTAGTAATGAGCTGATTTAAATTATCATACCCTTTGCTCATTTCATTAGAGATATTTTTCCCTTCATTGGTTTTCATTGTAGCGTTTTCAACTAAACTCTTAATCTCTTTTGCAGCATCGCTACTTCGGTTAGCTAGGTTTCTAACCTCTTGCGCAACTACGGCAAACCCTTTTCCAGCTTCACCTGCAGTTGCTGCTTCAACAGCTGCGTTGAGTGAAAGGATATTGGTTTGAAACGCAATTTGATCAATAACATTAATAGCTTCGTTAATGGCTTCAACTTTTTCATTGATTTCGTCCATAGAAGAGGTAGTTTGGTGAGCTAGTTTCTCTCCTAATAAAACAGAGTTTTTAACCTCTTTACTTAAAGACGCCATGGTAGAAGCATTTTGAGCATTGTTTTTTGTAATTGAAGTTATTTCTTCCACTGCAGCTGCTGTTTGTTCTAAAGATGCTGCTTGTTCATTGGCTTTTGAAGCTAAGTTTTCAACTGATTGATTCATAGTAATAGAGTTTTTTTCTAAATGCATTCCATTTCGTAAATTAAGTTTTGCATTTTCATTAAGCTCACTTCCTAATTGGTTGATTCTTTGCATAGTTATAAGCATTTCACCTTTTAAAATAGGGTTTATTTTCATTTGCTCACGGTAATCATTGTGAGTATATTTTTCAACTATAGTTACAAGTTCTTTCATATTTTCATTGGAGTTTACTAGCATTTCGTTGACCACTTTTTTAAGAGCATTAATCATAAAGTTATTGGTACTGGAGTGAATTTTTGCTGTATAAATTCCTTGAGAAACTTTGTTTAATGCAATTACTATTTCACCTAAAACGTGCATGTCATCTTTTCTCATTTCATCAAACTTATCAACATAGGAATTAAGTTCTTTTAAAATCATCCCAATGTCATCGTTTTTAATGTATTCTGCTCGCGTAATTCTATTTTTTCTAAAAAATACAAAGTCCATTAAGTCATCTAAATAGCGTTTAACTCGCTCAATTCCACCTACAATTCGTTTCATGGAAGTATAATTTATGTAAGCTACTATAATGGCAAAAATAATATTTACGGAAATAATAGCAGTAATTTTTGAATCGCTTAAAATAGCAACCGCACTAATAATGGCAAAACCTGCTTGAGTTAACGCCATATTGATAAATATTCTGGTTTTAGTTTTAGTATGTAAAAACATCATTAAGTACCTTTAAAAATTTCATTAAATTGAGACAAAAATATAATTATGTAAATTATATAATATTTCCATAACAATATAGCATAATTCCCTATAAATAAACAAAAAAGCAAAGGAAAAATTACTCTTTTTTCTATTTTGGTTATAAACTCTTAAGTGAGGGCAAAACCTATAATTTTAAACGCTTAATTTTGTGCTTGTAAATATAGAATAATGTACGCTTTAATTTGATATATTAATGAGATACTCATACATAAAATAGGCTTATTGTTTATACGAATGGTGTTATAATTAGGATTTATAAAGGAAATACTATTAAAAAATTTAGAAAAGTTCATATTGAGCTTACCAATATTTGTAATCTTTCTTGCAGTTTTTGTCCGCCTAAGATGTTGCCAAATGCTACTATGAGTTTATCGTTGTTTGAATCTGTAAATAAACAGTTAAAGCCCTATACTAAGGAGTTAGCATACCATGTTGTTGGCGACCCTTTAGTTCTTGGAAATTTAGAAGAGTATTTAAATATCTCTTTAAAACAGGGGCTAAAAGTAAACATTACAACTACGGGAAACAGTTTAAAGGCAAAAGATTTTCCAATGCTACTTAATAAAAGTATTCGGCAAATTAACTTTTCTATTAACTCTTATCATGCCAACAGTCATAAAAAAACTTTACAAGAGTATTTGGAGCCTATCTTTTTATTTACACAATATGTATTAGAGCAAAAAAAAGAGTTGTTTATTAATTTTAGACTTTGGAATTTAGATGAAAAACAAAGTGCCAAAGAGTTTAACGAAGCGGTTTTTGAATATACCAATGAATTTTTCCAAACACAATTTAACCTTGAAGAAATATATGCTCAAAAACCAAAAAACTTAAGAGTTGTGCGAAAAGTTTTTTTTCATTTTGATGAATATTTTGAGTGGCCAACTATGCAAAACCCAATAAAAGAAGAAAAAGGGTATTGTTATGGCTTAAACTCGCACTTTGGGATTTTAAGTTCAGGGGTTGTGGTGCCTTGTTGTTTGGACAAAGATGGCATTGTAAATTTAGGCAATGTTAATGAAAAAACTTTAGAAGATATTTTAAATTCTAAAAGAGCTAAAAATATTCAAGATGGATTTTTAAATCATATTGCAACAGAAGAGTTGTGCCAACGCTGTGAATATAAAACCCGATTTAACACAAGGATAGAAAATGAATGAAATAGAAGTTTTTGTTAAATCACTCAAAGATTTTTTTACTAAACCCATGTTAAGAATTGCGTTGTATCCATTTTTCATTACTATAATTGTTATGTATGCTGCTTTTTTCATAGTAGCAGATATTGGGCTTGATGGGTTTCAAAACCATGTATTGGAAGTTCAACAACACCAAATTGCCGTGGATAATGGCGAAGTTGTTCTTTCTCAAACTCAAACTCAAACTTATTTTGGAAAAGATATTATTGATTTTTTATTGCAATACTCTATTACTTCATGGATAGTTGGCTTTTTAGTCTATACCTTAGGAACTATTTTTGTAATGGTGTTTGCTTTGTTTATAACATTAATAGTAGTGGGTTTTTTAACGCCTTGGATTTTAAGCATAATTCAAAAAAGACACTACCCTGAGTTAGAGTTTAAAGGGTATGGCAATATTTTCAGCACTCTTTGGATTTTAGTTAAAAGTGTTTTGGTTATGGGGATATTGTTTGTAGTGTTAATACCTTTGTATTTTATTCCTGTGTTAAACGTGTTTATGTTAAATATTCCATTTTATTACTTTTTTTATACACTTTTAAATTTTGATATTACGTCAACTATTATGACCAAAGAAGAAGAAGCTATTATTAAAGTTAAAAGTGGAAGTGCTTTCCATTTTAGAACCGTTGTGTTGTATTTAATCTCTATGATTCCTTTTGTGGTACTTTTTGCAACGGTTTTTTATGTGGTTTATTTAGGGCACGGTTATATGAGTGAGCTTAAAAAACTAAGAGGAAATAGGGCATTTAATGAAGGCAATAGTGGCGAAAGGGCTTAAAAAAGCAGTTGATAACCAATACCTTGAACATTTTTAAGAACTTCTGGTGGAAGTTTTTTTCTAAAATTTTTAATAAAAAGTCTGAGTGCATTTTGTGTCATAACATGGTCGTGTTGCCAAATGAGATTTTCCATCTCTTCGTAGGTAATAATTCTATGTTTTTTAAGTAAAAGTTTTAAAAATTCTGTCTCTTTTTTGGTTAAAATAAACTCTTCAAGAGGTCCTTTTATACTACTTCTTCCTTCATCAAAAAGCCATTGAGGAATTAAAGGGTAGAGTTTTGTGTTATCATAACTTTGTAAAAAGCTCTTAAGTCCATCTATGAGTTTTTCTTCATTAATGGGTTTGATTATGTATTTAACCAAATGAAGCTCTGTGGCTTTTAGCATATAGTCTAAATCGGTGTAAGCAGATAGAATAATTACACGAACTTTGGTGTTGGTGTGTCGTATTTTTTCTACAAGGTCAAGCCCATCTAGTTTAGGCATTTTAATATCGGTAATAATTAAATCGGGCTTTTTTTCGCAAAAAAGTGTGTAGGCTTCTTCACCATTTTTAGCCACATAAATCTCTTTGAAAACATCTTCTAAAATTTCACAAATATTTTCTCGTATTCCATCTTCATCTTCTGCGTATAATAAGGTAAAATTTGAGAGTTGGTCTATTAGTTCTTTACTTAACACTTTATTGTTCCAAAAATTGAGTTATGTTATCATAGCAAATTAATGCCAAAAAAAGATTTACGAGAAAAAAATGAGAATTATTACAGAAAAGAATGTATCAAAATTTATTATTTATGTGTTTATAATTATTATGTCCATCATGGTGGCGTTTATCTCTTACTATTATGTTAAAAACAGTTATGACGATTTTGAAAAAGATATGGAAATGATTGTTCAAGATTATTACAATACACAAAAACAAAATATTAAAAAAGAGGTTGAAATTGTTACGGATATTATTAATTATCACGCCATTATTTCTACACCCGAAACTCAAAAAGGCATACAAGAACAAGTAGTTAGAATGCTTCATAATATCTCTTTTCAAGAGGGAAAAAGCAACTATATTTTTGTTTACGAGCTAAACAATCTTGAAGGTGGAGATGACTTTGCTACGATGCTTGTTAATCCTAACAGACCCGACTTACTGGGGCAAACTATCTCTTCTAACTATAAAGATGAAAATGGAAAACGCTTTCGTGAAGAGTTTTTAGAAGATATTCGTAACAAAGGTGAGTCCTTTACTCAATATGCTTATAAAAAGCCTTATGATTCGAAAACACAACAAAAACTCTCTTATTTTAAACATTATAAAGAGTGGAATTGGATAGTTGCTGTGGGTATTTATCTTGATGATATTGAAAAAGATATTCAAAGTAGAGAAGCTGTTTTAAAAAATAAAGTGCAACAACGTGTGGCACAAACTATTTTCATATTTTTAGGTTTTTTATCTGTTGCTATTGCTTTTTCTGTGCTAGTTAGCCAAAAAATTGAGGACTTTTTTAATGAATACAAGCAAACAGTGCAAAAAAAATCAGATGATTTAATTGAACTGAATAAGAATTTAGAAAAAAGAGTTAAACACGAACTTGCGAAAAATAGAGAAAAAGAGCAAGTCTTAATCCAAAAATCAAAATTTATAGCCTTAGGAGAGATGATAAGTAACATTGCACACCAATGGAGACAACCTTTATCTGAACTTTCATCTTTACTTATGGCAATAAAATTTAAACACGCTATGGGAAAACTCGATGCTGAAATTATGCAAAAAAAAGTAAAACAAGCCGATGTTTTAATTGAGTATATGTCTCACACTATAGACGATTTTAGGCACTTTTTTATGCCCAAGAAAGAAAAAGAGGTGTTTTCTTTATACGATTCAATGCAAAGTGTAATGAACATTATTGGAAGCGTTTTAAAAGAGAACAATATTGTAATTGATATAAATATAAACAAAAGTATTGTCTTAAATACTTATGCAAACGAGTGTGAACAAGTACTACTTAATATTATTTCAAATGCGAAAGATGCGTTGCTTCATAACCAAATAAAAGAACCAAGAATAACTGTTTATGCCCTTGAAGATGAAAAATTTGTTAAATTAACTATTGAAGACAATGGCGGTGGAATTACTACTAGTCCAAAATCAAAAATATTTGAGCCTTATTTTACAACAAAAAGTGAATCCAATGGAACAGGATTAGGTCTTTATATGTCAAAGGTAATTGTTGAAAAGAATATGCAAGGGAAATTAAGAGTTAAAAACACTTTAGAAGGGGCAAAATTTGAGATTTATTTTTTGAAAAATTAAGTCTAAAGAGTAATAATGGTTTAGTTTACTTTTTTTATTTGAAGAGATTATGAGCTTTTCTTTACTCAAATTATTTAAGAATTTCCTACAGTTGTTGCAGCTTCTAAACTCCTTGTTATTTTTGCTCGAGTACTGCGTTTCGTGTTCCGAAATATCCCAAACGGAAACCGAAATTTATTTCGGACGGTGCTGATTGTGGTGGTATTATATTTTGAGTGGTTGGTTGTTATTTTTTTCTTTTGTTGCTAGACTGCCTTAAATAAATTTAAGGTTCAGAAGAGGTGTTTTTGGTATTTCGGTTTCCAAGGAAAAGTTCAAATTTTACAAACCAAAAGGTAAATGTTTTTATCTTATTATTTAACATTAGTAAAAGTTGAATGTTTATTTATTTTTTTTGAAAAGATAAGAGTTTAAAAATTAGTAAAGTTTTAATGCTAAAAAGAGCCTCGTTAAAAGGCTCTTTTTTATTATCCGTACATTAAATTAGGTAACCATAATGAAATGATTGGAATATAGGTAACTAAAACCAGACCAACGAGTAAAACTGCAGTCATAGGCAACGATGCTACTATGACCTCTTTTAAACTAAGTCCGGTTATTCCACTAGCTACAAAGAGATTGAGCCCTACAGGAGGGGTAATCATCCCTATTTCCATATTTACAACCATAACAACCCCTAAGTGAATAGGGTCAATTCCAAGTGCCATTCCAATTGGAAGAAGCAGTGGAACAGTAATCATAACCACGGAACTGGGTTCCATGAATTGTCCCATTAATAACAGCAGAATATTCACGATTAGTAAAAACATTAAAGGACCCATATTTGCTTCAATAATCATTGCTGTAATATGATGTGGAATTTGCTCATCGGTTAAAAAGTGTGCAAATAACATAGCATTGGCAATGATGAAGAAAATCATAGAACTCGTTTGTGCTGAGTCTAAAATAATTTTAGGTAAATCTTTAAATTTGGTATCTCTGTAAACAAAAAAGGAGACAAAAAAAGCGTACATAACACTAAATGCTCCAGCTTCTGTAGGAGTAAAAATTCCTCCATAGATTCCACCAATTACAATTACTATAATTAATAAAGCCCAAAATGCTTCTTTAAAAGCGATTAAACGCTCCATAAAACTAGCTGCCGTTGTGCCTTTAAATCCACTTCTTTTGGCTAAGTAAAAAGTAGTAATCATCATCATAGCACCAATCATAAGTCCTGGAATTACCCCAGCCATAAACAGTTTTCCAATAGATTGGTCAGCGGTTACCCCAAAGACAATAAAGACAATAGAAGGAGGGATTAAAATACCCAAGGTTCCAGAAGTAGCAATGGTTCCAATAGCAAATTGCTCGTTATATCCAGCTTGTTTAATTGCACCATACATAACAGACCCAATAGCAGCAACTGTTGCAGGAGAACTCCCACTTACAGCGGCAAAGATAATTGAAGCCAAAATAGCGGCAATAGGAAGCCCACCAGGAAGGTGACCTACAAGTGATTTAGCAAAATTAATAATTCTAGCAGCTGAAGAGCCACGAGAGAGCAAAGACCCAGCTAGAATAAACATAGGAATTGCCATAAGGGTATATTTATTTAAACCATCAAAAACTTTTGAAGGAATACCCATTAAATCCATATCTGTAAAGAAAAATGATGTTATTAATGTAGTAGTTCCCAAAGCAACAGCAACGGGTACCCCTAAAAGCATTAATGCAAAAAGTAGAATAAAAAGTGTTGCAATAACCATCTTACTTATCTCCTTTTTTAATTTCTTCTATAATAGATTCATGTTCATTAAATAGTTTTAATTCACTTGTATCTGTTTTATAGACTTCATATAGTTTTTCAGCTGCACGATAAGCAGCAAGTGCAAAAGCAATAGGAAGTACTAAATGGGGAATCCATAAAGGAATTTCTAAATCAATACTCATTTCTCCAAAATCTTCCAATAAAACAATAAGTTCATAGCCAAAATAGGAAACCACACTTAGGTAAGCAATGGAGACAAAATTGGAAAACATAAGAAAGAATTTAGTCACAGGAGGAGGAAATTTTTCAATTACTAAACTCACAGAGATGTGAGCTCCTTGTTTAAAGCCATATGCAGCACCAAAAAGAGCCGCCCAAATAAAAAGGTAGTTTGTAAGTTCCGCAGCCCATGTTAGACTCATATCAAAAGCATATCGTAATATGACATTGATAAATGCCAATATAACCCCCAATGACAGCCCTAAGACCGCCATTGTTTGGTTGATGGAACTGACAATTACATCAATTATATCAAAGAATTTTTTCATTTAATAAACTTTATTATTTGGTATCAATAGCTTTTTTAATCAGCTCTTCACCAATAACATCATAAAACTTAGGGTAAACATCTGCCATAGCTTTTTGCCATTTTTGTTTTTGCTCAGCCGTTAACTCTATGATTTCAAGTTTGTTGGTCTCTTTTGCATATTTTCTTAACTCGTCCATGATTTTTTCATCTTCAATTGAAGTCTCTCTTCTTTCAAGTTCAGTTGATTCTTTCATAGCTTGAGATACTTTATCTTGAAGGTCTTTTGGAAGTTTGTTCCAAAATTGTTGGTTCATAACAACCAAATATCCTAAATATCCATGACCACTAAGCGTTAAGCTTGATTGTACTTCATGAAATTTTTTAGTATAAAAGTTTGAAAGTGGATTTTCTGTTCCATCAACAACACCTTGTTGTAAAGCTGAATATACTTCAGAAAATGGAAGAACTTGAGGATTTCCACCTACTGCTTTAAATTGTGCTTCTAATACTTTTGAACTTTGGATTCTGTATTTCATACCCGCTGCATCTTCTGGTAAAACTATAGCTTTTTTATTTGTAGAGAAGTGCTTAAACCCAGCATCCCAATAATCAAGTGCAATCATCTGTTTTTTAGCATCTACTTTAGATTTTAAAATATCTCCAACTTCACCGTCCATTACACTGTATAAATGATCTTTATCTCTAAAAAGAAAAGGAAGGTCAAAAAGTTGCATTTGTGGAGCAACACTTGTAAACTTTGACAAGCTTGGAATAATCATTTGAACATTATTCATAACTAACGCTTTAACTTCTTCACCATCACCGTATAATTGTGAGTTAGGGAATACTTGAACATCTATTCTTCCGTTGGTTAACTCTTCAACTCTTTTTTCAAAAAAATCGGCTGCTTTCCCTTTTGGTGTACTTGCACTTACTACGTGACTTACTTTCAATGTAAATTCAGCTGCCCATCCCGCGGTTGCTAACATGGCTGCTGTAATTGTTCCTAAAACTAGTTTTTTCATAAAATCTCCTTTAATTTTGAGTTCAAAAAAATTATATTGGAAAGTTATGTATCAATTGTGTATAAAAAGCAAAATTTGAGAATTTAGAGAAAAATAGAGGAAATATTAAAAATATATATAAGAAGTAAGCTTATTTCTCTCTTTTTTTTCTTAAAAAACGACTCTTTATACAATTAGCTGAAATTAAAGAATAATTAAAGAATAATTAATCTACATTTGGTTATAAATCCAAACAATAACTTTAACATAGGAACTAAATATGTCATTAATAATTACTGATGAATGTATAGCGTGCGATGCTTGTAGAGATGAGTGTCCGAATATGGCAATAGAAGAGGGTGACCCTATTTATATTATCGATTCAGACAGATGTACTGAGTGCGTAGGTCATTATGAAGAGCCTGCGTGTGTTGAAGTGTGTCCGGTCGATTGTATTATTATCGATTCTGATAACCAAGAGACAATGGAAGAACTAAAATTTAAATTTGAACAACTTCAAGAAGAAGAGCTGTAGATATATGTCCAAAATTACAACCATTATAGACATTGGGTCTAACTCAATGAGAATGGTTGTATTTCAAAAAAGCAGCCGTTTTGCGTTTCATTTACTTAATGAAACGAAAAGTCGAGTCAAAATATCCCAAGGGTGTTACGAAAACGGTGGAAACTTACAACCCCTTCCTTTACAAAGAGCGTTCGACTCTTTAAAATCCTTTCTTAATATTTCAAAAGCCTTAAAATCTAGAAAAATTATTTGTGTAGCTACGTCTGCTTTAAGAGATGCCCCCAATGCTAATATTTTTATTAATAAAATAAGAAATGAGTTAAAACTCAATATTAAGGTAATTAATGGAGAGAAAGAAGCATTTTATGGAGGAGTAGCAGCTGTTAATTTATTGCACCAAAATGAATTTGTTACCATAGATATTGGGGGCGGTTCAACCGAATTTTGTTTTATTAAAGAGGGAAAAATTATAAAAAGTATCTCTTTGGATATTGGAACAGTGCGAATAAAAGAGCTCTATTTTAGTAAAAAAAATATGAACGATGCCAAAGCTTATATTGTGGAACAACTTAAAACTATTAAAAACTTAAACCTTGATATTCCTAAAACCTGCGTTAGTATTGGTGGAACGGTAAGAGCATTAGCAAAAACTATTATGGAAAAACAAAACTATCCTTTAGATGTTATTCATGGGTTTACTTATAAGTATGCAGATGAAAAGAAATTATTTGAAAAAATTATAAATGCTCAAAGTAACGAAGAGTTAAAAGAGTTGGGTGTTAAAAAAGATAGGTTTGATACCATTTGTGAAGGTACTTTTATCTTTGATACTATTTTAAAAGAGTTAAATTTAGAAAAAGTTATTACTTCGGGAGTAGGGGTTAGAGAAGGGGTTTATTTAAATGATCTTTTACGCACTTCAAACTATAAGTTTCCTGCTAATTTCAACCCAAGTGTTAAAAGTTTACTGGACAGATTTGAACAAGATTCAAAACAAACGGCTTATTTTGGAACCAATGCAGGAAAAATATTTGATGCTTTGGCTCCGTTACACCAACTAAATGAAAAGCAACGAATATTTTTAGTAATAGCCTCAAAGCTTCACTCTATTGGAAGTACACTAAATTTTTATAAATTCAACGATAACACTTTTGATTTTATTTTAAATGGCTTAAGCTACGACTTTTTGCATACCTCTCGCGTAACAGTTGCACATATTATAAAATTTTCTAAAAAAACCTTACCAAAAGAGAAAGATATTGAACATTATAAAGAGTTGTTACCTTCTTTAGAAGAGTTACAGTGGCTAAGTTTTATGATTAGTTTAAATCTTTGTCTAAATCATGATTATTCTCGTACTAGTTATGAATATCTTTTAAAAAACAACACCCTTGTAATTAAAGCAGATGAAATCTCTTATTTGGTACAATCTACTTTGGATAAAATAGAAATACCACATAATTTACAAATAGAAGTAGAATAATTAAAAGACAAAATGACAAATACTAATATTAAAAAGATTGCTATAGTTAAACTATCGGCAATGGGTGATGTAATTCACGCCATGACTGCTTTACAATTTATTAAAGAAAAATATCCCAATTTAATTATTGATTGGTTTGTAGAGAGTGCTTTTAGTGAAATTTTGCAAAACAATCCTCATATTAATACTATTCATACGGTTAATTTAAAAAATATTAAATCTAAGAAAACAGAACTTTTTGCTCAAATTGCAATTATTAAAGAGCATTCCAAAAATGAATACGATTTAATTATAGATGCACAAGGCTTGATAAAATCGGCTTTGGTAGCTAAGCTTTTAGGTAAAAACATTGCAGGATTTAGCAAAACTTCTATTCGAGAACGATTAGCTAGTATGTTTTACAAAATAAAAGTTGATATAGCCTATGATAAAAATGCCATTGTGCGTAGTGCCAAAGTGTTATCAAACCCTCTAGGCTTTGAAATAACAGAAAAAGAAATTATGCAAAAAAAGGCTTTTTTATTTTTTAAAGAACCTAATGTTATTATTAATGAGTATTTCGAAGAGAATAAAAAAAATATTGTTTTTGTTATAGGTGCCAGTTGGATCAGTAAAATGTACTCTAAAGATAAGTTTGTTAAAATTATAAATGCTTTAAATGAAAATGCGTTAATAGTTTGGGGCAATGAGTTTGAACACACCCTTGCTAATTATATCGCAGCAAATAGCTGTGCAAAAGTGCTTCCAAAACTTGACATAAATAGTTTAAAAGCACTTATAAGTAAAGCTAATTTAGTCATAGGAAACGACACAGGACCCACACACGCAGCTTGGGCTTTAAATGTTCCTTCCATTACACTTTTTGGAAACACCCCAGGAAATAGAAACACATTTTTAACACCTATTAATATGATTGTAGAATCCGACAGTGTGGTGAATCCTTTTAAAATAGATAAAAAAGATTTATCGATTAATAAAATTGATGAAAATATTATTATAAATAAAGCAAAAGGGCTTTTATATGAAAAGAAAGATTAAGGACTATTTTCGATATTTTCTATATCGGATTTTTCAATTTATTTTTTTAATCACCCCTAAGTTTTTAATGCACTATATTTTAAAAACAATTGCACTTTTAGCATTTAAATATAATAAAAAATATAAAAAAATTGCAATGGCAAATTTGAAGTTGGTCTATAAAGATTCATTAAGTTTGACACGGAAAAATGAGATTATTTATAATTCTTATAAATCTTTAATGTTTAATATGTACGAATTTATGGAAAATCAAACTATTTCAAAAGAAAAAATGTTTGAGAAAGCAACACTACTTAATGGTGACATTATTCAAAAAGCTATGAGTGAAAAAAGAAAAATCATCTATATTACCGCACATTATGGAGGTTGGGAGATAGCTCTTCCTTATATTGCGTTAAAATTTGGAAAATTAGCTGTGGTAAACCGTAAAATGGATAATCCCCATATTCAAGCTCTTTATGAAGAAGCCAGAGATAAAAACAATATTACTATGCTAGAAAAAAAAGTAGCTGCAAAAGGGATGCTAAAAGCCTTTAAACAAGACAAAGCAGTTGCCGTTGTTATTGACCAACACATTGGCAATGGGGCTGTTGTTGAATTTTTAGGACAAAAAGACAAAGCAACCGATGCAACGTCACGATTAGCATTAAAATTTGACGCACTGATTATTCCTATTTTCACCCCTTGTAATGGTTTTAGGAAGTGGACAATAGAAGTGTGCGAACCAATAGACGTAACAAAAATAGAGTTTAAAACCGATAACCAAATAGATGAATTAACACAAATGCAAACCGATATTATCAGCAAAAAAATTTTCGAAGCCCCCGATTTTTGGTTTTGGCAACATAAGCGTTTTAAAGAGTTTCATAATGAAATATATATAAAAGAGAAGAAATGATTGAATCTTTAGAAAAGGTAGCGCAAAAAGAGGCAAAAATAAATCCATTAGAAATTTTTAGTTTAATCTATCAAGACAAAAAATATTGGGTAAAAAAAGCTAGAGCTACAATTCCTAATAAAATACAAAACTATTTTTATATATTTTTACCTTTAAAACTACTTATTCCATCACTTTTTAAAAATAAAAAAGAAGCTTTAGAGTATGAAGTTTCTAAAATAGAAAAGTTTAAAAGCTTAGGTATAAATGTACCAAATATGCTTTACAAATGTGAAGAGTTTTTTATTTTAGAAGATAGTGGAAAAAGTGTAAATGCTTTTTTAAGAGATGAAAACATAAGCAAAGAAAAATTTAATTATTTTGTAGAAAAACTTTTAATAGAGCTTTCAAAAATACATAACTTAAAAGAGTTTCACGGTGGAAGCCAAACAAGAAATTTTACATATAAAAATGAAAAGGTCTTTGTAATAGATTTTGAAGAGAGTTTTTCTGAAAATGTAAATATAAAGTCACTTCAATATAGAGATTTTTTACTTTTTCTACTCTCTTTTATAAAAATTAAAGAGCCAAAATTTGAAGTTGATTATGAGTTTATATTAAGAAAATACGAAGATTTAACAGAAAATAAAGATATAATAAAAGAGTTAAAAAAATTTAGTAAAAGATTATCTTTTTTTATTTGGCTTAGTGAAATCTCTTTTGTAAAAAAAAGAATAGGCACAGATGTAATAAATTTTTTCAAACTTTTTAAAATATTGAACTCGATGGAAAAGTAACTATGCAGTCAAAAGCTAAAAGAGTATTAATTTTAAGATGCGGTGCATTGGGTGATTTAGTTTACTCAACTTCTGTGATAGATGCACTAAAATATGAGTATGGTGAAGATACCATAATAGACTATATAACAACCCCTGGCATTTCAAAACTATTTGAATACGACAATAGAGTAAATAAAATATTTTTACTTAAACACAAAAAAATACCAATTGTTTTTAGTTCTCAAAAAAAAGAGATTATTGCATCTTCTAAAAAAGAACCATACGATATATTTATAAATTTTGAAATGGGGAAACAATTTAAAGGCTTAATAAACAAAATTGTTGCTTCTAAAAAAGTAGGGTGGTTTTGTGAAGATATAAAAATAACAAAAACCCATATGGTAGAAATTTGTAAAGAATTTTATCAAACTGTTATTTCTAAAGATAATTTAGAAAAAGCATACCCTAAACTTATTGGTTCAGACTATGAAGAGATTAAAACAAAATTCAATTTACCAAAAGATTATATTGTTGTAAGCCCTAGTAATTCTCATAATAAAAAGAAAAGTTTGAACTATAGAGCTTGGAGTCACAAAAATTGGAAGGAACTACTATCTTTATTTCCAGAAGATAAAAAAATATTAGTTATTGGTGCAAAAGGTGAAGAAGCTTTTTTTGAACCATTAAAACCTTATGGTGCAAATATTATTGATTTAGTAGGTAAAATAACAATACCACAGTTGATAGCTGTTTTAAAAAATGCAAAAGCTTTGGTTGTCACAGATACAGGAACTGCTCACATAGCATCTGCTGTAAATACACCAGTTTTTTGCCTAATAGGACCAACTCCTCATGAGCAAACAGGACCTTACAAAACCCCTTTTAACTATGTAGAAATACTTAGTGCGAATTTAGAGTGTAGTCCTTGTTATAAAACTAAAATAATGGAAGAGTGTAAAGATAATATTTGCATGAAAAATATTAAACCAGAAGATATATTAAATAGATTGAAAATTTCAGAGATATTATGAATAATAAGCCTAAATACAATTTTTTTAAAAACACCAAATATGCAATTGATGGTTTTTTTTGTGCAGTAAAGAACGAAAACTTTTTTAAAATAGAACTTTTTTTTGCTATTTTTATAGTTTTAGGAATAGTTTATATTGATATAGAATTGGTAGAAATATGAGATTTCAAACATTTAGTGATTCAAAAAATATTAATTATGAAAAAATCTATTTATATCTATTTATAGTTTTTGCTTTTACTTTACCAAACTCAAGAGCAGCAATTTCATTTTTTACTATTATTTTACCTTTAATTTGGTTATTCGAAGGCGATTTTAAAAGGAAATTTGAACAGATTAAAGAGAACAAAGTAATTATTTCTCTATTTTTATTTACACTCTTGATATATTTATCACTTTTTTGGACGGAAGCTGGAGTTTTTAAAGATGGTTTTGGTTTTGCATCAAAAGGATTTAGAATTATTTTAATTTTTATGATAATAACGATAACTTCGTTAAAAATAGAACATATTTCTAAGGTCATTACAGCTTTCTTAATGGGCATGCTAGTTAGTGAAGTATTGTCATACGGTATTTTTTTTGAATTATGGATTTTACCATTTGGAAGTGGAACTCCTTCTGATCCAACTCCTTTTATGCATCATTTAGACTACTCTACATTCTTAGCTTTTACATCTTTGCTACTATTAAATAGTTTTTTTTATGTAGAAGATTTTAAATTAAAAATATTTTATTTTGTATACTTTCTATTTGTGACTTCAAATCTTTTTTTAAATGGAGGAAGAACTGGGCAGTTTGCCTTTTTGGTTACAATTTTAATAGTTGGATTTTTAAATATTAAAAATAAACTAAAAGCTTTATTAACTATGCTAGTAATACTGGCATCTATTTTAATTGCTTCTTATAATTTTAGTCCAGTTTTTAAAGATAGATTTTATCATGCAAAACATGAGATTATGAAAATTTTAGAAGATAACCCTGAGAAATATACTGGATCTTTTGGACATAGAGTTGGTTTTTGGATTGTAGGATTTGATGTTGTAAAAGACAAGACAATATTGGGTACTGGCGCTGGCTCAGAGGAACAAAATTTTAAAAAATATTTACAAAATCATCCTATCTTAATTAAATCTCTTGTTATAACAAGTGGAGAATATCATAACCAATTTATACAAATAGTGGTTAGGCTAGGAATAATTGGATTAATGTTATATCTTTCAATATGGTATTTTATAGGCAAATTAAAGATTTATGATAAAAATTTATCAAATTTAAGATACATTTTTATGTCAGTTTTTATTACTGCATCTTTATTTGAAAATATATTTGAAAATCAATTTACTATGGCAATGTTTGCAATGTTTGTAAGTATATTTATTATTTTTAGTAAGCAAAATAAAATGAAGAAGGAATAAAATGAAAGGCATAATTTTAGCAGGTGGAAGTGGCACAAGACTTTACCCCATTACAAAAGGGGTAAGCAAACAGCTAGTTCCTATTTACGATAAACCTATGATTTACTATCCTTTATCTGTTTTAATGTTAGCAGGCATTAAAGAAGTTTTAATTATTTCAACTCCACACGATTTACCACGATTTGAAGAGCTTTTAGGAAGTGGTGAAGATTTGGGTATGAAGTTTTCTTATGTTGTACAACCTAGCCCCGATGGACTTGCACAAGCATTTATTTTAGGAGAAGAGTTCTTAAATGGCTCCGATGCGTGTTTGGTTTTAGGGGATAATATCTTCTATGGGCATGGCTTAACCAAAATGCTTAGTAGCAGTATTAAAAATGCAAAAGAAGAGAATAAAGCAACCGTATTTGGTTACTATGTAAATGACCCGGAAAGATATGGAGTTGCCGAATTTGATTCAGATAATAATGTCATAAGTATAGAAGAAAAGCCAAAAGAACCAAAGTCTAACTATGCGGTTGTGGGACTTTATTTTTATCCAGCAGATGTAGTGGAAAAAGCAAAATTAATTAAACCCTCAGCAAGAGGGGAGTTAGAAATTACTACGCTAAATCAAGAGTACCTAAAAGAACAAAGACTAAGTGTAGAACTTATGGGAAGAGGTTATGCGTGGCTAGATACTGGAACCCATGAAAGTTTACTAGAAGCTAGTCAATTTATTCAAACCATAGAAAAAAGACAAAGCTTAAAAGTAGCTTGCTTAGAAGAAATAGCATATGAAATGGGTTATATTTCAAAAGAAAAGCTACTAGAACTAGCAGAGCCTTTAAAGAAGAATCAATATGGACAGTATTTAATATCTCGTGCAAACCAGCCAAGAGGAATGGGAAGATGATATTTATAAGAACAGGCATACCAGATGTAATTGTGCATTCTGAATTATTTTAGTATAATTAATTAAATAAGGAGTACTCAATGCATACTTTAAAATTAAATATAAAAGATAGCGTTCTAGAAAAAGTGCTTTATTTTTTGCAAAATTTACCTAAAGATGATGTGAAAATAGTAGAAAACAAAGTTATTGAGAATTCTAACATAGATGAAAACTATGAAACCCAAGATGGTAGAGATACGGCAATGTTTTCAAATCATAGTGCAAATATAGTAAATGAATGGAAAGATGAGTCAGAGGATAAAATATGGATGTAAATCGTTTTGATATTGTATTATGTGAATTTTATTTTACTGATTTTAATACAACAAAAAAAAGACCTGTATTGGTTTTTAAAGACAATTTACCTTATGATGATTTTATCGGTATCCCTATTAGTAGTAAAATCAGTAAATTAAATGAAGATGAATATATTATTGATAAGTCTGATTTTAAATATGGAGAAATACCTGTAAAATCGAAACTTATGATTAGAAAAACATTTGTAATTTCAAAAAGAGTAGTGATAAAAAAATATGGAACTTTATCTGAACACTCATATTTGAAATATCAAAATAAATTTTGTGAATACTTTGGATGTAATATATGATATTTATAAGAACTGAAATACCCGATGTAATCGTAATTGAACCAAAAGTACATGGAGATGATAGAGGTTACTTTGTAGAGACCTTTGTGAGCAATAAACTTGAAGAGTTTTTGGGATTTAAAATAAATTTTTGTCAAGACAATGAGTCTAGGTCTAACCGTGGAGTTTTAAGAGGTTTACACTACCAACTAGCACCTTATGCACAAACTAAATTAGTACGAGTAATACAAGGCCGGGTTTTAGATGTAGCTGTGGATATTAGAAAAAACTCACCTACATTTGGAAAATATATAGCCGTTGAATTAAGTGCTGAAAATAAAAAGCAAATGTTTGTGCCAAGAGGTTTTGCTCATGGGTTTGTAGTACTTGAAAACGATACTGTATTTGCTTATAAAGTTGACAACTATTACAACCCCGAGTGTGACAGAGGAATAGCATTTGATGATGAAAGTTTAAATATAGATTGGATTTTAGGAAAAGAAGAATTAAATCTCTCTGCAAAAGACAAAGTACAACCACTTTTAAAAAATACAAATGACTTATTTGAATTTGGAGTAGATTATTATGCTTAATATATTAGTTACTGGCTCAAACGGGCAACTCGGATGTGAAATAAAAGAGGCATCATCAAAATATGATTATAATTTTATTTTCACAGATAGATCAAATATAGATATCACTTCTAAAGATGAATTAAGAGCTTTTTGTAAAACAAATAGTATAAATGTAATCATTAACTGTGCAGCATATACAGCAGTTGATATTGCTGAAACGGATGAACTCAATGCCGACCTAGTAAATAGAAAAGCAGTTAAAAAATTAGCACTTGTATCGCAAGAGTTAAATATAAAACTAATTCATATCTCAACAGATTATGTATTTGATGGGAAAGCTTATAAACCGTATGTTGAGCAGTTCCAAACAAAGCCACAATCCGTATATGGGAAAACCAAACTTGACGGTGAAAATGAGATGATAAAAATAAATCCAAAAAATTCTATAATTATTAGAACTTCTTGGGTGTATAGTAGTTTCGGAAATAATTTTGTAAAAACAATGTTAAAACTTGCTAAAGAAAAAGAGTCATTGGGTGTAATATTTGACCAAGTAGGAACGCCAACCTATGCTGCTCATTTAGCAATTGTAATATTAGATATACTTCCACAAGTAAATAATGAAAAAGTAGAAATATATAACTACACCAATGAGGGAGTTTTGTCTTGGTATGATTTTGCAAAAGAGATTATGAAAATGGCAAAGCTGAAGTGTAAAATTAACCCCATCGAAACTTTTCAATATCCCACACCAGCAAAACGACCACATTTTTCTCTTTTAAATAAAAGTAAGATAAAATCAACTTTTAATATAGAAATACCATATTGGAAAGATGGATTAGACGAGTGTTTGCAGAAATTAGGAGTGAGAAAATAATGTTCAATAATAAAAATAAAACAATACTAGTAACAGGGTGCGCAGGATTTATAGGATCTAACTTTGTTCCATACTTTTTGGATAAATACAATGAATACAATCTTGTCAATCTAGACCTTTTAACCTATGCAGGTGATTTAGAAAACCTAAAAGAGTGTGAAAATAACCCAAGGTATAAATTTATCAAAGGAGATATTTGTAACCGTGAACTTATAGAGTTTATCTTCAACGAATACGACATACAAGGTGTTATCCATTTTGCAGCAGAATCACATGTGGATAATAGTATTAAAAATCCAGAAGTATTTATACAAACAAATGTAAACGGAACTTTTACACTTTTAGATGTAGCCTATAAATATTGGATGAAAGCACCACATCAATATCATTCTCAATTCTCAATTCTGAATTCTCAATTACCAAGATTTCATCATATCTCAACAGATGAAGTATACGGGACACTCAATGAAACAGATTTGTTTACAGAATCCACTCCATATGCTCCAAACTCTCCATACTCAGCTAGTAAAGCCAGTAGTGATATGATAGTAAGAAGTTACCAAGAAACCTATGGTTTGAATACTGTTATTACAAACTGCTCAAATAATTATGGACCCAAACAACATGATGAAAAATTAATTCCTACGATCATTAGAAAAGCATTATCGGGAGAATCAATTCCTATATATGGAGATGGTAAAAATATTAGAGATTGGCTTTATGTGCTAGATCACTGTAAAGGTATAGATTTAGTTTATCATGAAGGAAAAGAAGCTAATGTGTATAATATTGGCGGAAGAAATGAAAGAACAAATCTTCAAATAGTCGATACCATTTGCACTATATTAGACAAAAAAGTGCCTAAGAAAACTTCTTATAAAGAGTTAATTACTTTTGTAGAAGACAGAGCAGGACATGATAGACGCTACGCAATAGATGCAACAAAACTAGAATCTGAGTTAGGGTGGAAAGCAGATGAAAACTTTGATAGTGGGATTGTAAAGACTATTGAGTGGTATTTGAATAAATATTTAAAAAATTAAGAGTAAAAATGATAAATGTTACAAAGTCTTATTTGCCAAATAAAGATAAATATAAAAAATATATCGATGAAATATATGAAAATGGTTGGCTTACCAACCAAGGACCACTGCTACAAAGACTAGAAAAAAGGCTTGCTGAGTATCTTGGTGTTAAAAATATAGTGCTTGTTTCCAATGGGACTATTGCACTAGAGATTGCGTATAGAGCTTTGGATTTAACAGGGGAAGTTATAACTACTCCTTTTAGTTTCGTAGCAACAACAAGTTCTTTGGTAACGAATAATTTAACGCCCATATTTGCAGATATAGATGAAAATTCATTTAATTTAAATCCAAAAAATATAGAAAATCTTATTACTTCAAAAACGTCTGCTATTTTGCCGGTGCATGTATTTGGAAATGCGTGTGAAGTTGAAGAAATGGAACACATAGCCAAGAAGCATAATTTGAAAATTATTTACGATGCTGCTCATGCGTTTGATGTGAAGTATAAAGATAAAAGTTTGTTAAATTATGGAGATATTTCAACATTAAGTTTCCATGCCACAAAACTTTTTCACACCATTGAAGGCGGAGCATTAATAGTAAACGATGACGCTTTGGTAGAAAAAGTACGATATTTAATTAATTTTGGTATTAAAAGCCCACTTGAAATTCCTCATATTGGAACCAATGGAAAAATGAATGAATTTGAAGCTGCAATGGGATTATGTATTCTTGATGATATAGAAGCCATCAAAAATAATAGAAAAAAAGTTGTCGAAAGGTATAGAAACGAATTGAAAAATGTGGTTACTTTTCAAGAACAAAATAAAGATGCAACTGAAAACTATAGTTACTTTCCAGTATTATTTAAAAATGAAAGTGAACTTTTACGCGTTCAAAAAGCTTTAAATGAAGCCAATATTTTTCCAAGAAGATATTTTTATCCCTCTTTAGATACGTTAAATTATATTGAACTAAAACAAGAGTGCAAAGTTTCAAGAGATATTTGTAAACGAGTTCTTTGTTTACCTTTATATACTGATTTAGAAAATGAAAATCAAGAAAAAATTATAAAAATTGTAAGGGAAAGTTTTGGAAAACAGCTATAAGAATAGAATTTATAATAATTTAAACTATAATCAATATTTAAACTATTTTATACTTCTATATGCTTTTTGTTTACCTATTTCAATAGCAGGAGTTTCATTTGCAACTATTATGCTAATTTTACTTTGGTTTTTGCAAAAAGATTTCAAAAATAAATTTGAAGAAATAAAAAGCAGTTATTTTATTATAGCAATAGTCATATTTATTTTATATAGTTTAGTATCAGCTTCATGGAGTAGTGATAAGATTTTTGCACTTGAATATGTTAAAAAATATTATCATTTTTTAATAATTCCAATAATTTTCACATCTTTGAAAAAAGAGTATATTAATAAAATATTTTCAGCTTTTTTATTAGGAATGATTATAAGTGAGATTACTTCATATGGAATATTTTTTGAAATTTGGACCAAAGAAGGAGTCTCTTCTAGTGACCCTAGCCCTTTTATGGATCATTCAAATTATAGTACATATTTAGCATTTACTGCATTTATTTTATTTTATAAAATAATATATTCAGATGAGTTAAAGTGGAAAATATCATATGGAATATTTTTTCTTTTATCTACAAGGAACCTATTTTTAAATGGGGGAAGAACAGGGCAATTCTTCTTTTTAATAACTCTTTTATTAGTTGGATTTATAAGCTTTAAAAACAAAATTAGATCTACTTTTTTGCTATTATTTTTAGTTAGTTCTATCTTTTTAGCTGCTTATAGCTTTTCGCCAGTATTTAAAGACAGGTTCGATTATTTTATACATGATATAGAACAAATGGTATATCAAAAAGATTTTTCCAATAGTTTCTCTCTAAGATATGCTTTGTGGATGACAGGATTAGAAGCTTCAAAAAAAGACTTTATTATTGGAACAGGAATAGGAAATGAAGTTGAAAATATTGATATAGGGATAGAAAAATACAGTATTCCAGATTATTTTATTTCTGAAAATTATATTGATTTTCATAATTTTTTTGTTCAATATTTAGTTCAATTAGGGCTAGTAATGATATTACTGATATTTTATTTTTTGATAACAATAAGAATAAAAAATAAAATGTATAATAATTTATTATACATTTTTGCTATTTTATATATACTGCATTCTATGACAGGTAATAGTTTTCATATTTCAGCATCAATGATATTATTTGTATTATTTAGTAGTGTTTTTATAGCAATTGGAAAATATGATACGGAGAAAAAAAATAATGCTCTTTAACTCCTACGAATTTATATTCATATTCCTCCCCCTAACATTTTTCATATACTTTTACCTAAATAATAAAAGATTAACACAAGCCTCAAAAGGTTTTTTAGTATTCGCAAGTCTATTCTTCTACTCATGGTGGAATATTGCCTATTTACCTCTAATACTAATAAGTATGCTATTTAACTATATAATAGGGAATAGCCTAAATAAAAAGCCAAAAAAAAATATTAATAATAATGAAACAAATAATATAAAAGAGAATAAAACATTTTCCAATAAAACTCTCCTAGCCTTTGGTATTGTTGCAAACCTTTCAATGTTAGCTTACTTTAAATATGCAGATTTTTTTATTGAAAATATTAATACTCTAAGTGGTACAACCATACAATCTTTAAATCTATTACTACCCCTAGCAATATCTTTTTTCACCTTCCAACAAATTGCTTATTTAGTTGATAGCTATAGAAATGAAACCAAAGAGTATGACTTCTTAAACTATGCTCTGTTCGTAACTTTCTTTCCTCAATTAATAGCAGGTCCAATAGTTCACCACAAAGAGATGATGCCACAGTTTGCAAGTAAGTGGAACTTAGTTAAGAAATATAAAAACATAGCTCTAGGCTTGTTTATCTTCTCCATAGGACTATTTAAAAAAGTAGTTATTGCAGATACCTTTGCAGTATGGGCAACAGCAGGATTTGATACAGCAACCACCCTAAACCTATTTGAAGCATGGGCTACAAGTCTATCTTACACCTTTCAATTATACTTTGACTTTAGTGGTTACACAGATATGGCAATAGGAGCAGCACTACTTTTTAATATAAAACTACCTATTAACTTTAACTCTCCATATAAAGCAAAAAACATACAAGAGTTCTGGAGAAGATGGCATATTACATTGTCAAGGTTTTTAAGAGATTATGTCTATATACCATTAGGAGGAAATAAAGTATCAAGCTTTAGAACTTACTCAAACCTCTTAGCAACATTTGTAATAGGTGGACTTTGGCATGGAGCTGGTTGGACTTTTATATTCTGGGGCTTTCTACACGGAATTGCTTTAATCATACATAGAGCTTGGAATAACTTTGGCTTTAAAATGTATAGTTGGTTAGCTTGGTTTATTACATTTAATTTTGTGAATGTGGCTTGGGTGTTTTTTAGGGCTAAAGAGTGGAAGGATGCGGTTAGGGTATTGTCTTCTATGTTTAGTTTGGAGAATGTTGTTTTGCCACTATCTTTACAAAATAAAATAAATTTTCTAAATATACATTTCGCAGAAGTTTATCTTCACTCTGATGGAGGTAATAAGCAGACTGTTTGGCTTTTATTTGGATTTTTAATTGCGCTTGTATTTAAAAATAGCATGGAATATAGAAAAATATTTAAATTAAATTATTTCTTTGGAATATTTTTTATAATTTTATTCTTAACAGGAATTTTGAACCTTACACGAGTAAGCGAATTCTTATATTTTAATTTTTAGAGGTAACAAATGGCAAAAAAATGGGTAAAAAAATATCTTTCTTTAATAATATTTTTATTTTTTTTAGTTCTAACTGTTAATTATATAATGGATCCATTTTGGACATTTAATCATTCATATAATTTTAATAGTGTACAAAAAGGTACAAACGAGAGACAGCAAAAATCAAATTATATTTATTTTACAGATAAGAAATTTGATACTTTATTAATAGGAAGTAGTCGAACTACATATATGAACCCTTATTTCTTTGATAACTTTAAAGTATTTAATTACTCAACAGTAGCTATGAGACCTCAAGAATATCCAGTCTTTTTAGATTTTGCAATAAAAGAATCTAAACAACCAATAGAAACTATTATTTTAGCAGTTGATTTTTTTGGTTACTTAGATAATAAATTATTTAAATATAATGAAGGTCCAAAAATAATAGAGAATACTAAGTCATTTCTTTATCGTTGGAAAACATTATTAAGTTTTGATGCTTTAAACACAAGCTTTAAAAATCTAAGAGATTATATAAAAGATGAGCCAGATAGATATACAAGAGATATGGTTAAATCATTTGAAAAAAGAGAACCTGCGAGTATTGAAGGGCAAATTATAGTTGATATTGAAGATTATAAAAATGAAGCTTATAGTGGAAAACCAAATATTAATTATTTTAATATTTTAAATGGAGTAAAAGAAGAATACAATGATAAAAAGTTTATAATATATACAACACCAGTTTCTTACCCTTTATTTCAAGAAATGGTAAGATTAGGTCATGAAGAAAATTATAAAAATTGGCTTAGAACTCTAGTTGAGATATTTGGAGAAGTACATCATTTTATGTATATAAATAGTGTCACAAAGGACTACACTAAGCATTTTGGAGATTCAAATCATGTTTATCCAGAAACAAATAAAATAATTGCTGATACTATCACACAAAAAAGAAATAGAATTGAAGATTTTGGAATTATACTGAATAAAAATAATATAGAATTTTTTTTAAATAAAAATAATTTAAAATAATTTTATAAGTAACATAAGATGTTTAATTAATGTTCATTTAATCCTAAATCACATATAAATTTATTTGATTTTTTATTTAATTCCAATAATTCAAAGGCTTCTTTTTGAGTAGTATAGTAGTTTGGATTAGCTTTATGGTACAAATGAAAAATATTTGCAACATATCTAACTGATTTTATATTTAATCCATAATATTTAAAACGCCACTCTAAGTCAGTATCTGTTCCAATTGCAGACTCTCCATAGCTTTCATCATATCCATTAATGGCTACAATATCTTTTTTGAAACAAGAGTAATTACATCCAAGAAGAGATTTATTTAAATTTCTATTTTTTAAAAAAAATTTGTAAATTAAACTATTTGGAGAGAATTTAAAACCTTCTTCACTGTGACCTTCTATACAATCTTTAGCTAAAAAAAGATAATTAAGTATAAATTTTTTTTCTAAAGATAAAGGACATAATTCTTTTTTTCTTAATTTTTCTGCATATTTTGGACCTAAATTTACTCTTCTTCCGCTTAATAAAAATCTATTTTGAGATAAGGATAGATGGCTTTCTATAAAGGTACTATATGGAATGCAATCACCATCAATAAATATTAAATATTCCCCAGAACTTGCTAATATTGCATTGTTTACAGATCTTGCTTTTCTTATACCAATATCTTCTTGAGTAGTATGGGTGATATCCAAATCCTTAATAGTTGAAATAAATACATTCATTTCATTATTATTACCATCTTCTGCAATAATAACTTCAAAATTTTTGTAAGTCTGGTTTTTTAAAGATTCAATTATTAATTTAAGTGCTTCAATATCTTTATATACGGCTACTATTAAACTTACTTTCATACTTCTTCCAAAATATCTCTAATAATTCCAAACTGAGTAGTGCTGTCAAAACATGTATCTGCTTTTATTTTTCCATTCTTTGCAAGAGTGTTTTTAAGTTCACTCTCTTTTGAAAGTAATAAAAGTTTTTCGTATAAATCATCGCTGTTCATACTTTCAAACAGAAGTCCATCTTTTTCACCATCAATGATTTCAAGTGGTCCTCCTTGATTGCTTCCTAGAATACAAATACCACACTTCATGGCTTCAATTAAAACCAGTCCAAAGGTCTCTTTTTTTGTTGCCAGTACTAAACAATCGGCAATTTGCATTAAATTGCTGGCATTATTGACAAAGCCTGTAAAAATATCTTCTTTGTAAGTTGCTTTTAAATTTTCTAAATAACTCTCATTCATAGCATGACCTATGATTAAAGTCTTAGCATTGATTCCAACTTCTCGTAGCTTTGCTACAGCTTGTAAAACAATGTGTTGCCCTTTTGCTTCTTCAATTCTCCCCACAATAGCTACAACAAACTCATTGTCTAAGCCCCATGAGATTTTAAGCGCTTTTTTTTCTTCTTGAGTTAAAACTTTTGGTGTATTTGCCCCAATATAACACATTTTGATTTTCGGTCGAACGGTTTGGGGAATAAATTTTTCAAGTTGATTTTTAACCATTGCCGTTACTGCAATCATGGTATCAATATTTTTATATAAAAAAGAGTGATAAAAATCGTTTTTAAATCGGGTCATGTGCATGTGTCTTGTTTGTACAATTTTGGGTTTTCTTTTTGAAATAAGTTTGGCAAGTACAACAACAGGAATATCTTTTGTCCAATGCAGATGCACCACATCGATTTGGTTTTTATCAATTATTTTTGCCAGTTTTAAAAAGCTATATCGTCCGATTTTTTCATAAGGATGAGAATTCTCTTTAAAAAAAGGTTCCAGTTTTGAGGTATTGTTAATTACGCACAGGGAATT
>Ga0265294_10001049_pt1 | contig 37471 bp, 34 predicted proteins | sample MunlanPumphouse3_FD_192504 | JGI IMG/M metagenome (GOLD analysis project Ga0265294, IMG submission 192504) | Groundwater microbial communities from a municipal landfill in Southern Ontario, Canada - Pumphouse #3 | ecosystem: Environmental > Aquatic > Deep subsurface > Groundwater | place... | reverse complement strand
AGCCTTCCAGCCCTTGTCTTTAAGCTTGCCGGCATCGGTTTCATCAAACCCGGCAATCACTTTTTCAGCGGCCTGCACACTCTGCGCGCCCAGTGCTGTTATGCCTGCGCCTATCATCGCGCTTTGTAAAAAATTCCTTCTTGAAAATACATTATTCATCTTATTTTTTCCTTCTTTTAGTTGCGGTCAGCTGCATCGGAGTCGCATAGCAGGCGCAGGTGCGCTGCAGACTATTCGATCCTAAATTCAATGGTTAAGGTCTCATATTGATTCAGAAATTCCAATGAAAGGTCGCGCACCTGCCGCACGTTGGCAGCTGCCTTGAGCACGCTCTGATCAAAATAAGCGCTGCCTGAGGACTGCCGGATACGGTAGCTGACGATTCTGCCCCCTTTGTCCAAACGGATATCCAGCAACGCAGGCAATGGGCCAGCCTCTGCAAGGCCGGGCTGGTTCCAGGATTCGTACATCGCCCGCTGCACAAGCGAGATGCAACGCGACATCTCGCTCTCCGGCAGTGTGTTTTTAACGCCGGGCTTGGCGCCTGCAAGCAGGGCACTCTTGATCTGATCGCGGGAAAGAGGTTTGGCATCCGTAAGCACTGCTGGCTTGAGCTTGGAAAAGTCCGGCTGCTTTATGACAGGTTTCGGGGCGATCCGCTTTCCTTTTTCAAAGGGCTTTTTTTCAGGGGGTTTCGGCTCAGGCTTCTTAACGGGTTTCGGTTCGGGCTTCTTCTCCGGCTTTTTTTTTTGAACCACCGCGTCTTTGACAAGCGGCAGGCTCTCGGGCATCTTAGGATCAGGCTCAACTACTGGCTTTACCTTTGGTTTGACCTCTGGGGTATCCTGGATTGGCGCGGGCAATTCCTGGGGCAGCACCACTGTGAACTCAACCGGCTGGGGCTGCTCTTTTCTGATAAACCGGTCACGCACCGCGAAGCCAATTACAACCATGAGTAAAAGCCCATGGAAGATCATCGACCATTTTAAGGAGTTTTTGTTTACTGGTGAGTTCATTGAAGATTACGTTAATTCATAAAAATGGTTTAGTCCGCCAGCGTCACGAGGGCCATACGAGTGATTTTATGCTTATACAAAATTTTCATCACCCGGATGACCTGCCCATATTCCAGCCGTTCATCCCCACGCACCAACACCGCCAGATCCGGGCTCTCCGCCGCCATATTGCCCAAAGTTGTGTCCAAATCATCCATGGTAATGGCCCGGTTATTCAGGAAAACTTCCCCCGTGGCATCCACGGTGACCACATTGGACTTTGTTGCCGGCAGAATATCAGTGCTGCCCTGCGGCAATTTGATTGAGATCCCCTGCTCCATGGCTGGCATTGTAATAATAAAGGTGATCAGCAGAATAAAGGTCAGATCGATCAGCGGGGTCATGTTGATCTCGTTGATCTGCTTAGACGATTTTTTACGACGCAGACGCACTGCCATTATAGCTCCCTTCCCTGAAATTCACAGGCAATACGCCCCATCAATTCATCGGCGAAGCCCTCCATATCATTGGTCAATTGGCGCACCTTACCCGCCAGACTGTTATAAAAAATAGCGCAGGGAATTGCCACCAGCAACCCCACCACGGTTGTTACCAGTGCCGATGATATAGCAGGTGCAATCTCAGAGAGCAACAATGTTCCCTTTGTTCCCATGGTCGAAAAAGCATCCATCACCCCCCAGACAGTGCCCAACAGCCCCAGCATCGGCGAGGCAGTCACAATGGTGGCCAGCAACCCCATGCCAAATTCGATCCGAATCTCCTGTTCGTGCAGATTATGCTCACAGGTTCCGCGCACCAGTTCAATTTCACGCCCGGAAAGGGCGGCGCTCTCGGCGGATTTCTGCCGTCCGATCACATAACGTCGCGACTCTGGGTCCAACAGCTTGACCATGCGTTCGCAGGTGCTCTGATAGATCAGCCCCAATGTGCTTTTCGCCACCTGCTGCCGACGCAAATAGCAGTCCAGCACATCCGGCCCTGCCAGGAATTCCCGCATAAAACGGCGGCTATGACGCATGATGCCGTTCAGCTCCTTGGTTTTACCGATAATCACCGCTGCGGCGACAATGGAACTCCCCAACTGGATCAACACAATCGCTTTGCCCATCAGATTGGCACCAAAAAAGCCTCCCAGCAACGATGCCATGGGTAAATTCGTTGTTTCAAACAGCAAATTAAACATTGAAAACTCCTTACAAATCCTCAAAAATTACGAGCGGAAGGGCCGTTCGCCATGCGCCACGCGTGAAATCGGGTATTTTGACCGCCGAACCGCCATTCAGTAGCGATCGTTCCGAGAGTTCCACCAGCGAACTCCATGTCACACCGTCATAGACATCCTGATCAAGTGGCAATCCATTTAAGAGACAGTAGCACAAACGACGCTTCATAAGATAGTCTTGTCCGCCATGTCCCCCCTGCTTTGTGGCCATCTGTCCATATTTTACCCAAAACGGGTGAGCGTATTTGGTTTTGAGTTCGTTTAGCGCTTTGTCGTTCATCCAGCTTCCCGAACTAGGATCCAGCGCCACACGCAAGGGAAAATCGGCCAAAGTGCCCTTTGTGCCGGAAATCAAGTTGAGTCGAGTATAGGGCCGAGCGCTGCTGAGACTGAACTGCACCATGATTGTCTTGCCAAGACGTGTGCGGATGATCGAGGTGTTCATATCGCCTAGCTTTATCGCGCGGAGAGTTTTAGCCTGCGAACTCTCGCTGCCATATTTGTCTGCTGCCGCACTGGCGAACCCGAAAGGGAGGGTACTCATGGAGACCACGGATTCCAGTGAGTCGCTTCGATTGATATTCATATATTGGCAAATCGGACCAAACCCGTGCGTGGGATACAAGTTGCCGGTATGCCGTTGATACCACCTAAACCGAAATTTCTCAAATGCCTCGCCGTTATCATTCCCATTCGCATAACTGCTGCGAGCATCATGAATATAGGCTGCCTCGCCATGTACAAGTTCGCCCAGCACGCCTTTTCGGCACAAATTGAGGGCAAATAGCTCATTAGACCCATAACAGACATTCTCCAGCATCATGCAGTGCAGGCGTGTTTGCTCAGCCATATTTACCAGGCGCCAACAGTCTTTGACCGTCATGGCAATCGGCACCTCCACGCAGACATGCTTGCCGCATTGCATAGCGTAGAGCGCCATCGGCACGTGCCACTCCCAATCGGTACAAACATAGACGAGGTTCACGTCCGGACGCTCACACAGCTTTTTGAAGGCCTCTTTCGACCCGAAATACTTTGCCGGTTCCTTCTGTCCCGCGGTCACCACATTCGCCGCACTTTTTACGACCCGGTCTTCAAACACGTCGCAAATCGCCACTACTTTTGTTTTTGAGATATCGCACAAATGTTTCACGGCCGAGGTGCCTTGCGCACCCACACCAATGAAGCCCACCCGCACCTCATCCAGCGCGGGTGTACGCAGCCCCATCACCGAAGAAGCCTTATTGTTTGATGAAACGCCTACGCTTTGGCACCCAGCTCCTGACATCATTGTGGCCAAGCCTGTGAAAGATGCCGCTTTTAAAAAACTCCTCCGCTTTGTCACATTGCCCCCTCTTTTTTGCTAATATACCATCGCATGAACAGAAACGTACCACATGCCCCCTTGAGTAACCACAAAACATTCCCTAAGCTACTTTAAAAAGGTTGCGACGGCAGCCCGCTGACAAATAAGCCGGATTCTGTTCACTGTACTTGCGTACAGCTCCGATCATTCATCTCAGCGATCTACCCAGGACCTTTTTCAGCGTTAGCCGAAGCGATGCGAGCAGCATCTACAGCCCCCTATTTGATCTTGCTCCGGAGTGGGTTTACCATGCGACCGCGCTTTCACGTCAGCCCGGTGGTCTCTTACACCACCATTTCACCCTTACCTCTGCACACTCCGCAAGCGGAGAGCCAAGAGGCGGTTTATTTTCTGTGGCACTTTCCGTCAACGCCGATCTAGCAGCGTTCCTCCAGCTTTAACAGCTGGACCTCCTGCTCTGTGGAGTCCGGACTTTCCTCCCCTGCTGTGGCAGGAGCGACCGGTTGTCAACAGAGCTACCGCCGCAAATCATTAACTTGTCAATGAGTACACATAGCCTTCGCATATTGAATAGCCTCATTTGGTTGCGGCGGAAAGCTGCTTTAGGGCTGATACAGGATGCGCCCGCACATAGTGCAAACAACCACATCCATATCACGACGCACCATCTGGCCCACTGAGGGCGGCTGAACTAGGTTACAGCCAGCGCACACCATGCCTTCATGCAACTCAACCACCACTGGCCAACGCTTGCATTTCAGGCGGTCATAGTAGAGCTTGGGGCGTGGCTGTACGTTTTTAGCGACCTCCACGCGTTCGGCCTGAGCCTCCTGCAGCGCCTGCCGCACCTCCTCCAGACGCGCATCAAGATCTGCCATATACTCATTCACATCCACTTGCTCTTTAGCCAGCTTTGCTTCAAGCTCCGCCACTTTGGCTTTTACGGGGATGAGGTCATCGAGCGCGGCGATCTCACGCGCTTCGAATGTACTCAAATCATCCTCCAGCTTTTTGATCTCCAGGTTATACATCTGAAACTCTTTATTGGTTTTGAGTAAAACCTGATTTTTCTTGAGATCATTAATTTTAGCCTTGCGAGACTCAGCTTCCAAATCAGCTCCATCTATCTTCACTTGAATAGATTTAAGCTCTCCCTGCGCTGATACCAGCAGTTGCCTCAAGGTGTCCAACCGAGCATTTTCCTGCTCTTTACGCTTAGGGATATCAACAATTTCCTGTTCCAGTTCACGAATACGTCCATCTACGTCCTGCAACTCCAGCAAAGGCTGTACAAAGCTCACGTAATCACATCCTTCCAAAAACTATATATTTAACAGATCAACGAATCAATGTCAGCCAGAAGAATAACTCATCTGGCCCCCGCTGTCAACCAAGTGCGGAAATTTTTTCCAGTAAGCTGGAAATGCAGAGCACCCAATAAGCCACAAACCACAGGCTGCTAGCCGCTAATGGGACGCTTTTCACACGCCGTTTAAACTTTGTCGCGAGCTTCGCCGTCCCTCTTACGCCTGTCTGCGCTTGCCGTGCAACCTGCAAGCTTCATCAAAACGGCTTCGGCCGACGATGCTGTACGACGATGTTGGTGGACGATTAGGATAATGCGGGGGCTCGTCAACCAGCATCGTCGCCGCTATCGTCAACCGAAGGCGAAACCGAGCCCCAGTAGCTCCGGTTTCCAACCGGACACGTCCGATTGGAAATCGGACCTACTTTGCCACCGCGCCAAAGAAAGGCGCGCCCTCTTCACTTTAGAACTTCTCCACTCCGCGCCTTGCGCGGATTTAGTCGCTTACCAAAGGGCAAGACATGGTCATTTAAAAAAACCGCGGATATGAACCCGCGGCTTTTTTCAACCAGAACAAGTGTAACTTAAAACTCAAATCCCTTACGGACGTACGGCATCAGCAGGGTATTGGCCAACTCGTTGCCAACAAAGCGCTGCTGACAGCTGCTCCAACGTAGTTTGCCGGGAATTTGCTGAGCAATGCAACCCACCAGCATGCCTTCCAGCATCGGCACTGAGTGATCAATATCCGCATAAGCGGTCTCAGTGCCTTTCACAGCGTTCACAAACTCGAGATAGTGGTTGGACTTGCAGCGCGCGATGGTCTGCGGTATGTCAACCAACGCTTCATGCCGCGAGGTGGACTTCATCTTCTCCTCACCCTTAAGCGCGACATAGGCCTCCTGTCCGTAGTCGTTGGTTGAGCACATAATGCCCTTGCTGCCGATGATCAGACAGCCGGTGTTGGGCACAGCGCCCAGGGTGGCGATCACCTGCGGCATCTTATCCGCCGAGGGCTTTTCCTTACCATCATACCAATAGAGTTTCACCGCCGGCATTCCCTGACGGGCGGCATAGGTAACCTTCACAATGCTCTTATTCGGATAAGTCTCGTTGTTCTTACCATCGATCATCAGCGTCTCAGCTGCGACCACATCCTCCAGGCGCAAGCCGCGGAAAGGCAGATTCATGGTGTGACAGGCCATGTCACCGAAAGCGCCGGTTCCAAAATCAAAAAAGCCGCGCCATTTAAAGGTGTGATATACACCGCTTTTAAAGGGGCGCAACGGTGCAGTACCCAGCCAGCAATCCCAATCCAATGTATCTGGCACAGGATCCGAGCCCTCGGGGCGACCGACACCCTGCGGCCAAATGGGCCGATTGGTCCAGACATGCACCTCGGTCACTTTGCCGAGAATACCGGCATGCAGCAGCTCGACATTGCGGCGCAGCCCATCACCAGCGCAGCCCTGATTACCCATCTGGGTGATCACGCCACTCTCCTTGGCAACCTTCTCAAAATACCGCGCCTCCCAAATGGTGCGTACCAACGGCTTCTGCACATAGACGCTGCAACCCTGCCGCATCGCACGGGTCGCTGCCAACGCATGGGTGTGATCAGGCGTGGAGACCGTCACTGCGTCCAAGTTTTTACACTCATCCAACATTTTGCGGTAATCGGTGTAACACTTCACTTCAGCGCCAGGGACCTTCTCCTTAATGGCTGCTACCCCTTTGTCAAGCTGCGTACGGTCAACATCGCACAGCGCGACAATATTCTCGCCATTGGCAAACATCGGATTCCAGTCGCTCCACCCTTTGCCGCCCACGCCGATCACGCCGATGTTGAGCTTATCACCCGGTTTTTTTGCCTTGAGAGTTGTGCGTGCCGGATAGCTGAACCGATCTGAGTCAAGCGTACCACAACCACTAAGTGTAATCCCCGCTGCGGTTAAAGCCGAGCCTTTTAAAAAATTCCGTCTGTTGAAGTTCATTATGATTCCCTTTTATTGAATGAAAGTTTCCTGCCTGTGGCACAAAACTTATAAGCGTTCCGCTGTTTCTGTTACCCTACACAACAGAAAAATATCAAACAAGTATAGGTAACCGCGCGCACAAATGCAATGAAAAGCTTGATATGAAAAACTTGTAGGTAAATGCCGCCGTTCTGCCGCTCACAGAGCCGGCTTGGATTTACGAGTAGCAACGTTTTACCAGAAAAAATAGATGTTATATGCAAGCCCGCTAGTTGCTATTCAATCAACTCCTGTCGCAAAAAACAAGAAATCTAAGCAACCATCTTTACAAGTCGTTGATTGAAAGCAACTAAATAGCTTTTTTCAAAAGCTCCAACTTTTTAGAAATTTTATCTGCAAGCAAAATGCTTGCACTACTTCAGTTTCTTCCCCCAAACGCGCAGCGTTTGTTTACTAAACCAGCGGTGCATATCACACAACTTTTCAATGAGTGAGATAACATTTGCATATCACGTAGTCTCAGTTTGGTTCCGGCTCCGCTGGTTTAGTCTTTTCTAGTCGAAGGCTTACTGAGAATTTCCGGGGAGCTCATCATTAGCTTAACGTACTGCGCCCGCGTATACGCCCATGGATCGGCGCTGTGTCGCCGACTAAGGGTTCCTTGAAACGCCGCCAGCGTGCTGTATTCATGCACCTCCATCCACTCGGACAGCTCTTTTAACAGCGAGCGAATATGGGTGATCTTGTGTCGCAGCAATGTGCTTACAGTTTGAACCGCAGTCGCTCCGGCCAATATCATTTTGGCCACGTCCTCCCCGGTGGAAATACCAGTGCTGGAGCAGATATCCGCCTTGATGGTTCCCTCCAGAAGCCCTGCATAACGCAATGGCAAACGGTGGTCTGTTGCGTGGCTGAGATTTATGGGGTAGATCCGGGTCTCCTGCTTGGCATCAATATCAGGCTCAAACAGGCGGTTGAACAGAACGAAAGCAGATGCACCTGCTGCGTCCATACGTTCAATGACGTTCAAAGGGTTGGTGTAGGAGAAGCTCAGTTTTACGCTGATCGGAATTGAGATTGTTTTCACAAGCTCTTTGATCAACTCAATCTGCTCGAGCTCAATGGCCGCGCCCTCATGCTGCGACTCCTTGGGCGAAGCAAACAAATTGCATTCTAGAGCGTCCACACCAGTCTTTTCAAGAAGTTTGGCATACTCAATCCATGTATCCTTGTTCACCGCATTGAGACTGGCAATCACTGGAATGTTAACGGCCTGCTTGGCCCGTTTCACCCATGAGAGATGCTCATGCGGTAGAAGATATTCTATGTTAGGGGAAACCGTGATCATCTCCGCGTTCCGACAATCTTCTTTATGCAATGCTTCATCAAACTCAAAGCGTTCCAATTGGATCTGCTCTTCAAAAAGCGAGCGTGTCACCAAGGCTCCGGCTCCCATCTCTTCGATTTGCTTGATAGAGTCGAGGTTTGCGGTCATTGGTGAGGCACCGACTATGAGTGGATTCCGCAGAGGAATGCCCATATAATTTGTTCTAAGGTCTGCCATATAATCTCTTTCTCTAAACACTTGGAGTGTCATTCGTTTTTTCGCGTAGCATTTACATGTTTTCTGTTAAATAAAATAATTTTCGCATTTTTCTGTGAGTTTGTCAATCTCTTCTCTCTTCTAAAGCAGCTAGTGGGCGCAATGCCACCGAGTTATTAGGTCACCGGGTCAAAAAAACAGCTTACAGCATTTTTTAGATAAAAAATCTTGGCGGTGAAAAATGAGGTGCCCCCTGGGAACGCCGGCGTCCCCGTCGGCATCGCTGAGAACAAAGCCGACGAGGACGTCGGCGCTCCCAGGAAGTAACTTGCTCATGACGCAAAAAACCAGAAACAACTCGACAACCAGCTGCATCGGAGTCGGGGTCGAGCTCGGACGCCCTTCGATACCGATTCCGATAGCGACCCCGACCCTGAGTTGCGGGCAAAGCCACAGTGTAGTGATACGCGGATCGAAGCTGTAGGGCGCGGGCCGTGAACGCGCCGGCGGTTGAAAATGTGGTGCTTCGCGAGTCGGAACGCTTGACGATTGGCCATAAAAGCACCACCCCGGCGGTCACGGCCCGCGGCTACAGTGCTTTGCAAAACGTAGGTCCGATTTCCAATCGGACATGTCCGGTTGGAAACCGGACCTACAGACGTTCGTCGCCGCTATCGTGAACCGGCGGCATTGCCGCCCTGGATAAGGATTGTGATTAGGATTGTGATTAGGATGTGCATCCCTCCTAATCACAGTCCTAATCGTAATCCTAATCAAACAGCGGTGATCAGGGATGTGCGAAAGAGATTAAGATTGAGATGAGGACTAAGATAAGGATTCCATCCATCCTAATCACAATCTTCATCGTAATCCTAATCAAACAACGGTGGTTTTCAGTTATGTGCGACTAGTGACACGTCACTAGAAAAAGTCGAAGTTATAGGCAGGCCCGCCGCGCGGCTGCGCCGCGAAAAAACGCTAGGGTAACTAGACAAAATGGGCAGGTTATGGGCAACGTGGGAGGGGCATCCTGCCCCTCGGCAGCCTCAGAGGGGCTGGAAGCCCCTCCCACGTTGGATAGCGAAGTCAGTGCCTGTCCCTAAGTTGTCACTGCAGTGCGAGCCGTCGGGACGCGCCAGCCGAGTGATTAGCAGGTCGAAGCTGTAGGGCGCGGGCCGTGAACGCGCCGGCGGTTGAAAATGTGGTGCTTCGCGAGTCGGAACGCTTGACGATTGGTCATAAAATCACCACCCCGGCTGTCACGGCCCGCGGCTACAGTGCTGCTCAAGGCGTAGGTCCGATTTCCAATCGGACATGTCCGGTTGGAAACCGGACCTACAGACGTTCGTCGCCGCAATCGCCAACCGGAGGCCTGTCCTCCCTGGACAAGGATTGTGATTAGGATTATGATTAGGATGTGCCTCCCTCCTAATCACAATCCTAATCGTAATCCTAATCAAACAGCGGTGATCAGGGATGGTCGAAAGAGATGAGGATTGGGATTAGGATTAAGACAAGGATGTGCCTCCATCCTAATCGTAATCTTAATCGTAATCCTAATCAAACAACGGTGGTTTTCAGTTATGCGATACTAGTGACACATCACTAGAAAAAGTCAAAGTTATAGGCAAGCCCGCCGCGCGGCTGCGCCGCGAAAAAACGATGGGGTAACTCGACGGTCAGCTGCATCGGAGTCGGGGTCGGGGTCGGAATCGGAATCGGGGTCGACCTCGTACGCTTTTCGATACCGATACCGATACCGACCCCGACCCCGAGTTACAGGCACGAAACTGTGACAAAATGGTCGAGTTACAGGCAAGCAACCCTATGTGTGAGTCAGATTTCTGCATGTACTATGCGGTTTTCTGGAGCCCAATCCCGCAAATCAGGTGGCAACAGCATGGGGGTGTCTAGGTCAATAAGTTTCAATCGTGATGCTAAAAAAACAAAATCCTCTTTATAATGATTTGCTTGTCAGGTTGATAACGCCTTTGGGGTTGAATGCGTCCGAACGCACATAGCGGATCATCCCGTCCAAAAGGCAGGTGCCTTCGGGCGTGTCTGAAATCAGATCCAGCCCGAAGGTTATCAGTACGCGCCCCTTGTCACTCTGGGCGCAGCCCGCGTAGAGGAAGTACCCGCTGCCGCCCTCGCCGACCGCCAGCATGTCGTCGGGCAATAAACCTGCTAAAGGCAGCGGCTTACCTAGTTTTAAAATGCGGAATGCAAGCGGCGACAACGTGCCGTCATGCGGAAAATCACCCATTGCCGGATGCTTTGCAAACGCTGTGCCCACCTGATTGCCCATTGACCACCAACCCAGATTGACATTCGGCTTGCCCTCTGTGCTGTTGATCAAAATGACGCGCTTTCCCGCAGTCAAAGCAGGCGCAACGTCCGTAGCATCGAGATGAGAGATCAGAAGCTCCGCCTGTTCCGCGCCGGGTGTTCCCGCCGCTATCAGACCAGTATAAAGTTTTTCCAAGGCTGGTAACAGCGTTGGTGTCGCGGCGATGCCGCTCCCGTCCTGTTTATCACGCTTGGGAAAAATCCAAAAATCCCACGTGTTCGCGATTTTCTCTTCCCTCTTCTGCAGTACTTCAGCCTCCAATACCGCGTGGACCGGCTTCACCACATCAGGAATTGCGATCGCCGCTTCAGCTAGCAAACGCGTACTGCCCAATTCGACATTGCCGCCCTCGCATTTGCCCTGTGCGAGTACAGCGTCGCCAGCTCGCAGCGTCCACTTGAGCTCAGACTTCTCTATGCGGCTCTCTCCATAGTGCGCTATCCAGAAGTTAGCCTTCACTGTATCGCCCGCAACCGCAATCCGATCCGCTGGTTCAGTTTTGAGCAATAGCGCACTTGGCCCATTGAATAGGCGGAACGCCTCAGCCGTTGCGCCATTGGACTTTGCTTCCCAAAACGCATTGAACAACCCTTGAGCACTGTAACTCCTACCTTGTGCGACTACAACATCGACAATGGTCCAAAACGAGTATCCGTCGCATGCGGGGTCCATGCGGGCAGCCTCAATGCCGCGTTTCTGATAGTAACCCTGCAACGCATGCGCAGCGTCCTGAATGGCATCGCCCCAACGCCGATCTAGACCAGCCGCCTTGAGCCAGCCATCCCTAAGCGCCTGTGTGACAGGCGGCATCCAAGGGCCGGAAAAGCGCTCCTCAAGACGAGGATCCTGCTTGATGCCGAGATTCAGATATTCATGCGCGATAAAAGGCGCGTCACACTTGAAACTCCCCGGCTCCCAAACATTGATCGGGCCATTACGGAAATCTGAATTCTCCGCTGTGTTGAAGTTGCCGTCCTGATGAATTGCCAAGCGATCGGGATCAAGCCGTTTGGCCAGCTTGTAAATCTCTTTATCCAAAGGCGTCCCCAGTAGGCCCTCATTCCCAGTACAGTAGGTTGTAAAGGAGACGTATCGGCGGTAATGGTGGTAGAGTTCAGTCAGATCCCGCATCGGGTCAAAGGTAAACGCCTCAGTCGGATAGTCCCCGTAATAGGGCAACTCGGGTTGGATCATAATGCCCACTTCGTCGGCAGCCTCGAAGTACTCCGGAATTTCACAGTGTGTGTGCAGACGGACATAGTTGAATCCAGCGTCGTGTGCAATTTCAAGATTCTTGCGGTGCTCTTCCTTTGAGACAGGCGAGGCCATGGTCAGCGGATAAACAAAGTCGTCCCCGTAACCACGGGCGAAGAAGGGCTTATCGTTCAAGAAAAAACGATCGCCCCGAACCTCAATTTTTCTCACGCCGAACCGCTCGCTCCAGCCATGTACGGGCGTTTCGCCATCGCACAACGTGATCTCGGCCAGATAGAGGTTCGGCTGTTCCGGCGACCAAGCGTGGAAGGGATCAAGCGGTATGCGCACAACAACTTCGGTCTTTTGTTTGCCATCTGCAAATATCACGGGCGAATGGTTATTGGCTTTGGACATGGGCGAATGATTATTGGCTTTGGGCGAATGATTATTACCTTTGGGCGAATGATTATTACCTTTGGGCGAATGATTATTACCTTTGGGCGAATGATTATTCGCCCCTACTTTCACGCGCAAAATTGGGTTGTTCAATTTACCCGCGACCGTGGCGTATGCGATAGTTGCGTGAATTTCTGCGGTCTGTTTGTCAAAATCGCCGCGCACCCACGCATCGTCGATCCGCATGTCGGGTGTAGCCTCGAGTTCCACGTCACGATAGAGCCCACCAAACTTATGCGAGCTGACCATCTGCCCTTTACGGCTGGGAATCGCATTGTTGACTGCTGCCACCACAACTGTTTTTTCGCCCGCCTTAACAAGGTCGGTGATGTCGTATTTGTAGGTGCCACAATAGTTGTCAACCCAGGCGACAGGTTTGTCATTGATCCAAAACCACCCCTGCGAGCGTACGCCGCCGACCTTGAGCCAGATCCGTTTTCCCTGCCACCCGGCAGGAATATCGATTGTCTTGCGGTACCACCCTTCGCCCATGAAGACATTGCGTAGCTCTCTGGGACCATGATCCCATTTACAATCCCACGTAACACTGGGTCCCGGCACCCCTACACCCTGTGCCTCCCAGCAGCCGGGCACGTGGAGCAATCGTTGTTCCGGCCATTCCGGTTTCAAATAAAAACGTCCTCGTCCTCGTAGTAAACGACCTGTCTTGACTGCCGTAAACTCCCACTCTCCGCGCAGCGACAGCACCTCTTGCAGCGGTGACGGCGTGGTTGGATTAACCACGGCAGGCACGGCTTTCCTATACCCCCAGGTGTCCACACCGGAAAGTGTGTTTTCAGCGAAGGATGCAGTTGCCATTGATCCAATAAGCACGATTAATCCAAGTGTTTTTGTTTTGTCTGTCATATCCTCTTTCCCTGTTTTTTTTGATTACCCTTTATCTCAAGAGAATAATGGTGCCTTGAGGTCCTGAACGCCGCGACAGGAACTGGTCCGGTCTCAGTGCCACGCCGCTGATGCGGATGTCGTCCAGTTCACCTGCATATTTTGGGAGCCACGACGAATTATTACGGGAACCAATATACAGTTTGCCATTCCAATGCTCAGCAAATATCCTTCGCCAGACATTAAGCTCTATAAATGAACGTTCAGTAACCATTAAAAAATATGAAATACTCGATTCTTTTCGTGAAAATGGCGAATAGGTTCCAAGCGTGATATCACTCTATAAAAAACATACACCAAAACGCAACTATCTTACATAAAAACTTGGAAATAAAAAACAAATAAACGAAATTAAAGCTTGATTGTAGTAGACGGTGTATGCCGTTGATAGAGACTGCATGAACTTTGAACAATTGCCCTCCGGTGTCTCAAATACCAAATGCGTGTGTTATGAGAACGAACATATACAACCGAATATTATATTGCTCCACCCGCTCAGACAACCTCTCTATAAACCGCTTCCGGTCAGCGTTGTCCATAAACAGCACACTTTCCGCATCGACCAACATACGACAGGTAACATAATATATTGCACCTTCATATTCAACTCTTAAATGTCTTGCCATAACAAGAGTGTCTCAAAATATCCTAAACAAAGTAAAATTCTAAATCAAGGGATGACCTCCGACTATAATGGATGACCCCTATGCCCACGAACAGTAATTGTCCCCGAAGCAGATCAGATTATTCAGCCGGATGACAAACTGCTGGTATTCGGAACCGATAAACAACTGGATGCGTTAATAAAAAAATGAGTACGCCGCTGATTGTCGGTTAAAAAATCTTCACAGAGCCTCAGAGGGCTCAGAGAAGGTGACAATGCCGCCGCAACACTATGGCAGGGTCCTTACGAGGCGAAAGCCGTAGTGAGAATACGAGGCCCATGCCGACATATAAATACGATACGTCGAATAGCATTGAGACGCGACGCCGTCAAAGGGTCCACCCCGAACCACGCGCTTTTCACCAGACTCCGCCCCTTTGGGATCTTTCCCGCCTTCTACCGCTGCTGCGAACCAGTCCAAGCAATACTCATACACATTGCCATGCATATCGTAAAGTCCCCACGCGTTCGGCAAGTATGTGCCGACCATAGCCGTGGCATTCTCCGGCCCGCAATCTTGCGCGGCATCAGCCCACGCCGTGCCAGTCCACAACCAGCCGCCGTTGTACCTGTAGCGCCCAAGCACTCTTATCTGCGCGTTGCTCGTCCCGTTCGGTTTTCCTGAGATCCCGTCATTGTAGTAGGTCGTCGTGCCCGCCCGGCAGGCGTACTCCCACTGCGCTTCAGTCGGCAAGTCAAAGTCCGCCAGCCCCGTCTTTGCGCGCAGCTCTCCCACAAAACTAGAGGGCTCAACTAAGATGCCTGTCGCCGGCCAGTTGATCGCCGGAACACTTTCCGTCGCCCCCCGCATCATGTTGTACGAAGCCTTCCCCACCGGCCTGGTTTTATAGTAGATCGGGTTATTATAGTAGCTCGGATTAGCCCCCATGATCAGCTCCCACTGCCGCTGCGTCACCTCAAACACCCCCGCGTAGAAGTCCCGCGTCAGTGTCGTGGAAATGCCTCCGCCCATGTTGAACGTTCCTTTCGAAATGCGCCGCAGGACGAGCTTATCTGTCTTATAAGTATCATTGGTTGTCACGCCAGTCCAAACCACGGATTGAATAGCTGTCCCGTCGTTGGTCACCGGATTCCTTACCCATGCGCCCCAAAGGCTGTTCGTGAGATCCGACTCATAGACATACTCGATCTGTCCCGTATCCCCTGCCGACTTGGTCAGATCCACGACCATATAGAGCGGCACCAAGGTTGGAGTGAGTGCCACTCGGAATTCAGGAAGAACCGCATTGTTGGTATAATCGGTCGCTGTCGGATCCCAGACTATCCGGCGTGCGCCACGCTGCACGCCGCTAAGATCGCCGGAGAGCGAACTCGGCGGCAGTGCCAGAAGATCATCGCCGTCATACGCCTCGATGTTGACATCCATCGACTGCCCTGAACCACATGTCAGGACGTAGTCGATGTCCACCATCCGGCTCCAAGGCCACCGCTGTCGAACCATCACGCCGCTGATTATCGGATCAGCCGCCATAGCACTCGTTGACACAAGCAGTGCCATCATTCCAATCAAGACTCTCTTCATTTTCATTTCTTGACTCCTTCTGTTGTTTGAACACACAAGTGTAAAACCCACATATTTAATACTCTATTAATAGAGTATTTTTAAATTATACATTAGAAGGGAATAGAAGGCAAGCCTTTATTCCAGCAATTCTAATAATCCGACATCAGTGATTCGGTTGGTGTTGCCTTGTCAATTAAACCGCTGTAATTAGCGTCTTTTTGGGTCACGTTTATCAATTTTAGTTTGTTAATCGTTCCCGTATTGTTGATAACCGTTTTCGCACTTAAATCTTCCCCTTTCCCGTCAATTAGTGTGTCACGGATCATTAATGACTTGATATTCCCCTTGTTTACGATGAAGTTCTTACTGCTGTTCGTAGGAACATATCGAATAGAATCGAGAACAAGGCTATCAATGCTAACGTTATGAATGTTAATGTTATTAACCCCGGTCGAAGTAGCATGAACGTTTTTAACTGTTATATGTCCATAAGGGCTGTCGCGATTATAATGCTTTGAAATTAAAACGCAATCAACCCTGAAATCTCCGTATATACCGTCTATCAAAATATCATCCATACCCTCTGTTTCGGTTGCCGGTGAGAGCCCTTCCCTTTTGATGTTTGAAAGCAATCTAACTGCCCTATATCCATCTGTTGCAAAAATGTTTTTAACGGTAATGTTTTTAATTGCGCCTTGCCTGAAAGGAAACCACTCTCTTTTTGCCTCGGGCGCTGGAGTCCCCAAATGATTTCCGGGGTACCATGAATCGCCACCGTTAAATGTGACCATATCATCATTAGTTCTCCCAAATATGTTTTGAACAGTTCCCTTATAACAATCCCCCTCAAAATGAATACCATCAATATTTGGTCTGCCTTTCCCAAATTTCAGAGTGATATTATTAATAAAGAACTCTGATAACATGCAAAACTCGGCATTATAGGTACAAGCGTCTTTTAAAGTCACGCCTTCCATCTCGAACCCTCTCACGTTCACTATCTGCAACAAAACTCCGACAAAACCTACACATCCGTATAAATGATCTTTCCTGCTATTATTCCCGCCATTGCCATCGAAAATGCCGCCCGTTATTCTTATATTTGTCTCCGCTGCTCCCAGTATATAATTGGTCGATGGATAGCTTCCATAGTCTGGATAAATTTCGGCCATAAACGTTGGAACTGCGCCATTTATTAAGTTTTTTTCCATAAAATACGCTTGTTCCGCCCACTTATTCTTTATTAGAACTGTATTCGCATTGTCCGCTAGTTTAATTGTGAAATCTCTATCAAGTTCTAACCATGTATCTGATTTCACCATAATAGTGCTGCGACATAGCGCCACCCCTTCGCCTCTGAGTTTCACATGCTTATGGTTTTGAATACATTCGTTTATTGCGGGAGCGCAATCATAGAGTCCATCATAAACTGCTCCATAAGCTCTTGGATCTCCTATATGGGTTTCACCTACTATTGAAGTATTACCTTCGCTCCCCGCCCCCGCGGTTCCACCCAAAACCAACATGCATCCCAAAAGACAATTAAGTATCCGTTTCATCAGCATTCCCTTTCCAAAATGATAACTGTTCGTGTAACCGTTCACGGGGTATAAACAACCCCAATGTATAAACTCAGAACGCATAACAATGTGATCGCTGATAATAATTTGAATTTGTGTTTTTTTGTCATAGCATTCTCCTCTTTGATTTACAAGATAACCCTTGTAGTCGTATACAATGATACATCCTTCCGGCTCTTTCAACAACCGCCTATTATGCGAACTTTACCCTACTATTTTGAGAACAAGTTTTTCTCAGCCTCTCCTGCTGGGAGAGGGCCGGGCCTGCCTGCCGCGCTGTCTGGTTGCTGCTGACAAGCGGCGCAGACAGGCCTGGGTTGCGGGCTTTGCCCGCATTAGTGCCAGACCACATAAATCGCAATATAAACGAGCGTAAGCAGTACAAACCATAAGCCGACACTCTGGAAGAGAGGGCGCTTAGGCTCACCCGGCGGCAGGAAGAATTTGTCCAGACTCCACAGCAAAGGCCGGATTTCCGCTTCAGGCTTAGGTTGAGTGAAAAGGCTGATTACAACTATTAAGAGCATCAGAAAAAGCTGGTTGAATCCTGAACACACAAATGCGTTCTTTGTGTTCCAGGCATCGATAAAACCAGTTGGGATAAGCTGTGGAATGAGAGTAAGGGTGCCGACAACAAGCGGCTGACCCTCCATGATATACCAGTCCATCAGCATGCCGCAGGGGATGCCGATAATAATCACGGTCAGAGCCGCCGCCGGGGTTGTCCGCTTCCAGAACATGCCCATCAGGAACACAGCGGCCATCGGCACCGCGAAGTAACTCGCTGCCGTCTGAAAATAGACAAAGATGCCGCCCATACGCTGGATCTGAGGCGCATAGCCGATACTGAAAACCATGAGTACCAGCGTGGTGACCGAGCCGATCATCACCAGCCGCTTGTCGCTGGCGCGCGGATTGATCCACTTCTTGTAAACGTCATAGGTGAACAAGGTCGAGATCGAGTTCAGCAGCGCCGAGATCGTCGACATCACCCCGGCCAGAATACCGACCACCATCAACCCCTGCAAACCTCGCGGAACCAGCACGGCGATCAGCCTGGGCAACACACGGTCAGGCAGATACCCGGCCGGGTTGGTGTGCAACCCGAAATCAAAGGCCTGTCCCATAACACTGTCGGGGCTAACCTCGTAGATTGCACGAGCGATCATACCTGGAAAAATCTCAACCATTGGACGCAAGAGCACGAACGCGCCTGCAAACACAATCGCCAACCGGGCATCCCACTCGGTCCGGGCACCAAAACCGCGCTGCACCAGAAACTGATTGATGCACGAATAATAGAGGTGCAGTCCGAACACAGTCAACAGAATCGCATGCCACGGAATAGGATTTGCTTTCATTGGATGAATCAGCCGCATGAATCCCGGATCGGGAACCTTCCAAAGGGCTCCAAACCCTCCTGGCAAATGACCATAGGCGAGCCAGACCAACGCGCCCCCTGCCACAAAAATAAGCAGAAACTGGAAAAACGCGCCATAGACCATGGACGACTCGCCGCCATACATGGTGCAAGTTCCCGAAACCATCGCAAGTACCGCCAACCACAGCCAGAGGTTGACGGAGGGGTTGTCGCGAATAAGCGGAAAGACCTCGGAAAGCAACATAGCGCCACCATAGAAAACCACCGCCAGGTTCATCAGCACGTAACTGATGATGAGAAATACGGCGAAAATGTTCTGGCTGGCGCTATTAAACCTGCGGCCAAGATATTCCGGCATTGTGCGGATGTTGTTACGGAGATAAACAGGATAAAAGAAGTAGATCAATGCGCCGTATATCGCTGGCGCGATCAGATTCCAGTTTACCATCACCAGACCGTTCTGATAACCCACGCCGTTTTGTCCGATGAGCTGCTCGGTGTTCATCCCCGTGGCAACATAGGCGGCCCCGATCGCCCACCAAGGCAGCGTTCCTTTGGAAAGGAAGTAGCTGTCGGAGCTCGCGCGTTTCCCACGTCCAGTGAGAAAGCCCACGACGAGCAGCGCGGCGAAATATATCGCGATAGTTACATAGTCTAGTGTAGGCATCATCCACCACCGGTTATTTTGGGCGTAAGGTTACCTTGTACCCATCAGAGCATTGATGATCATCAGATCAAGCTCCTCGTAGTCACGCTCAGCCACAAGCCTATCCCTTTCCTTTACATCCAAACTGCGGACAACTTCCAGCAGTTTGAGAAAGATCGTCCGGCTGTTCGAAAGATGCTTGGTGGACACTGCCTGTTTTTGCGTACGCATAGCTTTGATGTCCAGTCCGACGTCAGAGTGTCTCTGACGGCTGGCCCGAATGTATCCGCTCCTTCGTGTATGTTCCAAGGTCCAAATGAGAATCGGTAGTCTGTCTGCATGTGTGCTCCTTTTTTGTGTGTTGTTTTAGTCGCTTAAGCGACAAAAAAATAATTAATTGTTCTTTGCAAAAAGTTGTCTGCCGTCGCTTGTAGCGCGAAGCGCAAGTTTCATCAAAGTTGAAATGTGTAGGGTTGGCTCTCAGAGCCAAACAAAGATCATGAAATCCTTTGACTTGCCTTTGGCGAATAAACACCTGGTGTCAACTAATTGCTTCGTAGAAGCAACCCTACACCCCATGACGCGCTTTTCACGAGCTTGTAGCTAAATGCCGCTTGTAGAGCGGCTTCGGTTGACGATGCTGTGCGCGATAGCGGATTACGATTAAAATTCCACCTTTGAAGAAATCGTCAACCAGCATCGTCGCCGTTATCGTAAACCGGAGGCGCAGCTGAACTCCTGTAGGTCCGGTTTCCAACCGGACATGTCCGATTGGAAATCGGACCTACGTTGCTCCCGCACCAACGGGCCACCTCTTCACTCGCGCACTCATGTCGGTACTTAAAAACATGTAATGGCCCTAATCCTAATCTCAATCTTTATCTCAAACCTTGTCTTCTTTGCCTACTTGGTCGAGTTACACCATCGTTTTTTCTGACTCCTAAAGCCGGTATTGTCAAGTCATTGACAGACCGCTGCGGCAACCTTTCTATAAGCCGCAATAATGTCCTGCACATCCTCCTCTGTCAAAACCGAGGCGATACAAAAGATCACAGTGCGGCTGATCATATCATCCAGATGAGGACAAGTACCTTTGGCATACGAAACATGGGCCGAAGCGCGGTTCTCTGCCATCTGCCATGGCGACACAGCGGAGATGCCGCGTTTATTGACCAAACTGGCCACATTGTAGTAAATGTGCAGTCCCCAGTCGTCCATGTGGATAGGATACATGCCGCCCTGATCCGCGACAATGCCCTCCGCCCGCAAGGCTTCGGTGAACCTGAGTGACTGTTCACGCGTGGGAAGGACGGTCATGAGGAACGAGCCAGCATCACCGTCAGGATCAAGTACCTCGCGGAAGGTCAGCATACCCTCAAGTGCCTGTTTGATCTTGAGTTTCGCAGATCTCATCGCGCTCGTGATACGGCCCAGCTTCGTGAGTTGCACACGGGCGACAGCAGCAGTCAGTTCGCTCATACGGCAGCCGATACCCCAGAGTTGCAGCGAAGGATCATCCATTACCAGCCGTCCCTCATCATTACGCGGATAACCGAGATCATGAACAGCAAAAGCACGGCGGTAAAGATTTTCGTCGTTGGTGATCACCATGCCCCCCTCGCCTGAGGTCATGTGCTTGTTCATCTGGAAAGAAAAGATACCCATGTCCCCGAAAGTGCCGGCTTTCACATTGTACTGACTTGCGCTCGCCGCCTGGGCGCAGTCCTCGATGACCTTCATATTACGCTGCCGGGCCAGCGCGACAATCTCCTTGATCCGCCCGATGACTCCGCCCATGTGCACAACCAGAACAGCCTTGGTGCGCGACGTGATTTTTTTGGCCGCGTCTTGCGGATCTATATCAAACGTGTTGTCGCTGTCCACCAGCACCGGGATCGCCCCGCTGCGGACAACCGCGCCAACAGTGGAGACCCAGAAATATCCCTGAACCAGCACTTCGTCACCGGGACCGATGCCCAGCGCACCTAGCGCCACCTGCAGCGCACACGTTCCGCTGCTGACGGCAAGCGCGTACTTAGAGCCGGTCATTGAGGCAAACTCCTGTTCCAGTTGTGAGACTTCATTCTGCAAATCAAGCCCGTAATATCGGAACAGGGTCTTAGATTGGCAAACGCGCGCCGCCGCATCGCTTTCCATCCCGTCCATATAGTGCGCGCCGCACCACTCCTGCGGCAGTGGCCGGGTTCTGACCGGAGTTCCGCCATCAATTGCCAGTTTTTCGTTTGAATTCATTTTTTCTCCCTTACGTTCTCCATAAAATTATTCACAGCTCTATCAGCCGTTCGATCTTGCAGCAGACCTCTGAAATAGTCGTCTCGAAAATCTCTTTGCCTCTCTGCAAGCTGGAATAGCGCGGATCATATTCCCTAGGCACCACCCGCTCAGCTCCGCCTCCCCCCATAAACCCTGCGCCGTCTACAATAGAGAAGTCGGCATATTTCAACGGAACTTCATTCGGAGGAAGGGTGTCCAGATCAATCGCCGCCTCGTTGTAATGCATCATCAGCGAGGTTTCGGCAATGTCGGCGTGCCCGATTGCGCCTGTTGTTGCAGCCTCCTCAGGGAAAGCAATCTTGAAATCAACCCTTGCCGGTGTAGTGTTGCTCAATTCAATACATAGACGCTGCAACACCGCATTGTGATTGAAGGCCCCGTGACCGTTGACAATAAAGATATACTTGTATCCTTGACTGATCAGGCACCGGACTTCCGCAGCCACAACCAGGCCGAAGACCTCTTCGGGCAAGTAGTGGCTGTTCCACTGCCTTGCTGGAAAGTCCATGCCCACAACGTAATCGTCACGCTTAAAGCCCAACGCCTCCGTCATATCCGGATCACGCTCGCGTTCGGTACCGACAAACATCGTGGGCAGCACAATGCCCTTTCCCAGTCGTCTGCAGCATTCGTGAGCGACAAAAGTCGCATTAAGCGGGTCTGTGCCCAAAGGCATGTGGGGCCCGTGGTATTCCAAAGGTCCCAAAGGAAAGAGAATCAGTGGACACTTGCTCTGGCGCTCTTTCAATTGTCCGGGCCGCAGCCATTCGTAACGCGTTTCCAATTCAGGGTGTTTACCGCATGACAAGTTTTCAGTCTTCATATAATTTTCCTTTGATACCACCAGTGTAGTCTATTCCTGAAATCATGCCAACGGGTTAAAACGCGAACTATACCCTACTATTTTGCGAACTATACTACTATTGTTTGCTCTTGTAAAAAACCGCATATTTTAGTATTGTTACGGCGTACTTCATCGTATAAATGGAACCGTTATGGAAAGAAACAAACGCAAAAAAATACCGCAGGTCGCGCTTCTGCTCGACTCGTGCCACGAGACTTCGCGAGGAATGATGCGGGGTGTTTTCAAATATGTGCGGCTTTATGGACCCTGGGGCCTCAACATCGTCACTGGCGGCGCTTTCGAACAAAAGCTTCCGGATTTCAGATTTTGGAAGGGCTCCGGAATCATCGCGAATGTGTATAGTCGCGCGATGGCCCAAGCCATTGCCGCCGCACGTTTGCCGACCATTATTTTCGATTTGAACGATGAGTGGCAGGAAGCGTGGTATGCCATGTCACACGCCTGCCAGGTTCAATGCGACTCGACTGCAACTGGAGAACTCGCAGCCGACCACCTGCTCCAAAAAGAGTTCATCAATTTTGCCTTTGTCGGCGAGATCAGCGGACTCAATTGGTCGCGCTGGCGCAAGGAGTCGTTCGTCAAACGATTGGCCGAAGCTGGGTTCTCCTGTCACATCTATCCTGACCCCCTACCCGCGCAACGGAAGTGGGAACTCGATCGGAAACAGATGATCCGCTGGCTTCGCAGCCTGCCTAAACCGATCGCCATCTTCGTCGCACACGATGCGCGAGCACGCCAGTTGCTCGACGCCTGTCTGGTCGCCGACATTCACGTGCCCTACGAAGCGTCGGTGTTGAGCGTGGACAACGACCCTCTCATCTGCGAAACGTGCATTCCTTCGTTGTCGAGTATCCGGCTGGATGTCGAAGCGGCGGGTTACGCGGCAGCCGAACTCCTCGACAAACGTATGTTTGGCACTGCCAAGAGCAGGGTGCTAAAAGAAACAGTGACCTACCCGCCGCTAGAGATTGTTTCCCGATTATCAACACAGGCCATCCATGTTAACGACAAACTCGTGATAAAGGCTTTGGAGTTTATCCGGATCAATGCCGGGCTGAACATCCGTGTCTCGGATGTGGCAACGCACGTCGACGTTTCGCCGCGCTGGCTGGCAAAACGGTTCGCCTGCGTGCTGAACCGCTCGGTCATTGATGAGATCAAGCGGGTCAGGATGGAGACCATCCTGCGCCTAGTCACACAGACAGAAGAGCCCTTCGACCAGATTGCCAGGAAATGCGGGTTTTCAAATGAAAATTATCTGCGGAATCTTTTCAAACGAGAACAGAAACAAACCATGAGCGAGTGTCGGTCCTGTTTTCAGGATTCCTTGCGGAACATGCCTGCTCATCATGAACTTGGCGGATTGCATGAAAACTTAAACGAAAAATAAAAACCGTTGATATATAGAAGACGGACGAGTAGTTGTTTGTGTTTGAAAAAGGGCGGGTACGGAATCAAACGTCGCATCTGACAATGTTCGGTATCATATGAGCATTCTGTTGGGAAGTCTGGGTTTTTAAGGGGGAAGAATTTAGTATGTTGGCTTGTGTTGATACTGCGCTGACAGCGCGGAGCTGCCCTCGACTGGACTGATTTTTCACGAAGAGTCGGCGCAGGCGTTAGAAGGCGATTTCACGGAAGCGCTCAAGAGCGAAGCAGAACGTCTGGGAGCGGATGTTACAGGCGTTGTTTCAATGCGCCGTCTGGGCCATGTGGCGCAGCAGGTGGACGCTATATTTGGCGGCGAAGAGATCCTTGATGCACGGGATGTTTCGACTCTGTTTACTCCGTATGATCCGGTGGTGACAACCCGTAAACGAGCGGTACCAGATCCAGTAAGTATATTGCCGAATGGGAAATCGGTGCTGGTCTTCGGGGTTGCTCTGCCGCATGGGCCGGATGGGCCGGATGGGCCTTAGGGGCCGGATGGGCTGGATTGGCTGGATTGGCTGGATGGGCCTTAGGGGCCTTATGTTATGGTGACCGCTCTATATAAAGAAAGATGAAAAATGCTTAAACTATCACTGTTAGATAGCGTGATCATAATTGGGTTTCTGATCTCTGTGGTGGCGATTGGTGCGGCTGCGGCACGCCAGGCAAGCCGCAGTGCATCTGATTACTTTCTCTCCGGACGCACCATGCCGTGGTGGCTGTTGGGCATCTCAATGGTGGCCTGCACCTTTTCATGCGGCACACCTAATCTGATCACCGATATTGTGCGTAACGACGGTGTGGCGGGCAACTGGGTCTGGTGGGCTTTTCTGCTGACCGGGATGCTGACGGTTTTTGTGTATGCCAAGTTGTGGCGTCGTTCTGAGCTGGACACAGATCTCGGGTTTTATGAGATTCGGTATGGAGGAAAACCCGCAGCTGTACTGAGAGGTTTTCGCGCGGTTTATCTCGGTGTTTTCTTTAATGTGATGTCTTTGGCAATCGGCTCACTGGCAGCGATTAAGATCGGGCAGGTGATCTTCGGGCTAACTGCCTTGCAGACACTGGTAGCGGCCTCTGTCGGTGTGGGTATCTACGCCACATTGGGTGGCCTGACAGGTTCGATCTGGGCCGATTTTTATCAGTACTCAGTGGCGCTGGGTGGAGCGACAGCGGCGGCAGTCTATGTTGTGAAGGCAAATGTTGGCGGGACTGGGATAACCTCGCTGGCAGCGCTTTGGGAGCGAATCCCTGCTGAGAAGTTGAGTTTCTTCCCAAGTGTTGAAGGGGGCGACCTCTCGCTTTTAGTGACTGTAATGGTGCTGCCACTGGCAGTGCAGTGGTGGAATGTCTGGTATCCTGGTGCGGAGCCTGGAGGTGGAGGGTACATTGCGCAGCGGATGCTGGCTGCGAAAAATGAAAAGCACGCCATTGGCGCCACATTGCTTTTTAATTTCATGCACTATGGTGTGCGCACTTGGCCTTGGCTGATCGTGGCACTGGTCTCCATGGTGGTGTTGCCAAAAGAGACGCCGACTCAGCAGGCAGACGCTCGAGTTTGGCTGCACGAGAACGCAGCAGTGGTAGAGCAATACCGGGCGTCAGGTGATACTTTGGCACCGGGAGTGTACCAGGATGTCCGCTATCATACAGCGGCTGCTAGGGGACATGGTGCGCTGGCAAAGGCCTTCCCTGAGGTTGAAGACTCTTTCCTGCGTGATGACATTGCCTATCCAGGGATGATTGCCAGATTGCCAGCTGGGTTACTGGGCTTGGTGGTGGCCTCTTTGATTGCCGCACACATGTCGACGGTTGCCACGCATCTGAACTGGGGTGCTTCTTACGTTGTCAGCGATGTCTACCTGCGGTTTTTAAAACCAAAGGCCACACCGCGTCAGCAGGTGCGCATGGCGCGCTTTGCGACTGTGTTCCTGCTGCTTGCTGGTAGTGGCATGGCCCTGCTGCTACAAGGGGCCAAAGGCGCTTTTGATGTGTTGCTGCAGGTGGGTGCAGGCACAGGGCTGATCTATATCCTGCGCTGGTTCTGGTGGCGGATCAATGCCTACAGCGAGATTGCGGCCATGGTGATCTCTTTTGCAGTTGCAGTTTTATTTAAATTTGTGGCTGAGCCGCTGGGTATTGAGTCGATGCTGGCAGATGTTGGGTTGCTGAAAATAATGGCTTTCAGCGGTTGGAAGTTGGTGATCGGAATCAGCTGTACTACAGTAGGTTGGTTGTTGGTTACCTGGCTGACACCGCCGGAGGAGATGTCAGTGCTGGTTGCCTTCTGCCGTAAAATTCGGGCTGGCGGTCCGGGCTGGCGCAAGGTCGAGGCTTATGCTGCTGAGCTAGGTGAACCGCTGGGTGATGATGCAAGGAACTCCGGTCTGCCTCTGGGTATCCTTTGCATGATGCTGGGATGCGCGGCAGTTTGGGGACTCCTGTTTACGCTGGGTTATATGCTTTATGGCAAGTGGATTTATGCCTCAGTGCTGGGATTTGTGACAGTGGCAGCCACAGTGGTGCTCATGCGGCTGGTGCCGCGCATAAAGTTTGGGTAGAGAGCAGGAAGTTCTAAAGTTCTAAAGTTCTAAAGTTCTAAAGTTGAATACAGCCCGATAGGCGAAATTTTTGAAAGAACAGTTTGTAAAAACTAGAAACAAAGGAGATAAATGAGTGTCAGAGCAGGATGGATATGTTTAATGGTGGCGGTGTCGGTTTGTACATCAATGGCTGAGGGTCAACCAATGGACAAGGATGAGGCGCAGATTATTAAAGCGCGCATGATTCCTTATCCTCAGAACGTTTTAATAACCGATGGGCCTGTGGTCGTGATGGATAAGCGGCTGGCAGTGAAGGTAACGCTGAAAGATGAACTCGGGACGCTTGATAAACAGATAAGGGAGCTTTACAAGAGTTATTTTGGGGTGAAGCCCAATTTGACTGTAAAGCGTGATACGTCAATTAATATCTCAAAAGACGGTTATCAATTTAATTGTTCTAAGCAGAGTGGACTCTCCATTGAGGCCTCAGATGTGAACGGTGTTTTGAATGCGCTTAAGACATTGCGTCAGTTGGCTGAGCCAGAGCGCGGACTTGAAAAGCTACGCTACTATTTTCTACCGGAGATCTCGGTTGAAGATGCACCAGCAATGGGCTTCAGGGGCATGCATATCTGCTGGTTCCCTGAGAATGACGAAGTTTTCATGGAGAAGTGCATCCGGATGGCAGCTTATTACAAGTTCAATTTTGTGGTGCTGGAACTCTGGGCAATCTTTGATTATAAATCGCACCCTGAGTTTTCCTGGGCTGAGAAAAAAATAAAGACAAAAACCATTCACCGCTTGGTTCGTCTGGCCCGCAGCCAGGGATTAACGTTGATTCCACAGTTCAACCTGTTTGGTCATGCACCTGCATCACGGAACGTCTCTGGCAAGCACCCAGTCTTAGATTTTCATCCTGAGATGCAACCGCTGTTTGAGCCAGATGGCTGGACATGGTGTTTGAGCAACCCTGCAACCCGCCGTTATCTGACAGAGATGACAATGGAGCTGTACGAAGCGTTTGAATCTCCACCCTATTTTCATATTGGCTGTGATGAGGCCTATTCAATGAGTACCTGCCTGACTTGCCGCAAGGCTGACTATGCGGCATTGCTTAAAGATCATTTGCTGCATTTTCACAAGCTGTTTGGCGAGCGTGGTGCTAAAATTATGATGTGGCACGATATGTTGGTTGTAAAAGGAGATCCTCGATGGAAGGGCTATGTGGCGATGGGGTCAGAGAAGATTGGAACTGAGGCTCTGCTGGATGCGCTACCGCGTGACATTGTTATCTGTGATTGGCAGTATTATACTGTGCCGGCGAAAGATGCGATACAGTGGCCCACTATGCAGTATTTTCATGAGAAAGGATTTCCTGTGCTGGCATGTCCTTGGAAAAATTCGGAAGGCACTAAGAGTCAGTCCTCCCTTGTACTCGAGAAAGGTATGGCAGGCATGTTGTGCACCACCTGGAATTATATGCATGGCAACGACATGTATCGTATGCTCTACTATGGTGCACATGCGACCTGGGGATATGGAGGGACGGGTTGGAATCCCAGAACTGCCTTCAACATGCACTTGCGTCAGATCGGCTGGGAGATGCCTATTAAACACTACCGTGATACAGGCGTAGCGCAGTGGCAGGTACCACCTGAGAATGCATTGCTGCATTGACCATCGGGATCAGTCGATAACGGAACATCGCATTTGTTCAGCATTAAAAAATAAAGGCTAAAATGAAACGAAACAGCATCATGTTAATTTTAGTATGTATGTCTTGGATGTATTTTCCAGCGGCAGTCTTGGCCGCACCTTTGAGCGCCGAAGAGTTTAATGCGTCCAGCATATCTAATGAACTTTGGACCGGGGCGGTTGTGATGATTGGAACGCCGGATACCGTTTTGTTTATGCAGGCATGGGGATGGATGGATAAGAGCAGAGATATGCCGATGCCTGTGGATGCGGTATTCGATTTAGCAAGCGTGACTAAAGCTGTCGGTACTGCGACCGCCCTTGCCGTCTGCATGGATAAAGGACTTATTGATCCTGATTCTGTTTTTACTAATTACCTGCCGCAATATGCCGGTGAACTGAAAGGTGCTGTGTCGGTGCGTGATCTGGCCCGTCACATTTCCGGTTTCAGTAACGGTAAGCCGTATGCTGTGGCAGGAGAGGTGACAGAGCGCATCATGCGGTTCAGCCCGGTGCTCTCTGCCGGAGAAACCTATGAGTACTCCTGTGGCAATTTCATTCTTCTGGGGTTAATTGCTGAACACGTTGCAAAAGAAGACCTGGCTGAGCTTTGTCATAAAAACGTGTTTATGCCGCTTGGAATGGATGATACGGGATGGGGACCTCTGCAAAATCCAGAACCTGAAAGGGTGGTCCGTCAAGGTATAACGCATACGTTAGGAGTTGCCAGTGATATGGCGGCAAGGCAAGCGCAACATCCACTGGGTAATGCGGGGCTTTTTTCTACAGCTGAAGATCTTTCCGTTTTTTGCAGGATGATTCTTGGCAACGGTGTATATAAGGGGAAACAAATTCTTTCTTCAAAGGCCGTCCATTTGCTGGGATTCCTTCCTGACAAAAAATCACCGGTCGCTTTTGGGTGGAGAGTCGGCACTAAATTTAATCCTCGCCCGCTGTCGAGTTCGACTATGTCACATACAGGGTGGGCTGGCAGTTCACTCTGGATTGATCATGTATCGCAGAGATATGTGATTGTTTTGACGAATCGGATCGGCAATCATGCGCAAGCCAGCAGTGCACGGATAAAGCTAGCGGAATATGCATTGAATGAAAACGTTTCATCAAGTGCTGAAAACCCACAATAACCCATGCCGTTTTTCCGTCTGCAATAAGCGACTAATGTTTTAAAGGAACCAAAGAGGAAAAGATATGGATACAGAACAGTTGAAAGTTAAAGCCCGCGCATGCGGAGCTGATCTAGTGGGCATTGCACCTGTGGCGAGATTTAGTCATCTGCCGCTAGAGCAGAGTCCGGCTGCGATTTTTCCTGAGTGTAAATCCGTGATTGTACTGGCTCGCCGTATATGTCGCGGTTCTTTGCGAGGTGTTGAGGAGGGAACCAATTTTGCCAGCACCTACCAGTGTTTTGGGTATACGTGGGTTGAAGATAATTTTCTTTCGCAGACATCGTACGATCTCTCTTTGTGGGTTGAAGAGCAGGGCTTTGAGGCTGTACCGCTCTTTGCATATAACACAGCTGGCATGCCTAAAGGTCTGCCGGTTGCAGCAGGCAAGCCCGCACCAAATGTGATTATTGATCCGCGCATTGCCGTGATGGCATCGGGCTTAGGTGAGGTGGGGTTGGGTGGGTTTATCCTTACCCCTCAATACGGCACCCGCCAGCGCTTTGCCTTTATCCTGACTGATGCGGAGCTGGAGGGCGATGAGGTCAGAGAAAAAAGCCTTTGCAATGATTGCGGCAGCTGCGCTGCGGCATGTCCCTTTGGCGCAATTCATCTGGATAAAAAAAACACGCTTGAGGTGGCGGGTGCTGTTATGGAGATTGCTGAGGTTGATACAGGGCTGTGTAAGGATTGCCCCAACGGAGCTTTCCTGGCGAGTGGGCGCGGCAGTGAGCCCGACCGGATTGCGGCGGCCTGCGGACGTGAATGTTTGGTGCAACTTGAAAAGAGCGGCAAGCTGGGCAATAAGTTTGAAGCCACATTCCGAAAACGCGCGCCCTGGCAGCTGGATGCCTTTAAACGTCCGTTGGTGCGTGATGAAGCTGGTGGGCTGAAACCGGTTGATATGGGTGAAAGCTCGGCTGTGGGAACCGGTGTTGTCTCTGTGCATGCAACTGGTCAGATATTTTCGAAATAGGAGATCGCATGAGATTAACATCGCAGATGATTAAAGATTTTGCAGGCTCGCTTGGCCGTCCATGCCTAGTGGGGGTGGCAGATATCGGACGATTCAAAGGCGCGCCGCGGCAGATGCACCCTGCCAATATTTTTCCGGAGTGTAAATCGGTGATCTCAGTGATTGCTCCGTTTCCGCGCGGAACCTATCGCGGTATTACAGAGGGCACGCATTGGCCAAACTACACCTACTACTCTTACAACCGCTTGAATAATCTCTTTCGCCCCCGCATAACCTATGAGCTCGCCTGCTACATGGAGGATCATGGGTGGGAGGCGGTTCCGCTCTATCCGGCAGTGCCCGAGCGCGGTGGAATGCATGCTCCGGTATTGCCTGGACGGCCGAGTCGTGATATAAATATCAATGTTCGTATTGCGGCAGTGGCTGCCGGAGTGGGCGAGATCGGTTGGTCCAAGGTTTTCCTAACTGAGAAGTGGGGGCCCCGTGTGCGTATCGGAACAATCTTGACCGATGCAGAGCTGGAGCCCGATCCACTCATGAAACCAGGGACCATTTGCAACCGCTGTATGAAATGTGTGCAAACCTGTCCAGGCGGCGCCATACCTAAAGCCGGCGAAAAACCGCCGATTCGGATTATGATTGATGACCAAGAGTATGAGTGGGGCGATGTTGCCATGGGACGCTGTACGCTGACACACCATGGACTTAACCGGGAAGTTTCGCCCTTTCTAGCACAAGATTTTCCAACCATGGATCTGAAGGTTCGTGAGAGTCGCTTCTCTGAAGAGCAGGCCTATCGCATGGCATACACATTGGCAACAGGCACCTGGGTCCCTTCAGAGGAGTTTCTACACGGCGCACAGGGTAGGGTTTATACGTTCCGTTGAGCATGGCACCTTTTACGGAATCTCCGCATCGGCACAGAAACCCCTTAAGAGCCGCGGTTTTCATTCCGTCAACGTCGGATCTACGTGAACCGCCTAATGATAACTACAGGACTTACGATTGTGTTGCATCCTCGTCCCTCTGGTTCCCGCCTATATCCGCCGACGAGCGGTCAGTTCCATTCTCGTCTACTCTGTTCGATCGAACCCCATATTCACTCCAGACTTCCTTCAACCCGCCATTACTGGACGAATCTCTGTCTTACGCTTCCCTAACTGTTGTCAAGTCGGGGTTGGACTAACTGCTTGATTCACATCAAAATCTCGTCTACCATAACCAAAGTCACAGTTGACATAGGTTTCAAGTTTGGTATGCTCTCGCAACGCACCAACAAGCAACCGGGCACGCCCGGCACACAACCAAAAGGTGGAGCATACGTCCTAATCGCTCGTTCCTCGCTCAAGGAAGATGCTCACCTCAACGTTCTGAAATAATAGCAATAGACAACACTTCAAATGGGTGATAACATTATCACCAAATATGGAGGTAGTATGAAAAATAAATATACGGCAGTGACAAAACAAGACGGTGACTGGTGGGTTGGTTGGATTGCAGAAATACCGGGCGTGAATTGTCAGGAACGAACACATGAGTCTTTGCTTGAATCCCTCAAAGTAACATTGTCAGAAGCTATTGCTTTTAACAGACAGGATGCCTTATCCGCCGCATCTTCTGGCTACAGGGAAGAGCTTGTTTCTCTATGAAACGAAATGCACTGATAAAGCATTTGAGAAAACATGGCTGTTCCTTAGTTCGAGAAGGAGGACGACATTCATGGTGGGGTAATCTAACCCTTGGCACAAGATCTTCCGTGCCGCGTCATGGGGAAACCAAAGACATTCTGGCGCAGAAGATTTGTAAAGACTTGAATATCCCTAAAATATAACCATCAGAACAACTCAGTGGAGACTACCTCGTAAACTCGGAGTCTCACTGATACGTTCACAGATGAAAAAACGATGAAGACTTTGTGCTACTATCATTAACACCTAGTCATGCCAACATTGCCGCTATAAAGGCACTTGTGATGAATGGTGCAGATATTGACGGCAGAGACAAACATTTACGGACGGCTTTACACCGTGCAGCACAATTTGGCCACACAAATGCAGTACGTCTTTTGATCAACCTTGGTGCCGATGTACAAGCTAAAGATGAGAATGGATGGACGCCATATGATCGGGCAGAAAAACATCCTGAAATATAAACCATTCTTAAACCGTATATGAAAAAGAACGTTGATTGAAATAATCATGCAAAACGACTCAGACATAATCACTTTGCTCAAAGCGAAGTTTGATCACATTGCCCAAGAATGTGAGAGCGAAACCCGTACTAAAATTGACTCGATCTACTCAACCATCGAATACAAAAATGGTCGACTCCATGTTCCCGATTTTAAAGAAGTGGCAAATACTATGATTAGTGTCATTCGCCTTAAAGAAAAGAGATTCAATTCGGAAATTTTAAGAATTTTCACGATCACGCATGGTTTCCAGAATGCTGACGACTTGCAACGTAGTAAAGAACTTATATTGTTCTGTTTTCAAGATGACCAGTATCTCAACCGTTTTGACGGTTTCATCGCAGGCGTAGAACGCATAGTATCTAGATATGGTGGTCATTTTGATCGAAAAGCATATCGAACTGACATGGCGGCTGCACTATTTTCAGTAGGCGTGAACCTTAACGCACTCTTCAAAAGATTTAGAAAATTGCATGGAAAAGCCAAAGGAACGAAAGGCTAACCAGAGCATCCTCGGAACGCGCTGATGCGCGTTCGAGACGCCCGACGTTATCTTAAGAAAATGAATAGTAATTCTTCAACTTGCGTTAGGCAACACAGTTCGGTAAAATAGCGATTACTGGAGATAATTATGGAAACAAAGAAGTATATCTATTTTAAGAACGAAAATATGTGGATTGGTTACTGGGAAGAGTATCCAGATTATTTAACTCAAGGCGTATCTCTTGAAGAACTCAAGGATAATTTGCTTGATATCTACAAAGACCTTTCCTCAGACGCAATTCCATGTGTACATCGAGTTGGGAAGCTTGAAATTGCATGAAGCGGGTTGACCTATTAAAGAAGCTCAACCGAAAAGGATGTGTGTTTGTCCGTCATGGCGGAAATCATGATTGGTATCAGAATCTTGAAACCAAAATGTGTCAGCCAATACCGCGTCATAAAGAAATCAATGAACTTGTGGCAAAAAGCATAATAAAAAAACTGAGCTAACAATCTAGGTGCACTTTACCTCGTAAACTCGGAAAGTGACCTATTCGGTTGGACATAAAATGATTAAAATCATTTGGAAAAGGTCGCATCGTAATGGGCAAGAGCAAACGTTTAAGGGCTGATCGGAAGCGTAGCGGACCCGAATTTCTGGAGCGTGCGCGGGAGTTATTAACGCGCAATTTCCAGAATGAAATACGACACTCGGAGCTTTGGCCGCAGATGGTGGCGCAGTTCGGTGAGGCGAAGGCCGAAGAACTGCTCAAAGAGTGCAAAGGAGAACTTCGCCAGGACGTATGAGGGATAAAACCAGGCATTGTACAGAGGATCTTCAACGATCACTACCCGGTGCTCGACGCGGCGCGCCGACTGGACTGGCGCAGCCGCTGGGCGGCGTGGAACATTCGCACCTGCCGCACCTCCGCGCAGGGTTACCATATCGATGCCTGTCCGAACGGCCACTACCGCATTCTGCTAAACAACTCCTGCCGACATCGCGCCTGCCCGCTCTGTGGCGCGACCGAAACAGAGCTGTGGCTTGAACGTCAGTCAGCCAAAGAGCTTCGCTGTCCACACCACCAGGTGGTGTTCACCTCACCGGCCATTCTTCGCGAATTATGGCGATGGAACCGCAAGGCGTTTACAACTCAGTACTTCCGCGCGGCTTGGCATACGCTGCGTGAGCTGCTCGGCGACAAGCGGCGTTTCGGAGGTTTGCTCGGGGCAATCGGGGTGTTTCAGAGCTGGGGCGATGAGCTTCAGGAGCATCTTCACCTGCATTTTATTATCACCGCCGGCGGTCTGACAGCCTCGGGAGAGTGGTCAGCCGGCGATCCTTCGTACCTGCTGCCCGGCGCGGTGTTGACAGCCAAGTTTCGCGGCAAATTTCTGGCTTACCTGCGCGCGGGGCTGACAGGAAAGGGGCGCAGGGCCTCTGATCCGGCGCTTTTTCCGCCTCCTTCAATGACGCTGCGGGAGACACTCAATCTGCTTGACCGCCTGGGGCGCGAGCACTGGCACATACATGTTGAAAAGGCCTACCCGCACGCCGGAGCGGTACTCAAATATGCGGGGCGCTACATCCGCCGCGGACCGCTTTCGGAGCGGCGCATACTCTCCTACGACGGAGAGCAAGTGAGCATCGCCTATGCGCACCCTGAGAAACACACTCAAAACTTTTTCACTCTGCCAGCCTCTGAATTCGTGCTCCGGGTTCTCAGCCATGTGCCTGAACGCGGCACCCACAGTGTGCGAACCTACGGTCTTTACCACAGCGCCTGCCGATCAAAACTCAATCAAGCGCGCAAACTACTCAGACAGCCGCCCTACAATCCGGAGGTCGAGCCACCCGACACCCATGAACTACGTAACCGCATGTTCCCCGACTTCGAAGGTGACCTCTGCCCGAAGTGCCATGCCAGACTCGTTACCATCAAAGTTTTTCGTCGGGGCCAGTCCCCGCCCTTCAAAAGGTTAGTAGCATGATAGCAAACACACAAAAAACGGCTGTACTCCCAGGCGCACGCACTGGTGTATTCAAAACTGGGCAAATGGCCTCCGGCACACGCCGCAATGCACCGGAAAACACTCAAACACTTGCTTGTGCACCCTTCCCTATATTATTCTTTTTTCAAAAGAAACCAGGGCATTGAACTGTATTGTAGCTAAGCATGACAACCTTGAATATTTGCGTAAATCGTTAAAAAAAATAGATTACTATTGTTTTGATCCTTACATAGTTGAAAATGATATGTTGGCTATGAATGTTTCTTACAAGAGTAACAGACATTCAGTCCATACGAGATGGCATCAAGGCCCTGCATGCTGAGACCCATGAAGGCCGGCGCAAACGTAAGCGGAGGACGATCTTCCTTGTTCTCGGTGGAGCCCTCCTTTGTGGCATCACGCTTTTCTTTGTCTACCAAGAAGCTGCGCTCTTCGCGACACTCGTCGGGGGATTTCTTGGTTTTGTGGTGTCACGCGTGCTCGTCTTCGCTCTTCCCCATGAACGTGCGCTTGGGAAGCTCCTTCGGGAGAAAGAGCGAAACGAAGAAAGCCTTGCACGAGCATTGACGAGTATTGATGAGAAGAGACATATCTCAGAGCTCAGTTCTATTTCGCGAGAGCAGCAAATGCGCAGGGAAGAGAAAGAGGCAAAGGAAAGGCAGCGTTGGCTTAGTGAAACGCCTGATCAGACAATCAGGTGGAGCAAGAGCGTTTGTTAATCTGGCACATCAATCTGGTTTCGCAGTTGAAAGTCAGGACGCTTTGGGCTTATGGATGGTTGGACATGATTGCAGGATAGTTCTCAGCGTGCTTGCATCACGAGGCCCGGACAACATATGGAACTTACTACATAAAGGTAACGGCAAAAAGACACCGACCGTAACGCTCATCAATGAGGGCAGGCGAATGTTCTAAAGCCGAGCAGAGCCTCACATGCGAGTTCTGAACCCGCGCCTGGTGCATATTCATCATAGAGTGAGGGGAAATGAAGGTCAAATGAATCCGGATGTTCGAATTCAATCAATTGACTTACACCGAATAAAAACAGTATAATCGAACTATGAAAATGACAGCAGAAAAACTTGTCTCAGAAGCACTTGATATGCCTAATCCAATTCGTGCTTTTGTAGCGCAACGGATTCTTGAGAGTCTTGACATTGACACAAATTTAGAACTGTCGCCAGCTTGGAAAGCAGAGATCGAAAGACGATGCAAGGAAATCGACGAAGGATCTGTTACTCTTCTTGATGCAGACACAGTCTTTAAGAAAGCGTATGCGAGACTATCATGACTCCAGTAAAATTCCATCCTGAGGCAGATGCGGAGATGATGGAAGCTGCTGTTTTTTATGAAACCCAACAACTGGATCTAGGAAAGAGATTTTTGTCGGAGATACAGCATTCATTGAGTCTCATTCAGATCAATACCACTCTTTACCCTATTATTCACGATGACGTGAGACGATGTATTACCAAAACATTTCCTTTCAATGTGATTTATCGAGTTGCGCCCCGTCAAATCACGATTATAGCTGTCATGCATCAGAGTAGAGATCCGAATTACTGGAAAAACAGATAGGTCCCGAACAAGAAAGGTGCGCAGTACCCACTGGGTGCTTCGCTAGCCCCCGCGGTCCTGTGACCTGCACGTTCACAAATAAATGAAATTATATCAGACTTGCATATTGGCAAATCAAATGATAAATTTTAATTATGACAACGGTAAAGGACATAGAAAAAGCAGTATCACACCTTCCTCGATCAGATTTGGCTAGGTTCAGAAGCTGGTTTGAGAAATTTGATGCAAATGCATGGGATGAACAATTTGAAGAGGATGCCCTCAGTGGCAAGCTGAATCAGCTTGCTGATCGTGCATTAGAAGATCTTGCAAACAAGCGGTGTGTTGAACTGTGAAGCATTTTGCCAACAGGAATTTCTGGAAGAGCTATTATCAGCTTCCCCAGCAAATTCAAGATTTGGCAGATGACAATTTTAAATTTCTCAAAGAAAATCCTCGTCATCCTTCGCTTCATCTCAAAAAAGTCAGCCGTTTCTGGTCAGTAAGAGTTGGCATTCGTTATCGTTCAATAGGCATTGAATCTTCTGAGGGGATTGTTTGGTTCTGGATAGGCACTCACGAAGAATATAACAAACTGCTGTGATTGGGATAGAACCCCCCATCACTGAGGGGCCCTCCCACACCACCGTACGTACGGATCGCGTATACGGCGGTTCCGTCTGCGTGCTTCGCAACTACGCCGGGACAAGTCGGCTGACTAACCGGATTCATCCAAGGAGCAGAAGCCCCTGTTTCTGAGTAAACGTTCCGTTGAGCATTACACCTTTTACGGAATCTCCGCATCGCCACAGAAACCCCTTAATAGCCGCGGTTTTCATTCCGTCAACTCCTGGAGCTCCTCCATTCTTTAATCAGCAGTTCTAATTTTGACTTAACTTTGATCCACGGCATACCTGATTTTACTCTGGCTGTTATTGATTCGCATGGATACATGCGGGAAAAGTCATGCGGTTGACTTTCGCATCTCTGCGGGCTGCCAACTGGGGTACCGTCGGTTGTCCAGCCTGCTTCTAAATGCGCCCAGTGCGCAGTCTTCGACCGCCCCTCTGCTTTTGGCGGAGAAGTGATGGCGTGAGGCGCGGCCTTCAGACGGGCTATCGGCTCTTGCGTTTGGCGTATCGC
>Ga0265294_10001047_pt1 | contig 37548 bp, 25 predicted proteins | sample MunlanPumphouse3_FD_192504 | JGI IMG/M metagenome (GOLD analysis project Ga0265294, IMG submission 192504) | Groundwater microbial communities from a municipal landfill in Southern Ontario, Canada - Pumphouse #3 | ecosystem: Environmental > Aquatic > Deep subsurface > Groundwater | place... | reverse complement strand
CTTTTATCACCCAGTTCACCCTTATCATCAACTCCAGCAGTATCATAAAAGGTAACCGGTCCCAATGGCAGTAATTCATAATGCTTATCCACTGGATCGGTTGTGGTGCCAGGGATTTCAGATACAATCGCAATCTCCTGTCCCACTATGGCATTTATCAAACTTGATTTTCCAGCATTTCGACGACCCACCAGGGCTATGATGGACCTTTCTCCTCTGGGTGTTGTACTCATCTCGTACTCCGGCTTTGTTCTTGAATTTCATTGCCTAAGCAGGGGAGATTTCGTCAAGTCCTTTTTATCCGAAAGGCCATGCTCATGCAACGTAGTATCAAGACATCGGATCTTGTGCCTTCCAGCAATAGTCATAAATGCTTTATAATTGCAAGAGCCGGCTTTGAAACCGGCTCTTGGGATGGTAATTTGATTATTGTATAAATTGCAGTCACCCAGCTATCAGAGCTGCACAACTGCTACTTTACAGACTGCTCAGAGAGCATCTCTTGCAGATGCTCAACATACTTGGCTGCACCATCAGGTTGATAGCCAGTACGTTGAATCTCTTTTCCTTCCTGATTGACCAGCACTATTGTAGGATATCCCTGTATCCCAAATTGCTTTGCCAAAGTGTCGTTCTGCTGTTTCAGGGCAGCGCTTTGTTGCAGTTTGTGCGGGAAATCCAGTTTTAGCAGAACCAGATTGTTCTTTGCGTAATCGATGAACTCATCCTTGGTAAACACTTCTTTGGATAGGCGAATACACCAGATGCACCAATCCGAACCAGTAAAGTTTACCAGCACTGGACGATTGAGTTCTTTTGCGCTGGCAATAGCCAGGTTCCAGTTTTCAATCCAGGTACCAGGTACATAATCATCAGAGTTGGAAGCAGTATTCTCAATCTGTGGATCTGAAGGCACTTCCTCTTTCGGAACAGGTGTGCAGCCCAAGACTGCCACAAACAGTATCATTGCAGTTAATAGTATGTATCTCATTGATTGACCTCTTTGCCATTGATAAAAACCTGTACCTTGATTTTAGCAGTTTTCTTCAGCATGGCATTTACAGCACAGTATTTCTCAGTAGAGAGATCGACAGCCTTAAGAATCTTTTCCTCAGGTAATGCATCACCTTGAAACATGAACTGCAGATTGATGTTGGTATACACCATAGGGTGATCCTCAGAGGTCTGAGCATCTGCCTGCATGTCAAATCTGTAGTCCTCAAGCTTCATCTTCTTAAGTATGGATACAATATCCATCCCGGAACATCCCATCAGCGCTGCCAGCAGCATTGCTTTCGGGCGAGCTCCGCTATCATTCCCCCCGGATTCCTTTGTGACATCCATCTTGATATGATGCCCCGTTACCAGAGCATCAAAACTCATATCACCAGTCCACTTGGTAGTAACTGTAGTCATATCAGACCTCGATGTAAGTTTCCTTCAACACCTCTTCATATTTGTCAACATAGACTTTGAGGGCTTTGTAGATATCATCGATATCTTTTTTGGGAAGCTTGGCAACGATACTATCTTGTTGATCCAGAACGGTCTTTTGGCTGTTTTCAGCGAGTTTCATGCCCTTGTCTGTGATAATTGCAAACCAGCATCTGCGGTCGTCTTCCGATGGTTTACGGGTAACCAGTTGTTTGTTTACAAGGTTGTCCATGATGCGGGTAACCCTGCTATGGGACACATTGAGTTCTTTGGCAAGTTCATTCATGTTGGCGGGTGCCTTTGTTTTGTAAAGGTAGTTCAGCAACATGCATTCCATTCTACCTGCCTGAAGACAGGCCTTCTGAGTGTAATCAATCTCACTGAGAACCACCTGTAAGCGGGTGATGAGATCGTGGAATTTGGTTGAGTTGTTTGTCATTTTCATTCTCCTTTTACTTTCTATGGTTTTATTCCTAATAATCGGTCAAGCTTGGCTTTATCAAAGCCAATCACTGGCTGGTTGTTGATCCATGTCTGTGGAACACCCTGCTGACCTGTCTTCCTGATCATATCAGCTAAGGCGCGACTATCTTTGGAAACATCTATATCCTTATATGAAAGGCCATTGGCTTTCAAGTAGTCCTTTATCTTTCTGCACCACGAACAAGTTGGGGTGCTAAAAACAACTATACTGAGCTTCATTAGCTGTTCCTCCCATCCTTATACTATAATGCAATATTAATGAAAGCCAAAACTTTTTTTACCAGTTTCAGAATGAAATGAAATAACACGAGTCTCGTGAGATGGAGATTACATTTGAGGCATTTCATGGGTATGCCCAAAACGACACTATTTCTTCAGGTACCGCATCATATTGATAGCATATGACATAAAGGACAATCCCCACCTTGAACAGGCAGTAGATTGTCCTTTAGGCTTCCTGGTAGATGACTATTTCAAGGTTAGATTAGCAGATTTTTTTCCGCCTTTATTGCATTGAGTGCTGATACTTATTTTGTCACCTGCTTTAAGGGCCGGCAATTTGTAACTGAGGATTCCACCTTCGGTACTTTCCTGCAAACTAAGAGTATGCGTTAATACGGTTTTCCCATTCACCAATACATTCACACTATTGATGTAATGATCAGCAGCATCTTTGACTTTGTGGGCATAATTCAGCTCCAGCATTTGCGATTTCATATCATACTTGATCGCCAAGTTCCCCGCCGGGTGGGCATAGATTATCGCCAAACTGAGCAGCATTATCGATAGAACAATCATTCTCTTCATGGTTATCTCCTCTTCTGGTTTATTGATAAGCTATGCAGTTCCCTGGATCGGGCAACAGGGATTTCTTATGGCGTCCCCATTCATTGTCCTCACGATGCCGTTACCTTGTGGTCACAAAAGTAACGGCATTGTAACCGCATCGTGACGGCAACTAATGAGGATGAACTGGGATCTGAGATGATTATCACAAGAATATGATCAGCCTTTTCACCGACATATGTCTTGACAAATTTCTGCAATTTACTGGATAGAATCAATTCAGGAAGTTGAGCCAACAATTCAATATAAGGAGTTTATTTACACATGCTCAAAAAGATTCTTTGGATTTGTGGGATCGTTCTTTTATCTGCAACAATCTACACCTATGGTTTGCCAATGCTCAGGATAAAACAGGATCCGATTGTAGATCCCAAAATTAACAAGGCAGTGCTGGAGTATGTCAATTCACAGTTTTCGTGCAAGGACTTGAGTGTGCCCAGCAAAGCGGTTAGTTGGGTAGCCGAGAAGATTGAGATACTTGATCTTGAGGAATTACCAGGCCCACATCAAAAAAAGAGGATTAAAACGATTCTCTATGGAGGATACACCATGCCTGGTGAGTTTGGAAATCCTGGAGTAAGCAGGAGCTTCAAGCAAAAATGCACATTTCAGATATCGAAAAAATACCCGGATGGAATCGGCGTCCAAGTTGAAAGATAACTATCGTTCAATCCCGGTAATAGATAGCCTTGATGGGATCAATGCGGGCAGCTTTGATGGCAGGATACAAGCCAGAGACAAATCCGATAAGGGCTGAGAAGGCTGAACCAACAATGACTCCGGCCACGGGTATGAATAGCGGAATATGTAAAGCCTTTCCCATAAAAAACACCAACAACCAGGCAATGCCGATACCCATGGCCGCACCCAGTAATGCAAGGCTAAGTGCTTCCAGGATAAAATAGAAGAAGATATCGCGATCCGTCGCACCGATGCTCTTTCTGATCCCTATTTCACTCATCCGTTCCTGGATGGAGATCAGAAGTGTGGAAAACAAGCCCACCCCTCCAACCAACAAAGCGATGGAAGCTATGGCAAAGAGAGTGACATTCCATTTGTGCATCTGCTTTTCGATCTCTGCAGTTATGTTCAACATGAAGGCTCCAACTTCTGCGAAATTGAAATTGGGATACATGTTGTGACGAGCAAGCAACAACTGCCGGGCTTGAGTTTTGAGCAGAGCGTAAGAATCATTATCAGCAGCCTGCAGGTAGATATTGGACATAACCTTTTGTGAGCCCAGATAATATGCACCGTAACGCAGGGGGATATAGACCGAGCGCAGATCTTCCTGGCGTTCCCAGGTGTTGAAATTCATACCTTCGTTCTGATTTAGTTTATCAGAACCAAGAACGCCAATTATCCGGAAGCGGTGATTTCCCAAGACCAGGATTTCACCGATGGGATCTTTTTCCGGATAGTATTCATCGGCAAACAGATAACCAAGGATTGCAACGGGATAACCCTCGTCCGCTTCCACCTGGTTAAACATAGCTCCCTTCGAGATGTCATATTGCTTTACGGCAAAGAATTCATTCTCAGTTGCTCTCAGACGCACGGAGCTATCTTTGTTACCCATGCGAATCAGGCTATTGCTTTCGATAACTCCATAGATGCTTTTGTATTTGAGATAATCTTTGAGAGCCAGATAATCGTCATAACTGAGGGGATGAACATTCTGTGCTGCCCGCCGCTTGATGGTTGGATCATTTTCACTGCCATATGAGTTTCCGCTTCCGGGATAGATCAGCAGCGAATTGTTCCATCCCATGCCCTCCATATTAGTTCGGATAAGCTGTTTCAGTGCGTAAACACTGGAAAACATCGTGACTACTGCCATCACCCCAATCACAATCCCGGTGGTGGTCAAAGCGCTGCGTAATTTGTGAGACGCAATGCTGCTTAAAGCGCTTTTTAGCCCATCGGTGAGATGCATTTTGATCTACTCCACAACGTGTTTGCACTTGGGACACTGCAAGAAGTGCCCCTTGTCCTTGGAATACTTCTCAACCAGATAGCTGTTCCCACAATTGGGGCACTCAGTGACGACCGGTTTGTCGTTGGAAATCCATTTGCAATCCGGATATCGGGTGCAGGCATAAAATGGGCTTCCTTTCTTGCTGCGACGAGCGGTTACTTCTCCCTTCCCACACTCAGGACATTTGATTCCAGTGCTCTTAGGACGGGAATACTTGCATTTGGGATAGGTGGAGCAGGCGATGAAAGCGCCATACTTCCCGGTTCGTTCCACCAGGGGGTTACCACAGGTTGGGCAATTTTCTTCGAGAGTAGTGGGAACAACAATCTCGATTTTGCCATCGGATGTGCGTTTGAAGCTCTTGCTGTTCTTACACTCGGGATAGCGATTGCAGGAGAGAAACTCCCCACTTCTGCTGCGTTTGACAATCATATTGCCGATTTTACACAGATCACATACTATATCGGTTTCTTCAATGAGGGCGTTTTTCTCTTTTTTTACGTCCACTTTTTTAATCAAGCTCTGCATTTCATCATAGTAATCCTGCACCAATTGATGCCAGATCACTTTGCCATATTCCACTTCATCCAGTTTGTCTTCCATACTGGCAGTAAACTTGACGTTGAAGAGATTGTTGAACTTCTCCACCAGGAAGTGATTCACATCATTGCCAAGCGAGGTGGGAACAAAGCTCTTCTTTTCCAGAACTACATATTTCCGGTTGCGTATGGTACCTAAGATCGCAGCATAGGTGGAAGGGCGACCAATTCCTTTTGCTTCCAGTTCTTTGATCAATGAAGCCTCGGTGAAACGTGATGGAGGGACGGTAAAATGCTGTGATCCTATCAATTCATCATGCTCCAAAGCGTCGTTATTGTGATAATCTGGATGAATCTTCTCCCCCAGAGGTATGTTTACATGAGGATAGCATTTCAAGAAGCCTTCATCGCTTATCTGATTGCCAGAAGCAGCAAACTCCGCATTACCGATCTGAATCTTTGCAGTGGAAGCCAGCACTTTGACTCCCTTCATCTGAGTAGCGATAAAACGTTGCCAGATGAGAGTGTATAACTTGAGCTGCTCTTTGGAGAGATGTGCGCTTAGACTTTCCGGAGTGCGCATGGGATCTGTGGGACGAATAGCCTCATGAGCGTCCTGAGCGCTTTGTTTGTTTTTATACATCCGGGTAGTAGGATTGATGTATTCCTCACCATAACGTTCTTTGATCAGGTTCTTGCATGCACTAATGGCATCATTCGAGATTCTGGTGCTATCGGTACGCATGTAAGTAATCAAACCAGAACTTTCTCCGCCGACATCCACACCTTCGTAAAGCTGCTGAGCAATCGACATCGTTCGCTGCGCCTGAAAGGATAGAATCTTGGAGGCTTCCTGTTGCAGAGTACTGGTAATAAAAGGTGCAGGAGCTTCTACAACGCGGGTATTGCGCTTGATGGAAGCAAGTGTTGCACTTTGATTCTTGAGCTCATCTATCAGCTTCTGGCATTGTCCCTCGTTGGCAGGTTCAAGCTTCTTGCCCTCATATTTCTCCAAAGAGGCCTTGAATGGATTGAGACCTTCTTTCCAGAAATCTGCTTCAATTTTCCAATATTCTTTGGGTTCAAAGGCAAGGATTTGGGCTTCACGCTCACAGATCAGGCGAAGAGCAACGGATTGTACCCTGCCAGCAGAAAGATCCTTGGCAATTACCTTCCACAACAAAGGAGATATGCTATATCCCACAACGCGATCCAGGACTCTGCGGGCTTGTTGAGCGTCAACTTTTGAGATGTCGATCTCGCCAGGGTTCTGAATGGCTGCGTTAATGGCTTTTGATGTTATCTCGTTGAACAAAATGCGGTAGGTGGGCTTCCCCTTGATCTCTTTATCCAGCACTTTGGTCAAATGCCAGGCAATTGCTTCCCCTTCGCGGTCATGGTCGCTTGCCAGATATATGGCATCAGCGGATTTGGCAGCTTCCTTGAGTTCGCTGATGATCTTGCTCTTTTTCTTGTCGATAATATAGTTTGGCTCAAACTGCTTGGAGACATTCACTCCCATATCGTGGGCAGGCAAATCCCGAATATGCCCCATTGATGCTTTTACAATGTATTGATTCTTTAGGAATTTAGTTATAGTATGGGCTTTTGCTGGTGACTCAACAATGATCAATCCTTTAGCCATATTCTCACACCTCAATCGTCTGTTTCATGTATGCCGCAGCATTTTTTGTATTTTTTGCCTGATCCACATGGGCAGGGGTCATTTCGACCAACTTTTTGTTCCACCCGAACTGGGCGGAGTTTCTGCTCAGTATTCGTTCCGGAAGCTCCACTAAAGCTTGGTACTGCCGATGCAGAGCTTTGATATTGTTCCTGTTGGGATTGCACGAAAGTATTGATTTCCTCGTGAGTGACTACTGCGCCTTTCATCCTGTCCTGCATATCCTGCATCTGCTGTCTGCTGAGTAAATAGGTGGTAAACACCCGTTTGCTGACCGCATTCTGAATCCGCGAGATCAATCCCTCGAAGAGGCCATAACTTTCCTTTTTGTATTCAATCAAGGGGTCTTTGTTGGCGTATGATCTCAGATACACACCTTCCTTGAGCAGGTCCATTTCATGCAAGTGATCACGCCATTCGTTATCCACCACATCCAGAAGAACTCTGCGTTCAATCTCTCTCAAGGTTTCGGCACCCATGTTGTTTTCCCGGTTTTGATATGCGCTTTGTGCAATCTCTGAAAGAGTGTTCAGCAACAAATCTTTGTTCAGATGGTCGCTATCAAGATCCTGAGGTGTGATGATAATATTCCAGCTTTTGAAGTAAGCACAAATCCGATCCAGATTCCAATCCTCCGGATAGCTTCCCTCTGGAATGCTCTCATCCACGATCGCATGAATGCTTTCATCAATCATTTCTAGAATCTCTGCCTTCAGATCATAGCCCTTCAGAACGCTGCGGCGATAACTATAGATCACCTCTCGTTGCTGGTTCATCACTTCATCGTATTTGATCAGGTTCTTACGAATCTCAAAGTTATGCTCCTCCACACGGGTTTGCGCTTTTTCCACCGCCTTGGTCATCCAGGGGTGCCTGATTGCATCTCCGGGTTTTAAGCCAATTTTCTGCATCATTGGGGCCATACGGTCTGAACCGAAAAGACGCATAAGATCATCTTCCATGCTCAGGAAGAATCGAGAAGTTCCTGGATCTCCCTGACGTCCGGCACGTCCCCGGAGCTGACGATCGATCCGTCTGGATTCGTGGCGTTCACTGCCGATTACATGCAAGCCATCTACAGGCAAGCCATAAGGGAAATTATCACTCCGTTCACGGCTTAGCCCCCTGTAGCTATCAGAATCCTGGCTGACAACACCTGCTCCCAGCTTGATGTCAGTTCCACGACCAGCCATGTTTGTGGCAATTGTAACAGCACCGGGTGATCCGGCGCCGGCAATAATCTCTGCTTCACGTTGATGCTGCTTTGCATTCAATACATTGTGGGCAATGCCATGGCGACGTAGCAAGCGCGATAGGATCTCTGACACTTCCACGCTCACAGTGCCCACCAAGACAGGCTTCTGAAGCTTGTGCCAGTAGATGATCTCATTGATAATTGCCTGATACTTCTCGTTTTTGGTAAGATAAATCTCGTCATCATGATCAATGCGGGTAATCGGTACATTGGTCGGGATTACCATCACGGGTAGCTTATAGATTTCCATAAACTCTGATTCTTCGGTAACGGCAGTACCGGTCATTCCCGCAAGCTTTTCAAACATCCTGAAGTAGTTTTGAAGAGTGATGGTAGCAAAGGTTTGGGTGCCAGCTTCAATTGCCACGTTCTCCTTGGCTTCCAGGGCCTGATGAAGACCATCGGAGAATCTGCGGCCTGGCATCTGACGTCCAGTAAACTCATCTACAATCACTACCTTGTTATCGATAACAACGTATTCCTGATTGTTTTCAAAAAGGGTAAAAGCCTTGAGTAACTGATTGATATTGTGCAGTTTTTCACTCTTGTCCATGAAGGCATTTGTGGCAGCTTCTTTGCTTTGAGCTTTTTGGGCATCATCAAGATCAGTTCTGGCATCGATCTCAGAAATCACTTCATCAAGGGTTCGGACTATAAAGAGATCGTGCTCTCTGCGGCTAAGCATCTCACGACCCTTATCACAGAGATCAACGCTGTTTTGTCTCTCCTCAACTACAAAGAACAGATTCTCATCCAGTTCGTGCATCTTCTTATCACGCAGATAAATGCCTTCAGTATCCTGAACCAGGCGCTTAAGAATGGATTCCTGCATCAACTTTTGGAAGGCTTTGTTCTTGGGAGCACCTCTTTTTACCAATAACAGGTTCTTGCCAAGGCGAATATCGGCTTCAGTGTTGTTCTCATACTTCATATCCTCCTTAATCTCAGAAAGATAGCGGGCAATCAATGCATTCTGAGCTTGAACCACCGAGGCAATTGCAGGGCGTAACTCGTGGTAGAAGTTCTTATCCTGAGCGATGGGGCCGCTAATGATGAGTGGAGTTCTGGCTTCATCAATCAGGATGCTGTCAACTTCATCGACGATCGCATAGTAGAAATCCCTCTGTACCAATTGTGCGGGTGAAACCGCCATGTTATCCCTAAGATAGTCAAAGCCAAACTCACTGTTCATGCCATAGGTAACATCCGCTTCATACGCCTCCCGCCGGGATTCAAAATCCATCCCGGTGGTGATGCAGCCCACTTTCAGACCATGAAAATTGAAAATCGGACTCATCCATTCGGCATCACGACTGGCCAGATAATCATTCACTGTAACCAAGTGAGCGCCCCTGCCCACCAAAGCGTTCAGGAATAATGGCAAGGTTGCCACCAGCGTCTTTCCCTCTCCAGTAGCCATTTCAGCAATCTTTCCATCGTGAAGAGCCATACCGCCAATCAATTGGACATCAAAAGGCAACATATTCCACTTGGTTGAGTGTCCTTTGACATCAAACTCCTGCCCCAAGATGCGTCGGCAAGTATCCTTCACGATTGCAAACACTTCAGGTAGAATATCGTCAAGGGTATCTTTGGTAAGTTGCTTAAGCTCTTTCTTAACCGTATCTATTTGATTATCTATGCGATTGCGCTCACTATCTTCACTTACTTCCCTGAAAGACGAGCGTAACTCCTCCAGTTCTTGTCTTTTAGCAGATAGTTTGGAGTTTATCTCTGCTTTGATCTCATCAATTCTCTGGCGCAGTTGATCGTCTTCATACTTATCGAGTTCCTTGTAGATGTCGTTTATCTCGCCTACAAGAGGCTCATATACTTTGAGATCCTGGCTGTTTTTATCTCCGAATAGCTTCTTAAGAATCTTCTCGAGCATTGTACTTCCTTGTAGATGCCTACTGAAGGGTGGGAACAGTCTTTGGCATCATATATTTCCCTAGTAAGCAAGAAAATCGGATTGGCCAAAAATGTCAATCAAAACGTTCTGCTTATGGAGTTACTTGGATTTGATGATCCAGAACTAATCAGAACAGGGACTTGTCATTCTCCATTGCCAGTTTCCCAATGCAGTGCCGGGAATATTCATGCGCGCATCCTCATCCAGACCCAGAATATCTTGCATGGGGATAATACATTGCTGACAACCGGATATCCTGGCTATCTCTGCCATGATCAGGTGTATGTTTTCTTCATTTGGTAAGCCAATATCCGGAAGATACCTTTTACAGAATATCGCCATATTCAATCTGGAAGGAGAGTTTTCAGGCAAGGCATTCCACCATCCCCTGGTGGTGCAATTATCATGAGTGCCCGTGTATATAAAGCGCTCTGGGGGAAAGTTTGGCACATCGGGAACACTCTCTTCGAAGCAGAATTGAAGAATTATCATCCCCGGAAATCCGATCGAATCCCGAACCTGGCACACATCCTGATTGAGGATTCCCAAATCCTCTGCAATGAAGACTTCTTTGGAGAATCGGGTTAGAACTGCGTCAAAGAAAGCTTCTGGACAAGCTCTTACCCATGCACCGTTTATCGCTGATTCAGGTAGCTTAGCATTGGGGCAATTGATCTTCCAGTAGTTCACATAACCGATAAAGTGATCCAGCCGCAGAAGATCGAAGTATTTGAGGATGATCTCAAAACGTCGGAGGAAAAGCTCAAAACAACTTTCCTGAATCAATTCCCATTTGTAAATTGGGTTTCCCCAAAGCTGGCCACTCTCCGAAAAAGCATCGGGAGGAACTCCGGCAACACTTAAGCGATTCCCCGCTTCATCCAAATCAAACCACTCCTGATGGGCCCAGACCTCTGAGCTTTCATAGCTCAGATAAAGTGGAAGATCACCGATTAATGAGATGTTGTTTTGAAGGAGTTTCTTTTTGAGCTTGCCAAGCTGATCTTCAAAGATCATTTGCTGCACGGCAATCTGCTGCATCTCAGGCATGTGTTCTGCATAGAGTCGATCAAACATGGCCTCGCTGTAATGGCGAAGTCCTTCTGACCAATTGTACCAGCTTGGTGTATTTTGAAGCCTACTAAGCACACAATATGCCAGATATGGCTTCAAATGCCACTGATTGGCTTCGATGTATTGATCTATTGAGACATCCGAAAGCATGCGTGATGCTGCCAAATCCAATAGCCGCCCCTTTACCTTTAGCACTGTCTCAAAATCAAGGCTGTCGGTATTGGGCAATTGTGATTCTTTGAGCTCATCTTTGCTCAGGTATCCTTGTGCTGCTAGAAGTTCTGGACTAATCAGGTATCTATTGAAAGCAAAAGCTGAGATGGGATTATACGGCGAATTGCCATAACCACAGTGATTCAAAGGTAGTATCTGCCATAAGTTGTAGCCCTTGCTCTGAAGAAAATCGGCAAAGTCATATGCCGAAGGGCCAAGATCACCAATCCCATAAGCACCAGGTAAACTGCTAATATGCAGGAGTATTCCGCTTCGCTTCATCATGCCTCCAAAACAGCCATTATTGCCAATCCAAGCTGAAGAGTCTTATCAATGTTGCTGGATTTCAGCTTTCTATCTGTATCAAGGAGTATCTCCATGATTGATTCCAGCGCATTCAGGTTGTAGGCTTTTGCAAACTCAAGATATTCCTTTCGTTGAGTAAGATATACTTCAGGAATATGCTTGGCACTAATCTCACTGTCACTCACATGACTCCGGCGTAGAAGCTGAATCTTGAATAACACGCTGTAAAACTTATATAATTGAAAGAACACCTGCAGGTGTTCCCAATCTGAATCCAGCATCAATTCCACAGCCTGCAGGGAAGCTTTGTGATTTCGTTTGCCCAGAGCGCGATAGAAATCGATGAGCGTGCCTGTTCGAGTTGTCCCCAGGCTGACTAATACGTCTTCCTCGGTGATCGTGTTCCGATTCTGGGTTAGTAGATTAATCTTGGTCAATTCGTTGAAGGCACTGGAGTAATCAAGCTCAATTCGCGAACAAAACTCCTCAATGGCCTTGGGGCTCATGCTTTTGCCCATCTTTCTCAATTCTGCTACCAGCCATGTTCTTACCTCGGATCCCCATTTGGGAGGATAACAATTGATTCTCAGCGATGCAGTTCCAATCTTCTTCCAGGTAGCAAGATGGGCATCAATCTTATCTGATACTATGATCAAGCTTTGGTTTTCCGCAGGAGAATCAAAATAAGCTGAAACAACTTCAAGCTGCTTTTTCTTCAGTTGCTCAGCATTTCGCAGCAATACCAGCTTGTTTGATGAGAATATTGTGAAGGTGTCCAGATGTTCAGCAAGTTCACCGGCCTGAACATCATCCGCATAGACAATGATGATATCAATTTTGTTAGCTGCGCAGATCTCTTGTTTGATCTGGTTCACAAGGGAATCGATCAAAAAGCTGTCTGTTCCCACGAGCAAGAAGTTCTGTCCCAGTTTGAACTTAAAGGCTCTCTGTTCAAGGGCATTGATTGTAGTTATCTTCTTGCTGTCCATTTAGCTATTCAAAATGTAGGTTATGCTGAATGCGGCTATGAACCATACGTAAAAGGCAAAATACTTCAGATTTGCCGCTTGAATCATCCGGATCAATACTGCAATCACCAAGTATCCAGCTATAAATGAGGCCAGGAAACCAGCTATATACAGGTGTAGTATAGCCGAATCCAGAGCTGCAAGCGACGAATACTCCTTTACATTAGCGGCAAGAATCGCTGGGATTGATAATAGGAATGAGAATTGAGCGGCATCTTTACGTTTGACATTGCAAAACAGAGATACCGATAGAGTGGTTCCAGATCGACTGATTCCTGGAAAGATCGCCAAACCCTGCGCCAGACCAATTATCACAGACTTGATGAAGCCCATGTTACTCGCTGGCGTGGCAGTATTGCTGACGTAATCAGAACAGAATATCATTATCCCAGTAAAAATCAGCATTATTGATACCAGTATGGGATTGGCATATGCACTCTCAAAGGCATCCTTAAAGAGAATATACACAAAGCCAGTAGCCAGAGTGGCCAGCCCCAGATAGATTATCATCATCCGATTTTTCCGATGCACCTCTCCCCCAAGATTGTTGCCCCAGCAAAACAGGGATTTGATCAGATCCCAGATTAGCATCCGGAAATAGATCAAAACAGCCAACAACGTGCCCAGGTGCATAAAGACTTCAAAGGTGATGTTCTGCGAACTCTCCATACCAAAGAAGTACTGAGCCAGAACTAGATGTCCGGAAGAGCTGACCGGGATAAACTCGGTGAGACCCTGGATTATACCTAAAACAATAGCTTGGAATAGATTCATAATATCTCCGGTACTTCATGGCTTCCATGTTCTGACAGTGGAACCAGAGAGAAGCCAGCTTTTTTCAGACGGGAAATGAAGCTCTTCAAGTAGTCAAGCTTATCTTCATTATGACAATGGGTAATTGCGATTATATGCTTGTTTGAAGCAGACATCTGGATGATCTGGTTAAGCTTGGCATCCATAGTAGATTGACTGATGTTTGGACTATCCAGAAAAAGATCATTTCTGAAAGCCCTGATGTGAGATTTCTGAGCAGTTTGATATGCAACCGAGACATTGGTAGTACGGCTGTCCAGAAAGGCTTTGTTATGCTTCTTCAATGTATTCATCACAACTTGCATTATGTCTGCATCAGTTGTGGCAAGGCTACCCATATGATTGTTTATTCCGATCGCATCAGGCAGATCAGCTATGAATCCATCCAGCATTTTTACGATTTGAGCTTCTCCATGTTGAACTAGCACCGCATTTTTGCCAGGGTTTACACTGGGATATCCAATCGGTTCCATGGGGACGTGAATCAAGGTTTCTCTCCCCTGTCGTGTCGCACGATGCATTGTGCTTTGGCTATTTACTTCATCGGGGAAGATTGCGAAACACACTGCATCATCCAATGAGAGAAATCCATCCAGTAGAGAGCCGCCGATGGCTCCAAAATCATCAACAACGATGGATATCTTCTTGGGAACATTCTTATCCTTGTAGTACTTCGAGTCATAGTACAACTCAAGTTCATACTTTTTGGGAACATCGCTGTGGTAGAAGCTTAAGACTTGTTTGCTCTGAGAATCCTGCCCTTTTAGCATTGTAGCCCCTGTTTGTTCAAGATTTCCCTTGAAAATCATATTGGCATAAGTTAGATCCATCTGGCTTCTATCGACTGGAATGGTGTATTTCACCAAGTCATCAGTGCTTCTGCGCTTGAGTGCATTTTCTGGAACTCCAATACTGGTAGCAGCTTTGCGAATTGAAAGATCCAGCTTGCCTTCCCCAGGTTTGGGCGTTTCCTCATGAATTATTCTCACTATGGGTGAGTCTTCCACGATCTTTGGATCGGCTGCAACCATTTCCGGCTTCTTTTTGGGTGTTTCCTGCTCCGTCTTTCTGTCTGCCGTTTTCGGAGTCTCCGGCTCAATATCCGTGGGCGCGGGCATTGGTTCACGAATCAGAATCCACATCAGAAACACACTGGCCAAACCCGCTAACAGATATAGACCCAGCCGCGGACGACTCTGCTTTTTGCGAATTCTTTTCTTCTTTTTAGGGTTGTGAGATTTAGTCTTTGGCATCGATTACCTTCCCAATAACTATGGGGTTCAACTTATGAGCGAGAAGCTGAGCGAGGAATACTATCGGGTAGAAGCAAAGGTTTGATAGCATGAAAGCAGCTGATAGCATAGCGAGGTTGTAAAACACACTCCACAGCTTATCAATGGGTAATAAATCCAGTTGCAAATTGATGCCCATAAACTCGCGTGCAGCCAACAACATGGGGTTATAAACATAACCTATCAAAAGGACGTAAAGCCGCACTGCGGCAATCATAATCAAGAACAGCATCCCGGTGTATTTAATCGCTTCCAGGGGGTGCTTAATCAGCCAGGAATAGCAAAGCTTCATACTTCGCTGAATCGAATAGCGGCGTTCCCGATATGGTTTAAGCCACATATGCGCTACATAGTAAGCTACGATCAATAGCACAGTGAACAGACGGAAGAACAGCATGATCCCTTGCTTGACTGGCATCTTGATCCCATAGAAGTAGTTCAGAAACTCTGCCAGGACAAAAAACACCATCACCATCATAAGCACCAAAAAAAGCCTGATATGCAGCTTGATGACAGAATCCCAATACTCTGAAACAAAGTTTGGGGATCTTTGTTGTGGGTTATACGACATCATTGTGTAAAGTTTCATCATCACAAATGCTACATAAACGAACAACACTCCCCAGAACGTAATGGGCAAGAAGTGAACTCTGACACTTAAAAGAGTTGATAAGGCAAGCAGAATGCTGTTGCTTGAAATCCAATAGAATATGGTTACAGGATATATGAACACCTGGACGCCACTGTAATCCGAAAACATAGCTTTCAGGATTCCGTGTAACAATACTGATAATCTATTCAAGGTCTCACCTAAAACCGATGGATCATACCCAGATAAAGAGCAGCAGAATCCCGGGGTAGTTTGTTATGTGATCTGATATCACTACTCAAGAGATTCTGAGCTCCCAGATACACTTCACTCAGTTTTCCCAAATCATATGAGGCCTTGAGGGATAGATCGATCACATCATCAAGTTTATTCCGATGCTCATCCCTGCTAAAATATCCCTGATCCAAACTGATAGACAGTTGGTAAGGAGAATGCTGATAGCTTGCCTGGGTTGCAAAACTCAATAGGGAGTTATAGGCTTGAGGACGCCAGTTTTGATTGCTCAGATACGCCAATGACATGATGATACTCTGCGTTAGGCTAAATGGAGCTTCACCAAAGCTTGCCTGCAAAGTGCTTGTATTTTCAAAAACGTCACCAAAGCGTAAAGTTGGGATATCCAAGGCAATATCATCCCTTAGCATCGGCATATACTTGTAAAACCTAGATTGGTTTTGAATGCTCAGACAGGCAAGATCAAAATCCGCTTCAAAGGGATTGATGCTTTGGTATCTGAGCATCAGATTGAGGGGCAAACTGGTATTTCTGAGTGTCTGCTCAATATTGATCCAGTGATTATCCAGGATAAGATCAAGAAATCCGTTTTCCATGCTTAATGGCTTGTTTGATACACTGAATATCTTGTCATAGCCAGCTTCCAAAGTATATTGGAACCCCAAGCTTGGCATCAGGTTGAAACCATCATAGATCAAATGCAAGGAGCTTTTGTCAAAACTCCCATTGGCCAGGTTGATGCTAAGGTGAGCTGCCTGATTATTGTCATAGAAATAAAGCGCATTCTGCATCTGGAAGTCTTTGATCTCCATTTGGCTGTGATGGGTCCAGGACAATCCATGATTGCGCCGGGTACGGTCTTTTCTATCTTGTTCAAAGTTGTAAAGCACAAACTTGTTGCTCATATCCCCAAGTTTCAGGATTGATAAATCTATGTCCGTGCTATTTAGTAAAAACTCTCCGTCTGTGTATTGGTTGTTTTGAATAAATGACTCATTCACAGAATGATGAATTGAGCTTCCCAGTGTCCATGTCCCAGGTAGTTGCAAATCTGCATCCACATTAATGTGCCGAAAGAGAAAATCGCTTTTAGGAGCTTTGAAAGAAGCTCCAATGCCAAAAGCATTAATCTGGGGATGCTGGGGATAATAACGATAACTGGCATCAGCCCAAAACCGGCTTCCAGCTTCCAGTTGCAACGAATGACGTTTATTGGGTTGATCACTCTGCAAGCTTGGCGCAACTACAAGCGGCATAGTCTCCGGAAGATAATGAAACAAACTATCAGCACGAGTGCTTTCAAAGCTATAGGGTAATGCCTTTTTATACAGGAAGATCTTGACCTGGCTTTCTCCGCTAACCTCAAGATCGGGCAAGACTTGGATCTGTGCAATCAGAGGATAACACATCAACATCAGAATCACAGACAGGATCCTCACCGTGACTCCTCCATAAGCTTGTTGATGATGGACAGATTTTCGTCAGAGAGCTTGGAACCCATATTCCAAAGCAGCATTTCTGCTTCCGAGCGTTCACCCAGATCCAGGTAACTGCGGATCAGATAATACAATCCCTTGTCCTGAATGTCAATATAATCTGGGAACAACAGCAGAGTTCTTCTTAACTCCGATATTGCTACGCCATATCGCTGTTGTTGATATTGTATTATGCCTTTGTACATGAAGGCAGTAGCATGATCATGAGGATTCAGGCTTTCGTTGATGACGGCATCGGTAAACTCCAGTGCTGAATCATAATCCTCTGTCGCCACCAGATACTCCAGACGGATCAATCTGGCAGCAGGGATCTCCTGCTGATATTGCAGACCTAGTTCCCAAAAATCATTGAAGTCCACATATTCAGATGCGCTGGAAGCCTTGAGCATATTGAACCACAACTCAGCAGAGGGCTTAACCGCATAAGCCTGACGATACTTTTGCATTGCTGCTTCATAGTTTGATGAGAGGTAATCAATTTCAGCCCATCTCACCAGAGCGTCCATATCCTGAGTATCCCGATAGAGATTTCCCAAAAGACTATCCGCAGTGGAATACTCATTCAATTGGATCAGGCTTTCTGCCATCAGCATTTCCACTTCGTTTCGCTTCAGTTCAGGAAACTCTTTTCTTACCTCTTCTGCACTATCAAGCAAATCCTGCCACATCGCGTTTTCGGCATATTGACGAATCAGAATATAGGAAAGCTCAAAACTGATATACAAACTTTGGAAGGTATCCGAGAGCTCTGCGATCTCTTCAATCAGTTCCATATTCTGTGCCCGTTTCAAGGAAAGCTCAAGTCCTGTGAATACCTCGCCCAACAGACTGCGGTCAGCGTCGCTGAAATCTCGCACATTGCGAAAGCGGCTGATGATACTGATATAATCCCGCACCGCCTGCTCGAAATTGCCCATGTTATAATAACAATTGGCAACATCAGCAAGGACTGGCAAGAAGTAAGTTGACTGAGGATATGTATCGATAAACTGGTCATAAAGCCTTAGCGCCTGATGATAATCACCGGCGGCATAGGCAGATTTTGCACCAAGGTAAAGATAGGTATCCGGGCTCTCACTACCTTTGAACAGCTTCAGATAAAGCTCTGTGGCTTCAGAATAACGCTTCAATTGATACAGACACAACGCACGATAGCTTTGTGCTTCGGTTTCCTGCAGGGGATTTCTGGTAGCCCGTTCCGCAAGGCTGAAAAGCTGCAAGGCAGAGTTATAATCCTTTTGGTTAAAGTGAACATGTCCCTGCAAAATCATCGAATCATAGCTGGGACTTATCTTTTGAAGCCAGTGTTCGGATTCGGGATAGTTTTCCTGATAGTAATAAATCTGAGCCACGCGAAGTGCGGCATCACTGTTGTCAGGCTCCAGCTTCAGAATGTCCAGAAAAGCCTGCAGAGAAAGGTTGTAGTTTGCCAGGTAATAATCCATTTCCGCAAGATAGAACTTCGCCGATGGTACAAAGTCCGAATCCGGATAGCTGTTTACCAATTGCTGAAAGGCTGATTTTGCCAGGGGATAATCCTTTGCTTCGTGATACAGGAATCCCATGTAAAACAAAGCCTGATCTCGATCCCTGCCCTGGGCATATAAGTTCAGATAGCGGTTAAACGCTTCGATCGCCCTCTGGCTTTGTTTGGCCTTCAACCAACTCTTGGCAATGAAGATATCAGTTTCGGCAAGCTTATCGCGATCCTTTGCTTGAGCTCTTGCCAGATGCAATTGCTTCAGGGCTTCCAGGTAATCCTGTTTCTGATAGGCAAAGTATCCCATGGTAAGATACTGATCAGCCCTGGCAATATCACTTGTACTACTTTCGATATATTGACCTAACTGCAGCATGGCAGCTACAGGTTCCTTTTGATAGAGTATTTTCAGGCGTTCCAGATAACTCAATACTTTTATTTCAGCTCCGGCATTTTGCACCAGATTGGCAAAAAGGCTGTCTGCCTGGGCAACGGCTCCCTCTTGTTTGGCCAGCAATGCTCGATAGTAGTTCAAGTATTCCTGAGATTCACTTGTCTTTTGAAGCAAATCTTTGGCTCGGGCATAGTCTTCTTCTGCAAGACTCTTTTTTAGTACTAATACCTGGATGGTCAATTCTTCCAGCAATTCGGGGTTATTTTGCAACAGGTTCTCAAAATCCATTCCCCGTTCATTAAGCAAGAGATATTCAGCATATCTGGTTTTAGCCAGGGCTGAATATTGATCGTTTTGGCTCAAACGCTGCAGAATTTCCTCTGCTTCAACCACCTTATCATGATTCAGTAATGCTTGCAGATACTCATATTGCACCGCGGGATCAGGGGTCTTTCCCAAGGCATATTGATAGGCTCGGATTGCGCTGAAGTATTGCCCCAAATCACTATATATTCTTGCCTTGTAGAGATTTGACTTTGCCATCAGCTCGGGATCTCTGCTGCTGCTTTCCAGAACCTGCAATTGAGTCATGGCTGCCGAGTAGTCTTTGAGATGATACAAAGCTATTGCCCGATTCAAATAGAGCTGATGCTTCACTGATAAATCCAGATCTTCAAAGAGCAGAGAGTTGTAAATATCCAATGCTGAAGTGAACTCACTCAATTGCAGCTTAGTATTCCCATCCAAGAAACGTACATTGCTTTGATACTCGCTAGTGGGATATCTTGCTAGAAACCCGGATATCTCTGATTCCAGAATGTCCAGCTCACCCTGTTCGTACAATAGCACTATGTAGCGATAGGCATAACGCTCCTGATTTGAGGTCTCACCCTTTTTTGCATATAGGCCATAGCACAGAGCCAGGCTAAGTACTACTGTCCATATCATTCTCTTTAGCATTAGCTAAATCCGCCTATTTCTTTGATGTTTCAGATTTACATTCCTCTCATTTCCTGTCAACTGCATTATTTGAACTTCTCTTCTCCGCTAAAATCCCGATATGGATCAAAGCTTTGCAAAATCCTTTGATCATCGGAACTTAAAGAATCTGTGCATATCCTGCTTATCAGTTCGCCCATGCCCGGTCCCAGCATAAAACCCTGTCCGCACATACCAACACCCTGGATCATGTTTTCCACTTCCTGGATTCTTCCCACAATCGGGAATCCATCGGGAGTCATGGGATACTGTCCGCGCCAGGTTCGGCGCACTTTCAAATAGCGCAATCTGGGATACACTTTCAACATCCGCTTGCTGCAAAGTGGCAAAAACTCTGAAGTAGAGCGGTTGTCTATCCCGAGAATCGCAGGATCGGGTGTGATGCAAAACACCACTTGACCTTCGTTGTTCTGATAGAAATAGAAGTTTGCACTACCCGGTTCCTTGCGCATATCAATCACCATCGGACCAAAGAACCTGGCCACTGGTTCGGTGATCCCAGCTTCGTGGTTATCCGGAAACACTGGAATATCCAGTCCCAATAGCATCCCAATATCCCGAGCGTGATTACCCGCGGCATTTACCACCATTGAACATGAGTAACTATCCCGGGTTGTCAGTACCTTCATGATGCGGTTGCCTTGGGTTTCAAAACCGGTCACTTGCTCCTGAAAATGAAACTCTACTCCAGCCTTTAGAGCGTGGAAATAAAGCGAAGAGGAAGTTAACAATGGTGAACAGCTGCCATCCTCTTCGGAATAGGTGCTGCCCAAAAGCCCATCCATGTTTATTCCGGGAACAATCTCATTGTATTCCTCAGGACTCAGCCATTTGATGTTGAGCCCAAAGCCAAGCTGTATCTTCATCAGAGCTTTGAGTGTGTCTGCATCTTCTTTGTTATATGCCGGGTATGAGTATCCGTTACTCATCCAGCCAATATCATCACCGCGTTCTTCCTGCCAGTTTTTCAGAATCTCGATGGAACGTAAACAGACCGAGATCTTGCCAAAATCAGAATGAGTTGCCCGGATTCCGCCGATAGCCTTCTTGTTGTTCTGCTGCCCCGGACCATGTTCCCCATCCAGCACCAATACCTTCATTTTCTTCTCTGCCAGGTACATTGCCGTGGGCACACCAATCGAGCCTGCCCCAATAATGATCACATCATAGTTCTTCATGCTTCACCTCCATCGGGAAACTTGGCCAGGGGAACTTCTATAAACACAGGTCGTTTGGTATTGGGAACCACATCCGTAACAGGGATTCCTTCCTCACGCAGCAAGCTTTTGATCAATACTTCACAGGTCTTGGCTCCACAGGGTCCCATCCCGGCACGAGTAATCGCCTTAATTTGATTTAAGTCATTGATACCTTTGCGGATAAGCTGCCTCACCTGACCCACTGTAACACGTTCACAGAGGCATATCATTGCATCATCAGGAGTTTGCTCTATTATTACCGTTCGCTCCATCGCTGCACTCACGGATTGCTCTTGCACCCGGAATCCGGCTACTTGTTTGGCAATTGCCGCTGGCACTCTAAAGCGCACCAATTGCATCTGCTGCTTGGGAAAATCCTGCACCTGAGTCACCTCAAAGCTGCCCAGGGATTTTGCCTCTATATCACAAAGCTCCCGCTGATCTCCTGTCTTGACCGCCATATTCATGATTTCATAGGCTATTGTTACCGTAGGATTATCCCTGTCTTTGCGATAATCCACCAAAGTAATTGCCAATCCTGGACAGATCAACAAGCATTTGCCACAACCAATGCACTTACCGGTATAACGGGGTAATGCCATCAGGCTTCCATCCTCGGTATTGATTGATTTGGTAGGGCACACCGTTGTACAAGGATTGCAGGGAATCTCTTGCAGACAGTGGATAACCGGAAACACGCTTTCCTTGTTTTCGTCAATATCCTGATAACTCTTGATGGCGCCTGGATGTGCCTTTAGAACTTCAGCTTTGGCATACCAGCTTTGAGGAATGTCTTCAACGCTATCGCCCTTGATTGCTTTTGCTATCTTCAATCCGGCAATCTTGCCATTGAACATAGCAGAGCTGGCTTCGGCAATTTCCAGAGCATCACCAGCAGAATCCACTGGAATCCCGGCTGCTTCTGCCTCAAGAGTAAATTCGCTCAAGGAATCCAGACCCACCGCTATCAATATAGTATCGCAGGCAAAGCTCTTCTGGGTTCCATCCACAGGCTCAAACTTGTCGTTCACTTGCACAATGGTGATGCTTTCCACAGTTTCGTCGCCATTCGCACTTTGGATGCTATGGGATGTATAGATGGGAACGCCAAAACGCTGAAGTTTATCCGCATGAACTTTGTATCCGCCACAGCTTGGCATTGCTTCAGCCAATCCCACAACCTCAATCCCTGCTTGCAGAGCATGATAGGCAGCAATCAGACCAACGTTTCCCCCACCGATGATAAAGAGACGGCGGGTAGGGCGCACCAGATCCCGGTTTACCAGAGTTTGGAAAGCGCCAGCGCCATAGATTCTGGCAAGCTTATTGCCCGGAAACTTCAGAAACTTCTCCCGGGCTCCCGCAGCGTTCAGAATCCGTTTGGGGCTAACCAGTCTATATATTCCGTCTTTGAGGATTCCCACTTTTTGATCGCTAAAGACAAACAAGGCAGTGCTGTTCAACCAGGTACAGACATACCAATAGGTAGAAAGCTCTTTGGCAAGGATCTCACCAATGTGATGACCTCGGGTTCCTGCCCGGCTATCTTCTTCAGAACCAAAGAACTTATGGGTTTGCAACACAAGTTTGCCTCCCAAACGGTTTTTGTCATCGATCAGCAGGGTTTCAATCCCCTGTTTGCCCAGTTCTATCGCAGCTGAGATCCCTGCGGGACCACCACCAATGATAAGCACATCACAAGCTAATTCTTTCAGAGGGTGAAACTCTATCGGTTCAACATCTTCAGGCAACACAGGCAAGCCTTCTGCGCTCTGTACAATCATGTTTTCCCGAACTTCGGTCATGCAGGATTTTACTGCTACGCCATTGGCTATCACAGTACACTTTGCACATTGTCCATTGGCACAGAATATCCCCTGAGCACTGGCGTCCTTATGATGATGTCCAAACACATCAATACCATTGGCGATCAAGGCTGAAGAGATCATCTCTCCCTTTCTGGCCTCTAAGTATTTACCATTGAAGTAGAAGCCGATCATCTCAAGCTCTGGTACTTCCAGGATGGGATGCTCAGTAATACGGAATTGCTCCATTATCCAAACTCCTTTAATGAGTATAAATTAGCATATTTTACAGCCACACCCGGGCTTATCGGATAAAAAGATTTGAATAGCCCTGCTCTGTCAAGAAAAGTCTTTAGATCTTTCCCTTTTTTCAAGCTTTGGATTGACTGATAAGAATCCAGCGCTGCCCTCTTGACATGCATTTTCACACATTTCATCCCTAATAGTTGTCCTCACGATGCGGTCACCTTGCCGTTACTTTTGTGACCAGAAGGTAACGGCATCGTGACGATAATCAATGGGGACGCCCTGCTCAAGAATAAGTATATCGTTGATCTTCGGTATAACTACAGTATCAGCAATATTGCAGATGATGTTGTAAATATGCACAAACGTGGATTTATGCTGACCGCAGGAATGCTGTTCAAATAGAAATCATACTGGTAGAATCCTATTATGATTCCCAGGTTATCATGGGGAAATACACATGGATGCATCTTTATTTAAAAGGATAGCCGAGATCCCAAAAATAGAAATCGGACGCGTCGTCGATGAAGTCCAGCAATCCATCTGGCCCGATTACCATCACGCCTGGCATATACTTGATCCCCAGTGTTTCCAGACCCGCATCATCAATGTGATAATAAGGCATCTCTGAAGCAAACTCCATTTGTGAGGCTTGGGCCCGGATTGGATCGGAATCGTAGCCGTTCACCAATAAGGAGACCGTCATAGTGGAATCCCTGGCAGATTCCTGGAGATATTCTTTGAGTTGACCAAAGCTGGATTTATGTGCAGATTGATCTTGACAATCGGGCGGCATCCATTATTATATGAACATATATTCATATATAGGAGCTCACATGACTGACCTCTGTAAGTGTAAACAAATATCCGATAAGGAGATGCAAAGCATTATCCAGGACATGCCTGATGCTGGCACCATGCAAAACCTGGCTGATTTCTTCAAGGTTTTTGGAGATTTTTCCAGGCTGAAACTCCTGTACTTTCTCTCGCGAACCGAACTCTGTGTGGCCGACCTTTCCGCTCTGGCAAACATGCAACAATCGGCAGTATCACATCAGCTTAAAATCCTGCGTCTCAACCGCCTGGTCAAGACCCGTAAAGAGGGAACTGTGGTCTATTACTCCCTGGATGATATGCACATCAAGAACCTCTTTGATCTTGCCTTGGAACACTTGGAGGAGCAGAAATGACCATCAAGGAGTATGATGTTAATAACCTGAATTGTGCAGGTTGCAGCGCAAAGATCGAAGCCGAAATTGCCAATCTGGCAGAAGTAGACTCAGTGAATCTGGATTTTATGAACAAACGATTGGTTATTCAATACAAAAGCCATAGTGCCGATGCCCTGGAACGGTTGAACACCATTGCTTCCGGCATCGAACCGGGAGTCCGGATCAGTGACTCGGGTAGTATGGAACCACCTGCCCGAAGCAGGTATGCATATCTGATCTATCTGGGTTTGGTGCTGTTGGGTGTAAGTTACCTCTTCCCCATGCCAGCAGTGATGCGAATTGCCTTATCCATAATCGCGTATGGATTGGTTTCAGGCAGGATTCTGCATAGTGCCGTCAAAGAGGTGTTTTCCAAACAGCTTTTGGCAGAGCATTTCCTGATGAGTATTGCCAGTCTGGGAGCATTGTATCTGGGAGAATACACAGAGGCCATTGCGGTGATGGCGTTATATGAATTAGGTCAGTATTTGGAGAACAGAGCCCTGGCTGGCAGCCGCAAATCAGTTAACAGCCTCTTGAGTTTGAAACCCGAAAAAGCCCATCGCATTGGTGTTAGCGGAGTTGAGCAGGTGCGCCTTGATCAAATCCAGGTTTCAGATAGGATCCTGGTTTATGCCGGAGAACGCATACCCGTGGATGGAATTATCCTCAAGGGAGAAAGCACTCTGGATGCATCCAGCATCAGCGGAGAATCTGAGCCGCTTTTGGTACAGCCTGATTCTGAAGTATATGCCGGTTGCTTAAATAACAGCGGTTTATTGGAAATCGAGGTTCAGAGGCAGGAATCCGAGAGTATGGTATCCAGGATCATGGGCTTGATTGAGAATGCCTCTGCCCGGAAGTCACGCCAGGAGAGATTTATCACTCGCTTTGCCAGATACTATACTCCCGCAGTGGTGCTGGCGGCGCTGCTGGTCTTCCTGATTCCTGTGATCCTTGGTTATTCCGGGGCTGTTTGGTTCAAACGCGCTCTGGTTTTCTTAATCGTTAGCTGTCCTTGTGCCCTGGTTATCTCGATTCCACTTTCATATTTTATCGGAATAGGCATAGCTGCCCGTAAAGGGATCATCTTCAAAGGCAGCGTCTTTTTGGATGCGCTGCGCAGTTCCAAGACCCTGGTGTTTGACAAGACCGGAACTTTGACCACTGGAGATCTGAAGTTGCAGCAGGTAATCAGCGCCCCAGATGTAGATCCCAGTGAGCTCGAAGAAGCGCTCTACCTTTGTGAATACACCTCAAATCACCCCTATGCCCTGGCGGTTAAGAAAGCTCTAAGTTTTGATTTTAACGCGGCCATGTTGACTTCGTTCATTGAAGTACCGGGCAAAGGTATCACTCTAGAATACCAGGGCATGGATTATACAGCCGGTTCGGAAGCTTTTTTCAAGGAATTGGGCTATCTGAATCTGGTTGATTGTGGCGAATCCAGCGCAGTTCACCTGGCAAAGAACGCCTGCTATATTGGGGCTGCCCTGTTTTCGGATGAGATTAAAGAGGGCATGCCTGAGGCTATCACAGGTTTGCGTAAACATGGCGTGGAAGAGATAGCGATGTTGTCGGGCGACCGGGAAGCTAAAGCTGCCTCTGTAGCAAAAGCTCTGAATCTTGATGCTTATTACTCGGAGTTGCTACCAGCGGACAAACTTCAGTATATTGAAGATATGATGAAAGCTAAAAAGGGTCTGCTGGCCTTTTGTGGAGACGGTTTGAATGATGCTCCGGTTTTGGCAAGAGCAGATATCGGAATTGCCATGGGAGCGATTGGAGCTCAAGCCTCCATTGAAAGTGCCGACGTAATCCTGCTCAATGATCACCCTGAACAGCTATTGAATGCATTTGCCCTGTCGCGCTTAACCAATCGGATAGTTTGGCAGAACATCGCTCTAGCTTTGGGAATCAAAGTGTTGGTTATGATTCTGGGCTTAAGCGGACTCTCGGGGCTTTGGGAAGCCATCATAGCCGACGTCGGAGTGAGCCTTCTGGTGATCTTTAACAGCCTCAGAATGCTGCGGTTGAAAGAGCGGGCTTGACAAGAATGCTGTATCGTTATTTTTGCAAACGTGACTTTGTCTATGCAGAGAACAGGTCATAACCGGTTGAGCAGTGAATCCTTGCAAAGCCTGGTGTGATTGGCTTGAGAGCGAAACCGAGTTTACAATGGATATCAGAAAAAATGGAGATATTATGGCAGTGATAATAAGCCTTCCTGATGGGAGCACCAAGGAATATCCTGGCGCAGTTAGTGCTCTGGATATCGCGAAAGATATCAGCCCCCGCCTTGCTGATGCAGCCCTGGCGGCAGAAATAAACGGTAAAATGGTGGATATCAACAGCATCATTGATAAGGATGCCAGCGTTGTCATCCACACCTTTAAAACTGAAGCAGGGCGTCAGCTCTATTGGCATAGTACAGCCCACCTTATGGCACAAGCTGTCAAACAACTTTTCCCAAAAGTTCAGGTGACCATCGGCCCTGCCATCGATCAGGGTTTTTACTATGACTTTGATCGTGATGAACCCTTCACAGAGGAGGACCTGCTCAACATTGAACAGCGCATGAAAGAACTCATTGCAAATGATTTGCCTTATACCCGCAGGGAGCTAGGCAAAGCTGAAGCCATAGAAGCTTTTCGCAATATGGGTGAAAACTACAAGATCGAAATCTTGAGTGAGATCCCCGATGGGGATGTGATCAGCACCTATACTCAGGGCGATTTCATTGATCTTTGCCGCGGACCCCATATTCCTTCCACTGGGAAGATCAAAGCTGTAAAGCTCTTGAAGAGCTCTGGAGCATATTGGCGTGGAGATGAAAAGAACAAGATGCTTAAACGCATCTATGGCATCAGCTTCCCCAGTAATAAAGAACTGAATGAATATCTGAACTTTCTGGAAGAAGCTGCCAAACGCGATCATCGCAAGCTGGGTAAGGATCTTGACCTCTTCTCCATCAACGACGAGGTTGGTCCTGGATTGGTGCTCTGGCATCCCAATGGCGCTATGATTCGTCATCAAATTGAATCTTTCTGGAAGGATCAGCATCTCAAGAACGGATATCAGCTGGTCTATTCTCCCCACGTGGGCAGAAGCAACCTTTGGGAAACCAGCGGACACCTGGGATTCTACAAGGAAAACATGTATTCCAAGATGGATGTTGAGGGTGCTGATTACTATATCAAGCCGATGAACTGCCCCTTCCACCTCAGTATATATAACGCCAATCATCATAGCTATCGTGAATTACCAATCCGGCTGGCAGAATTGGGCACAGTATATCGTTATGAACGCAGCGGAGTATTGCATGGATTGATGCGTGTAAGAGGTTTTACTCAGGATGACGCCCATATCATTTGCACGCCAGAGCAGGTGAGTGATGAAGTGGAAAAGCTGATCGTATTCTCTCTTGATATGCTAAAATCTTTTGGATTCCAGGAGTTCATGATCTATCTATCCACCCGTCCCGAAGCGTCAGTGGGTAAGGAAGAAGATTGGGATATGGCTACTCAGAGCTTGAAGGCTTCACTTATGAAGCTAAATCTGCCCTTTGATATAGATGAGGGTGGCGGAGCTTTCTATGGCCCCAAGATTGATATCAAGATCAAGGATGCCATAGGGAGAGCCTGGCAATGCACCACCATCCAGTTCGATTTTAACCTTCCGGAACGCTTTGATATGCAATATATTGGATCAGATAATGCAGCCCATCGTCCCTATATGATTCACAGGGCTGTTTTGGGCTCAGTAGAGCGCTTCTTTGCCACTCTGCTGGAGTATCACGGAGGAAACCTGCCCTTGTGGCTGGCTCCGAATCAGATGATGATCCTGCCAATCACAGATGCGCAGATTGATTATGCCAAATATCTGCAGGAGCGTTTCCTGGCAGAAGGTTTGCGCTGTGAAGTGGATTTCCGCAGTGAGAAGATTGGCTACAAAATCCGTGAAGCCGAGCTCAAGAAAATCCCATTTATGTGCATAGTGGGCAAGAAAGAAGCCGAAGAGAGCATGCTTACCCTTCGTCGCCATACCAAAGGTGATTTGGGAGCAATGACTTTTGATGCTGCCCTGCAGGCAATTAAATCTGAGTTATGAGCATAACCAACTGCATCAAAGACGAACTATTGAAAGAGGCTTCTGCCATCAAAACGGTGGCAGAAAGCCTCGATCATGCCCAATTAGAGAAGGCCTTCCAGTTACTCAAGGCTTGTGAAGGGAAAGTGGTGCTTACTGGCATTGGCAAAGCTGGCATCATTGCCCGCAAGATATCAGCAACCCTGGCCAGCACAGGAACTAGCTCTATCTTCCTGCATGCTGCGGAAGGCATCCACGGGGATTTGGGCATGCTCAATAATAAGGATGTGGTGCTCGCTATTTCGAATAGTGGCAATACTTCAGAAATGCTGGCGATCATCCCATTTATCAAGTTTATTGGGATTCCTTTGATTAGCCTCACTGGAAACCCAGAATCTCAATTGGCAAAAGCCTCAGATGCCGTATTGAGCACAAAAGTGGATAGTTCGCTTGAAGCCCTTGGCCTGGTGCCAACAGCCAGTACAACAGTAGCGCTCGCTCTGGGGGATGCCCTGGCGATAGCTTTGCTGAAAGACAAAAACTTCTCCTTAAATGATTTTGCCCGCTTCCATCCAGGTGGTGCAATTGGCAAGCGTTTGCTATTAAAAGTGAAAGATCTCATGCATCAGGATCAGGAGTTACCCCGGGTGCTGGAGAGTGCCTCGCTAATGGATAGCATATTGGAGATGAGTTCCAAGAAGCTAGGCTGCACCATTGTCGAAGACGCTGATGGCAGACTCATGGGCATCATCACCGATGGTGATCTGCGCAGACATATCCAGCAGAAACAGCAGAATATATTGAGTTACGCTGCCAAAGATTGCATGACCGCAAATCCCAAAGCGTGTCTTCCCGATGATCTCGCAGTCAGTGCCTTGAACCTGATGGAACAGTTCAGCATTACAATGCTTCCTGTGATTGACGCCCAAGGCAAAGCCGCAGGGCTCCTGCACATGCATGATCTGATCCGGGCTGGAGTAGTATAGATTCTGGGGTCATTTGTTACTCTGGATGATTCGATCATCCTTACTTCCTTTACCCATTCTTTCCAAATAATACTTCCACATCACTCAATATTGACTATATTAGATGTAGCGGCTGCTACAAAAGCGCAGTATAGGAGCTTTATATGGCATTATCAAAACCTTATTGTTTCATTACAGATATTGGTTCCACTACTACCAAAGGCATATTGATCGATGTGAACAATCAAAAGCTTTTGGGCATATCACATGCGGATACTACGGTGGAAGAACCTATCAACGATGTGAATATCGGAGTGTACAACGCAGCACTCGAGCTTCAACAACAATGTAGTGTGCCAATCCTGCAGCCGTCTGCGTCTCCGGAATCTATAAGCTTCGATTCAGAAATATCTTATCTGAGCACTAGTTCCGCAGGAGGTGGATTGCAGATTCTGGTGATCGGCCTTACCCTCTTTGATAGTGCCAGCAGTGCAAAACGTGCAGCCTATGGAGCTGGAGGTGTGATCCTGGATGTGTTTGCCATCGATGATAAACGTAAGACTGTTGAACAAATGCAAGCCATGCGTAATCTACGCCCGGATATGATCCTGGTCTGTGGAGGAACCGATGGAGGAGCTTTGAGCACTGTTCTGCGTATGGCCGAAATCCTGCGGATCGCAAAACCATTACCGAAATACAGCACCAGCACCAAGATTCCCACTATTTATGCTGGCAACAAGGATGCTGTGAATATGATCAAGAGTATGATCACACGAGACTTTGATCTTCATATACTTCCAAATCTACGTCCCAGTTTGCAGGAAGAGAAACTCAAGCCCACTCAAGAGAAAATCCAGGGTCTCTTCATGGAAAACGTTATGGAGCGGGCTCCAGGCTATTATAAGATCAAGAATCTGGTATCTGAAGCGATTCTGCCTACTCCTGCAGGTTTGTTGAGATCAATGCAGAATCTGGGCTTGGAGGACAAGAATCTGATAGCTTTCGATATCGGGGGAGCTACTACTGATGTGTTCACCAGGATCAACAATCACTTCCAGCGTACCGTAAGTGCAAATCTGGGTATGAGTTATAGCGCCTTGAACGTACTGAAAGAAAGTGGCGTTGAGAGCTTAATGAGTATGTTACCTCCAGATATCAATGAGGATCAGTTGCGCAACTACATCGGCAATAAAACCATCTTTCCCACGGTTGATCCTGTAGGTAGCGTTGAATACAAAATCGAACATGCCCTGGCCAAAGCCGCCATCACTCTTGCCTTTGCCCAACATCAGCAGATGCACTACAATACTCAAAAACTTGGCTATCTGGATACACTTAAGCAGGAAGGCCGGGATAAGTATGAGGAGAAGTTCCACTACATTGAGAACGAAAGAAGATATTCTTTCTACCCCAGTGATATTGATATACTGATCGGTGCAGGAGGAGTCTTTGCCCATGCCCGGAATACAGGGCAGTGCATTGATATGCTGATTTCAGGCTTTCAACCTCAGGGTATCACTCAGCTCATGATCGATAAGCACTTTATCAGTCCACATCTGGGGGTGCTTTCTCAGAGCGATGAAGAACTTAGCAGGAAATTGCTGGAGAGTGATTGCCTGGAACCGCTGGCTCTTTACATCAGGCCAAACTTCCCCCTCAAGACTGGCATGAAAGTATTACAAATAAAACTGGATGGAAGCCAGATCAAGGATGTATTCAGCGATGATTTTATCCTCTTGACTGCAGAACCGAAGCAGAGACTGAACCTCAAGCCTGGCAAGAAGTGTTTGATCAGCGGAAGCTCAGAAGCACGAGAAATCGAAAGTGCACTGCCGATAATAATTGATACCCGCATGAATCCTAGCATCTATAGCCCCAAGGTTGCAAGGGCTTTAAACATGTATCCTGACACTCCAGGGGCAGCCAGCTTCCGCAATATAAATGTACCGCTAAAGGGCAAGTATAGCAGGCTTATCGATCTCCCATACAAAGGCTCAATTCAGGTAAATGAAGGCTCTGTGGTTCAACCTCAGGATATCGTTGGGATCAACCAATATGATCCCGCCCGTCTATTTGTAATCAATGCTATTCCCACCAATCACCAGATATCCGAGGGACTGATCCGGGAGGCGATGCAGGTCAGAGTTGGAGAAAAGATTACCTATGATCAGATCCTGACAAATCCCATTCCTGAGGCAGAGATCAAGCATCCCTTCCGTTCTCCGGTTCGGGCCAAAGTGGAGCATATTGAATATGCTGTTGGCATCATAGTTGCCTCAGAGATTCAAGATTATGATCTCAAACCGCACAAGATCAATCTGTCAGATAAGCTGGCAGTAAAGCCGAGGCAAGTATCCAAATACCTTCTTCATCACGTGGGAGACTTTGTTTATGAAGAGGAGAGTCTGGCCCGCAAGATTGACCGCAATCGGGGCTTGATGTCTGTTAAATCCCCTACCACAGGCAAGATCATTGGTTATGACACAAATACCGGTGTAATAACTATCCAATATCCCGATAAAGCCTATGAATACAAAGCTTTGGTGCATGGACAAGTAAGCTCTGTGGAAGAGGGTAAATCTGCCGAGATAGTGTTTGAAGCGACCCGCCTGGAAGCATCTATTGGTTGGGGACCTAAAGTGTATGGTATTCTGCGGTGGATAGATAAACCTGATGCAATGGAGATCAACTCTGAGGACATCCTGGTCCTTGACGCTGCCGTTAGTGACGAGCAGTTCATCGGGATATTAGAAACCAAACCTAAGGCCATTATTTGTGCATCCTTGAACGAGAGAATGCTCTATCAATACCTTTCAATGGAGCAGGGAGTGATTAATACTGGCTTTGAGAATCTGGATACATCACTGATTCTGATGCAGGGTTTTGGGAAGTTAAACTATTCAACCGATCAGAAGGAATTCCTGCTGAATGCATCGGGTAAAGGTTGTTACCTTGATCCCCATACCAGAATCCGAGCTGGCGTAGTTCGAGCTGGTATCTATGTGCAATGATTGAGAAGTATTGAGAATCGGATAGGCTCTAGAGATTAACCTCAACCCACACACCCAGGCTGAATATGCTTGAGCCATCATCGCGTTTGCGGTCAGTAGTTACTTCATAGCTCGAAGTAAGTCCACCCTTGATGTTTTGATCAAACTGATAGGTAGCTCCGGGAGTAAATGCCAGTCTGGAAGTGGAGCGATCTACCTGGGAGTTTTCTCTACCCTTGGTGACATCTTCATTATTCTCATAGGCAATACCAAGAGAGGTGGATAGCTGGTTGCTGATATGGATCTTCTTGCCTGTAAATGGGATTGTGAAGCCTCTACCCTGGGTGAAACTATATGATATGTTGCCATTCAGAGACTTGGTGTCGCTAACCTTGACAATGTCATAGCTATCCATATCAGTGGTATTTGTAGTTTGAGACATGGAAAAGCTGAGGTTGGTGGATACTTTTTGCAGGATGTTTCCCGTGAAGCCGAGTAGAGGCGACATCGCAATGGTAACTGATTCCTGTTTCGGTTTTGCCCAATCAATATCTCCACTGGCCCGGATTGTATATTGGAATCCTGAATTCAATCTGGCACCTTGAACAAACTTGGACAATCCTACCCAGCGCTCCCAATCCATCAGGCTAAGAGTAATATCAGGGAATGTAGTGGCAATATTCTGCTGACTGGCACTGGAGTAACGTCTGTTGAAGCTATGAGCAAAGTTTATCGTACTGTCCAGGTTGCGTCCCAGGAACAAGCCTGACGAAAGCGTTAGGGTATTGTCGTCACCAATAGCATCCAGAAAATCCCTTTCTACTGAATGGGGTAAGCCAATCTGGAAGGTGAAGGGCGGCAAGTCTGACTTCCTGGTGTAATTCATGGTATAGCTATTCTGGTATGAGGCAGTGATATTCTTGACTCTGGCCAGATAGTCAAGGAGAGTGATAAATGGATTGATCGAAGGGCCTTTTTTAATTTCATCATCAGGTTTCGGCTCATCTGCAAGAGGTTCCTCATCAACAGGTTGATCCTCTGGGATCGGTTCCTTATCCTGTATTTGATCTGGATCACCTGTATCCATATCTGGATCGACAGATGGCTCCTCTGGCTTGTCCTGATCATCTTTCATCTCTTCCTGGAGCTTCTTTTGCTCTTCTTCCTCTTTGAGTTTCTCCTGTTCACTCTTCTTGTTTTCTTCTTCTTTGAGCTTCTCCTGTTCACGCTTCTTGTTTTCTTCTTCTTTGAGCTTCTCCTGTTCACGCTTCTTATTTTCTTCTTCCTTAAGCTGTTCCAGTTTCTTTAGCTCATCTTCACTTAGATCATCTTTGATTTCATATTCCTTGAGGTCTTCATACTTGATGTCTTCTTTATCAGAAGATGTACGATTGGGAAGCTTGCTCTTCATGCTTGTCACTAAAGCGGTAAGCAAAGTGGAGTTCTGCAAAGAAAGGTTGGCTCTGAGGCTTCTGTTTGTATTTCCATCCCGTTGGAATATCTCGACCTGAGTGCCTTCCTGATTTTCGTAATACTTGCGCATCATATCAGTATAGCGAGCTGATCCACTGGCGGTGATTTGCATTAATCTCGGGAAATAATTGGGATTGTAGTTGAAACCCAAGTCCTGAACAAACTCAGTCTGTTTACCTATATTGATATCCTTGAAGTAGCTCTTCTGGAGCAAATCTCTCTTGGTGTTAAACCGTACCGAAGCGCTAAAATCACTGGTAAGAGGCCAAGTGATGTTGTTATCACTGGTAAAAAGCTTTGTGTCTACGATCTGAGTGAGTTTGTACCAGTCATAGACTCCATCCCGCAATTCCCAGTTATACTTCTCAGGACGGGTATCACTTATAGTGAAACTATTCGAGAATGCTGTGGGGAAAAATCCCAGACGGTAATTCTTAATTATCGGGAAGCTGACCTTGTCGTTGGCGAATGTAAGATTATAGCCCAAAGTACCCCGCCAGGAATTAGAATCATCTTTGCTTTTGGCCGTGTGGCTGGAGCGTTGTTCAAGGTTTCCCGAGAAAGTCAATTTACCCAAAGTGTATTGCAGAATCTTGTTTTTGGATGGAGTCCTCAAGGAATAGGCAAAATCAGCCAGATAAACCAATGTTTCAGTCAGTTCCCGCTTCCGCTCTTCCGGATCCGGAATATTCGCGATCAGAAGGTCTGAATCAGCCCGGAATCGCGGTTTGCCAGTGGTATAGTTGCGCCGCAAGGTAAGCGGAATATCCAGTCCCCAGGAATTGGGGAAGAGCTTGTTAAAGAAGATTTTATTGGTGATGTTAACCGTTTCAGTCTCGGTAAATGTGTTTTGCCGGCCGCGTTGAATAACCGGATTGAAGTTTTCGCTTTTAGCCTCATATTCCAGATCCAGTGTTGCCAGATCGGCAAATTTAGTATTCAAACTCACACGTTTAGCGATACCCATATCCTGATAGGGATTTGAAACCCGCATATCGTTGAAGAAGACTGTACCGCTGTATGGTTTTTCTTGCGTTTCAGTACGTGGATTCACGATACCCAGATAGATTTCCCGGATTGAAGTCAGAGTGGGTCTGCCTTTGTAGAAATAAGTGGTATTCCCTACTACCAGCGTATCCGATGTAGCTCCAGGCTCTAGCTCTTTAAGAGCAGTAATGTCATCCAGGTCATAATTCAGTTCCACCCAGGAATTCAAGTCCATTTTACTTTGGTAGGGAATCACAGGAACTTTCTGAGTAACCTGATAGTAATTCAGAGAATCTGCCCCAATCCGGAAGAACACCTCCAGTTCATGCGCATCAGCTCCGGCAACTGCTTCTGGATACACCCAGTACTTCAAACCTTCATAAGCCAGCAGATTGTATGAATCCAGCATCCGCTGACGAAGCAAGACCTGATGGGAGCTCTGTAAGTTAGCAATATCTACCGAAAGAGATGATTCGCTGGATTCCCGTCGATCTTCAATATATACAGTTCCCGGAGGTGAAGTATAGTGAATGGAGTTTTTTTGATTATTGACAATCCCGGTCAGGTAACCTGTATTATAGGCTGCAAGCTCCGATTCCGAAAGAATGGTTCCATTGGCATCCCGAACAAAGAAATCCTGCCATTTATTACCTGCCACTGAGGCATCAGCAATAAACACTCTTGCCGGCGCATCGCATTGCAACCATATTCTGGCATAGGATATCTTCTTCAGCGTAGGCGGCGTACCAACGCTGGAAAGATTGACAATGGTATAGTAATCCGGATCTGTTAGTGGAATGCGGTATAACACCCATCCATCGTGATTCTGCCCGGTTGTATCAGCCAGAGAGATACTATAGCTGAAATAACGATCCAATTGATCCAATACGCCATCGCCATCCATATCTTCAGTATCCAGCACCCGGTTGCCTTCGCTTCCGTTGATGTTGGGATAATCACCATAGGAATCCATCTGATTATCGGCAAGATCAAAGGGATCATGCCCCGGCTCTCCATGCTCAACGCCATCCAGACCAATATCTTCATCAAGAGTCAATACTCCATCCAAGTTATCATCTTCGGTATTGAGATTTCCCAAGCCACCAAATTCCGTATAGAAATCCTCGGTGATATCCCCCAGATCCACATTCAGGATTACTTCTGGGCGTGGTTCATTGGCGTTTTTATCAACTTTAACAAGCAATTCGATATATTTCTTTTGGGAGAAATCCAATTGATTGCCCAGATACTTCATTACTCCGCTCCAGCTTTGTACTCCGCTGCCCGGCATATAGAGAGTATTGGGCCAATGTCTGAGTGCGAGCACTGTAGCTGTTTCACGCCGTTCACGTTCGGTCAGGGTTGCAGGATCTTCGATCTGCTCACGACGGATATTTTTGGGATTATACCAATTCATCCTGCCCTTTGCCAGTGATACACTCGATGGTTTGCTACCCATCATCCAAGTGGAGAAAGTGACTCCAAGTGGATAGGAATCCATGATCGATTCCATGTCGTCAAGATAGGAAATCTTCTTTTTGGAATCTGGATCTCCATAGATATTGGGGATGGTGTAGGCAATCTCTCCTGAAAGAGTGATCTCGCTTTCCTTTGAGGTGGAAATAAAGGGCATCGCATCAATCCAGCGGGTAACAAAGGCAGGCTTGAAACCCAGACTGCCATCAACGTTTGCCATCCACATTTGAATATTCTCATTGCCAATCCGGGGTCTCTTATCCGATACAGTCTCGGATCTATAGATCAAGGTACCCCCCAACTTTGCAAAGTCGGTCACTTGCCAATCAGCCCGCATGCCAGCAAGAGTTTTGCGGGTAACATCAAACATCGATCTGTTTTCATAATCAATTTCAATCTTGGCATCGGGATCCTTTCCCGCTGCGGTCAGGAATGTGATCCGCCCAAAATCATAATCCACCAGATAATCTACGTTCTCTCGCTGCTCAACTCCATTTACTTTGACCCGAACACTACCCTTCAATATCCCTGTTTGGGAAAGCTCAATCGCTTCCCGGCCAATCTTGCCTTTTACGGAGAGATAGAACTTGATATCCAGATAGCTTACGCTTTCGTGCTCATCTTCATACAACACTAAATCCCCCAGAGGACGGAAGGGTTCTATGAAGGGGAACATGATCAGGCCAGCCGCAAGATTTACCGTGTTGTCATCGCCATTGATCTGTCCATCCCCGGAACTATCCAGCCTCAGGTAATCTGCATATGTGATAAATTGTCCGGTGTTCAGACTGTCCGGCAAATTGTAGTTTCTGGTATTATCCACATTCAGAGTATAGACGTCCAGCAGGAACCCGTCACTCTTGATATTGGTCTTGTTCATGTTATAGACGTTGCGCATCTGATAATGCCAAACGTTGTTGGGATCATCCGGATCGTATTCCTGGTTACGACGGCGAATCACATAGGGATAGATCAGATCATTATCGGGTATGGTGTGTTCATTGGCATAATCCGATGACCGCACCGGGACTCCGTTT
>Ga0265294_10001046_pt1 | contig 37549 bp, 40 predicted proteins | sample MunlanPumphouse3_FD_192504 | JGI IMG/M metagenome (GOLD analysis project Ga0265294, IMG submission 192504) | Groundwater microbial communities from a municipal landfill in Southern Ontario, Canada - Pumphouse #3 | ecosystem: Environmental > Aquatic > Deep subsurface > Groundwater | place... | reverse complement strand
TGTCGAATTAACCCCCAACGCCGATCGCGGTTGCCCGCGGCGTAATGCACCTTGTAACGCAAAGGCGTACGGAACGCCAACAAAGAGCATCGTTTCTTTGCGCCCTTGGCGGCTTTCAACGCAAAGACGCAAAGGATTCATTGAGGATGGCGGCCGTCCGGAAGGGTTTCCGTAAAGACGGGAAGGCCAAACCGCGCAGGAGTAAGCCTTTCTTGTCTTTGCGTTTAAGCAAGCGCCGGTGGGCAATGTCCACCCTGCGGAAACGGGGCGGCGGGTTCAGGCCAGCAGCACCGCGACGATGCCTGTGATGAAGATGCCGTCGAAGGTGCCGGCGCCGCCGATGGAGGCGAGCGGGGTTCCCATGCGGCGGATGTCGTTGAGGCGCAGCAGGTCGGCCCCGATCAACACGCCGAGGGTGCCGGAGATATAAGCCAGCGGCGCGCTCTGCTCGGGATTGACGAGGACGGCCGTCAACGCCGCCGTCACCGGGGCCAGCAGCACCGGCATGCCGATGCCCACGCCCGGGATCGGCCTGCTGCCATAGCGGCTGATGGCCGCAACGATGGCGGTGGCCAGCAGGGTCTCCCCGATGCCCAGCGGCGTACGGCTCAGCAGATAGAGCGAAAACATCAATGGGATCAGGCAGCCGCCCACGTTGACCGCCACCACGGTCTTGCCGCTGAACTCGGCGGGCGGGATGCGCAGCAGGCGGCGCAGGTGCCAGTCCATGGCGGTCACGGGCGGTGGCGGCTCGGAGCGCATCTGGAACAGCGGCAGGTTGATGGCGCTGCCGAACAGTGACGTGATCAGCAGCAGGAAGGCGGACTCCTGCGACACCCCCAGCTTGTCGAAGGCGATGGTGAACGCCCCGATTTGGATGAAAGCGATGAGGACCGCCAGCGCGAACAGAAAGAACAGCAGATGTTGCGGTGAGAACGGTGTGCGCATCGATGCGTCCTGTGGTCTTTGCTCCCGAACCCCGAATTGCGGGGCCGCAGCATGAATCCGCGGCCGGTGCGGCGCCGGCGGGCCGGTTACGCGCCGCGCACGGCCCGGGCCAACAGGTCCGCCAGTCCGATGACGTTGCTCGCGTGCGGCACGCTGTCCGTGCTCCAGAAATCGGTGATTCCGGCGCGCTCGATCTGCTCCAGCGCGTCGTCCACCAGCAGGGCGTGGGCGACGAGCACCCGGACCCGGCTGGCGCCCGCCGCCAGCACCTGCCGGGCGGCGGCGGCCAGCGTGTGTCCGGTGCTGGCCATGTCGTCCACCAGGATCACCTCGCGCCTGCGGAAGTCCATGGTGGGCAATATGATACGAACGCTGCGGTCGCCGAGGCGCTCTTTTTCCGCCACCCCGTACTCCAGGCCTGCGGGCGCGGCGATGGCCCGTACCCACTGCAGCGATTCGCTGTCGGGTCCCAGCAGCAGCGGCCGATCCACCCGCGCCTGCAGGAACCGGCCCATCTCTCCGGCGGCGCTCAGCGCCAGCGCGCGTCGGGTCGGCACGGCCTCTTCCAGGCGGCTTACGCGGTGCAGATGCGGGTCGACGGTGATCACTTCGTCGAAATGGTCCGCCAGCAGCCGGCCGACGATGCGCTGGCTCACCGCCTCGCCCGGCTGGAACGCCATGTCCTGGCGCATGTAGCAGAGATAGGGCGACACCAGGGTAAGTGTAGAGGCGCCAAGCTCCCGTGCGGTGGCGGCGGTCAGGATGAGTTCGACCAGCTTCCGGTCGGGATCGTTCAGGCTGCGGCAGACCACGACCTGCCGCGGCAGGTGCGCGGGCAGGCGGATCCGGCTCTCCCCGTCGGGGAAGCGATGGGTGTCCACCATCTCGCAGGGGGCGTCCAGGGCATCGGCAAGCCTGCGGGCCTGTTCGCTGTATTCGGGGAAACCCAGTACCAGCAGGGACTCAGTCATGAACGGCCTCGTCGGTGATCGGGCTGCGGCAAGCGAGAAATTCCTTGCTTGGTGACATTGAACCTGTCCTTCGCGTTGTCCTGATTATCTTTGATCGAGACGCGCCCGCTCGCCGGGCCGGCTCAAAACTCGACGTAAGGCTTATGCACCTGCTCCCGGTTGCCAATAGTGTAGGCACAGTCTTCTTCCGCCAGGGCGCGGGCGAAGCCGAAATCGGCAGGGAAGTTGGCGTGGATCCGGTAGAGCGGCTCGCCCCGCTCCACCGGGTCGCCGATCTTCTTGAGCAGATCCACGCCCGCGCCCTTGTCCATGGGGGCGCCGGCCAGCCGCGCGATGCGGGCGATCCGCAGGTTGTCGATCCCGATCACGAAACCGTCCGCGGGAGCCGGCACCTCGTAGGTGAGGCTGCCCAGGGCAAAGGTCTGGGTCTGGCGGCCCTGCGCCTCGATGATGGCCTGCATCTTGGCCATGGCGCGGCCGGACTCCAGTATGTCGCGGGCGATGCCGTAGCCGTAGCCGCCCCGCACGTCGGGATCGAATTCCAGGATGCGGCCCGCCAGGCGCAGCGACTTCTGGCGCAGATCCGCGGGCGCGTCGGGATCGTTCTCCAGCACCTGCATCACGTCCCGCGCCTCCAGCACCGGGCCGATGCCGCGGCCTACGGGCTGCCAGCCGTCGGTGATGACCACTTCCAGGTGGATGCCCAACTCGTCGCCCACGAATTCGAACAGCTTGCGCAACCGCAGCGCCTGGCGCATGTGCCGGACCTTGGCGGCGGGGGCCACCGGGATGTCGATCAGCAGATGGGTCGAACCCGCGGCCATCTTTTTGGACAGGATGGAGGCGATCATCTGCCCCTGGGCATCGATCCCCAGCGGCCGCTCCACCGAAATCAGGACATCATCCACCGGGGCGAGGTGCGCCGTCCCGCCCCAGGCGATGCAGCCGCGCTCCTCGCGCACGATCTCGCGCAGGGCCTGGGGCGGGAGTTCCACCCGCGCCAGCACTTCCATGGTATCGGCGGTGCCCGCCGGGGAGGTGATGGAGCGGCTGGAGGTCTTGGGGATCAGCATGCCGTGGGCGGCCACGATGGGCACCACCAGCATGGAGGTGCGGTTGCCGGGGATGCCGCCGATGCAGTGCTTGTCGGCCACCAGGGGCGAGTTCCAGTTCAGCCGCCTGCCGGAGTCGATCATGGCGCGGGTGAGGTACAGGATTTCGTCCCGGTCCAGGCCGGTCTGGCCGGTGGCCACCAGGAAGGCGGCGATCTCCATTTTGGAATAGCGGTTGTCCGCGATGTCCTGGACAATGTCCTGGAAGTCGGTCGGCGTCAGCCGCTCGCCGAAGATCTTACGGCGCACCGCGTCCATGGAAGCCGGCGGCTTGGGGTGCGCCACATCCACCAGATGCCCCGGCTCCAGGCCGAGTTGAGCGAAGGCCTGCTCCGACAGGCCCAGCTCGTTCACGGTGACGATGGCGGGGTCGTCCACCACGTTGAGTACCGCGAGTATCCGCTTGCCGTTGGCAAGCACTTCCACCTTGGACAGGGCCTGGAAGCCCTCGGCGCGGTAGACCGCGCAGTCCCGGTGCAGGTAGGCGACGTTTTCCCGGTAGGTGTCGATGGCGACGCGGCGCAGCTTGAGCTTGTCGTTTGATGATTTGGTTTTGGGGCTGGGCATGGACCGTTACGTTACCACAGCCCGACGCGTGGGTTAAACTCGATGCCAGTCAAATCAAATAAGGCGCAGACGCTGAGAAAGGCGGGGGGGTCAAACCCGCGAGGCGGAGCGCGTGTCGAGGTGGCGGGCGTCCGCTTCCGGGGTGCCGTCCTGCGGGCGTTCTTCCTGCTGCAGGGCCCACAGTTGCGCGTACAGCCCGTCCCGGGCGAGCAGTTCGGCATGGGTGCCGCGCTCGATGATGCGGCCATCCGCCATGACGAGGATCAGGTCCGCGTCGATCACGGTGGACAGGCGGTGGGCGATGACCAGCGTGGTGTGATCCTCCGCCACCTCGCGCATGGCCTCCAGGATGGCCTGCTCGGACTGGGAATCGAGGCTGGAGGTGGCCTCGTCGAATACCAGGATGCGCGGGTTCTTGAGGATGGTGCGGGCAATCGCCACGCGCTGCTTTTCGCCGCCGGAGAGCTTCAGTCCGCGCTCGCCCACCACCGTGTCGTAGCCCTTGGGCAGCGCCTCGATGAAGTGGTGGATGTGGGCCAGCTTCGCGGCCCGGATCACTTCTTCGCGGGTGGCGTCGGGGCGCGCGTAGGCGATGTTGTAGAAGATGGTGTCGTTGAACAGCACCGTGTCCTGTGGCACGATGCCGATGGCTTCGCGCAGGCTGGTTTGCGTGACCTCGCGGATGTCCTGCCCGTTGATCAGGATGCGACCGCCGGTCACGTCGTAGAAGCGGAACAGCAGCCGCGCCAGGGTGGACTTGCCCGCCCCGCTCGGGCCCACCACCGCCACCTTCCGGCCGGGCGGGATCTCGAAGCTCACGTCGTGCAGGATCGGGCGGCTCGGGTCGTAGGCGAAATCCACGTGTTCGAAGCGCACGCTGCCGCTGCCCACCGCCAGGGGCTTGGCATCCGGACGATCCGAGATTTCGGGGCGGCGCGCCAGCAGTTCGAACATGAGTTCCATGTCCGCGAGAGCGTGCTTGAGCTGGCCGTACACCGTGCCGAGAAAATTCAGCGGAATGAAGAGCTGGATCAGGAAGGCGTTGACCAGCACCAGGTCGCCCAACGTCATGGTGCCGTCCACCACGCCCCGTCCCGCCAGGATCATGAGCATGGTGACGCCGGCGGCGATGATGGCGCCCTGGCCGAAGTTGAGGGCCGAGAGCGAAGTCTGGGCCTTGATCGCCGCGTCCTCCCAGCCGCTGAGGCTTTCGCCGTAGCGCCGCGCCTCGAAGCGTTCGTTGCCGAAATACTTCACCGTCTCGTAGTTGATGAGGCTGTCGATGGCCTGGCTATTGGCCCTGGAATCCATGGCGTTCATGGTGGCGCGGTACTTCATGCGCCATTCGGTAACCGTCAGGGTATAAACGACGTAGATCACCACCGTGACGGCGGTGATGATCGTGAACCACACGCTGTACTTGAACAGCAGCACGCTGGCGATCAGTCCCAGTTCCACCAGGGTGGGGATGATGTTGAACACCATGTAGTTCAGCAGCGAGCTCACGCTGCGCGTGCCGCGCTCGATGTCGCGGGAGATGCCGCCGGTCTTGCGCTCCAGGTGGAAGCGCAGCGACAGGCTGTGCAGATGGTTCAGCACCCGCAGCGACACCTGCCGTATGGAGCCGTAGCGCACCTTGGCGAACACCACGTCACGCAGTTCGTTGAACATGGAGCCGGCGAGGCGCAAGGCGCCGTAACCGAGCAGCAGCGCGATGGGGAGGGTCAGTTGTTCGTGGGTGGTGGCGTCCAGAGTGTCGACGATGTTCTTGAGCACCAGCGGCACGCTCACCGTGGCGACCTTGGCGAGAATCAGGCAGGCGAGGGCGAGCAGCACCCGCCTCCGGTAGTCCCACAGGAACGGGACCAGGGAACGCAGGGTTTTCAGGTCGCTGCGCTTTATGGTCGGTACTTCGGTATAGCGGAAACGATGGGCCACGTCGGAAATTTGCCCTGACGGTGAAAGGCGGCGGCTGCCGCGGCTGCGGTCCGCAACAATTCTAATTCAATACGTCAGGGTTACCACCCCATCCTCGCAGATGGAACCGATGACGGCGGCCCCGCCGCAACTGCCGTCGAACTCGGGGATCACGTTTTCCTCGTTGATCCCCAATTCCTTCAGGGTGGCTTGGCAGGCGTAGAATTTCACCCCCGCCTGGTGGGCGTCCTGCATGAATGAATAGATCGATTTCTCGCGCCTCTCGGAGGGAAACAGGGTGTCGGCGAAGCCCCGGCGCAGCAGGGCGGCGGATTGGGCGGCGAAGTAGATCTCCACCTCCAGATCCATCGCCGCTGCCGCCGTGGCCTGAAAAAAGGGGACGCTCAGGGTCATGGGGGCGTTCGAGCTGACATTGAGCAGTATGATGACGAGCTTGTGAGCCACGGGCGACTGCCTTGTTTTTAGGGTTCGATCGGGTGCCGGGGAGACGCGGGCACGATTCGTCGGCGGCCCATTGTCACAAAAAGCCGGGGGAGAGAAAACCGCTTTTGCCTGTATAATCGTTCTTGATTTCGGCGCGGACCGGCCCTATCTGGCTGGCAGGCCAATACTTCCGTTTGTAGAGGACATCTGAAATGCCCATATACGAATACGAATGCAAAAGTTGTGGACATCGGCTGGAGACGATCCAGAAGTTCAGCGACGCGCCCCTGACCGACTGCCCGCAGTGCGGCAAGGCGGAACTGTCCAAATTGATTTCCGCGCCGGGCTTCCGGCTCAAGGGCAGCGGCTGGTACGAAACCGACTTCAAGAGCGGCAATAAGAAAAATATCGCAGAATCCGATAGCAAGGCGCCCGCGCCCGCCTGCGGCACCGGTGCCTGTTCCGCCTGTGCCGGTGGGGAGTGAGCGCCGTCCGGCGCGGCGACCCCCGCACCGTTCCTTCGTCACCGCTTGGCGGCCATGTTTCTCGTGAGTCTTGTCGCTGATGCAGGAAAGGCCTCCGGTCGTGCGACCGGAGGCGCCGCCGCAATGTCCGATCACCGATCCCGCCGGGAGGCTGTCGAAGTTGCGCCTTCCCAGCCGGGGTCTTAACATTCGCCGGTTTACGACTCCGGTTTCCTTGGCCGGCTCTTTCTGCTGATTCTTTCATCTACGGAATTTTCCAATGCGTAGCCATTATTGCGGGCACCTCACCGAATCCCTCATCGACCAAGAAGTTGTATTGTGCGGCTGGGTCCATCGCCGCCGTGACCACGGAGGCGTGATCTTCGTGGACCTGCGTGATCGCGAGGGGTTGGTGCAGGTGGTGTTCGATCCGGATCGGCCCGAAACTTTCGCCACGGCCGAGCGCGTGCGCAGCGAATACGTGTTGCGCGTCACGGGCAAGGTGCGGCACCGTCCGGCGGGGACGGAAAATCCGAACCTGCCGACCGGACAGGTGGAGGTGCTGGCGCAGGAGGTGGAGATCCTGAACCGTTCCGAGACACCCCCGTTCCAGTTGGACGAGGAGGACGTCAGCGAGGAGACCCGCCTCAAGTACCGCTATCTGGACCTGCGCCGGCCGCAGATGCTGGAACGGCTGCGCATGCGCGCCAGCGTGACCCGCGCCCTGCGCCGGTTCCTGGACGAGCAAGGGTTCCTGGACATCGAGACCCCGACCCTGACCCGCGCCACGCCGGAAGGGGCGCGCGACTACCTGGTGCCGAGCCGCACCCATCCGGGCGAGTTCTTCGCGCTGCCCCAGTCGCCGCAGCTCTTCAAGCAGCTGCTCATGATGGGCGGCATCGACCGTTATTACCAGATCGCCCGCTGCTTCCGCGACGAGGACCTGCGCGCCGACCGCCAGCCCGAATTCACCCAGCTCGACATCGAGACTTCGTTCCTGGACGAGGAGGGGATCATGAGCCTCGTGGAGGACATGCTCCGCGATCTGTTCGCCGAGACGCTGGATGAGGCGCTGCCCAAGCCCTTCCCGCGCATGTCCTATGCCGAGGCGATGCGGCGCTACGGCGTGGACAAGCCGGACCTGCGCATCCCGCTGGAGCTGGTGGAGGTCAGCGACCTCATGAAGGGCGTGGACTTCAAGGTCTTCTCCGGCCCCGCCAACGACCCGAAGGGCCGGGTTGCGGCGTTGCGCCTGCCGGGCGGCGGCACGCTCTCGCGCAAGGAGATCGACGACTATACTGCCTATGTCGCGCGCTACGGCGCCAAGGGGCTGGCCTATATCAAGGTCAACGAACTGGCCAAGGGCCGCGACGGGCTGCAGTCGCCCATCATCAAGTTCCTGCCGGACGAGGTGATCAGCGCCATCCTGACGCGCACCGGCGCCCAGGACGGCGACCTGATCTTCTTCGGCGCCGATACGTTCAAGGTGGTGAGCGAATCCCTCGGTGCGCTGCGCGTCAAGCTCGGGCACGACCGCGGGCTGGTGGAGGGCGGCTGGCGGCCGCTGTGGGTGGTGGACTTCCCCATGTTCGAGTGGGACGAGAAGGAAAACCGCTGGGTGGCGCTGCATCACCCCTTCACCGCGCCGCGCGTCGACGATCCGGCCCAGCTGGAAACCGATCCGGGGGCCTGCGTATCGCGCGCCTACGATATGGTGTTGAACGGCATCGAAGTGGGCGGCGGCTCGGTGCGTATCCATCGGCCCGAGATGCAGTCGGCGGTGTTCAAGCTGCTCGGGATCGGCGAGGAGGAGGCGCAGGAGAAATTCGGCTTCCTGCTCACGGCGCTCAAGTTCGGGTGCCCGCCCCACGGCGGCATCGCTTTCGGCCTCGATCGGCTGGTGATGCTGATGGTCGGGGCGCCGTCCATCCGCGAGGTGATCGCCTTCCCGAAGACCCAGACGGCGGCCTGTCCGTTGACCGCCGCGCCTTCGCCGGTGAGTGAGCTGCAGTTGCGTGAACTGAACATCCGGTTGCGGAAGGTGTAGCCAGGGGCGTTCCTGGTTTATCCGATGGCGTGGCAGGAAAAATCTTCAACGCAAAGACGCGAAAGCCGCAAAGAAAGTGAATGCAGGGCGGATAGGCGGAGCGCAGCCGCCCTGCATGTCTTGTCAGGCAATTCTTTGCGCCGTGGCGCCCTTGCGTTGGCATTTTTGCCGGGCCGGGGAAAAGCTTGTTTGAATGGGAGCCGGAAAGGACTACAAGCGGCCGGTGTCGGTCCAGGTGGTGGTCTACACCCGGGCGGGCGAGGTGCTGATGCTGTTGCGCCGCCGCCCCGCCGGTTTCTGGCAGTCGGTGACCGGGAGCCTGGAATGGGGCGAGATGCCGCCCCAGGCGGCGCGGCGCGAACTGTTCGAGGAGACTGGCCTGGTGGGGGTGCCGCGTTACTGCAATCTGCGCTACAGGTTCCCCATAGTCTCGGCCTGGCGTTCGCGCTATGCGCCCCATGTCCGCTACAACCGGGAATATGTCTTCGCCTTGGAGCTGCCGTACCGCCGGCCGGTGTGCCTCGACGCCCAGGAGCATGTGGCGTACCGCTGGCTGCCCTGGCCCGAGGCGGCGCGGCTCGCCACCTCCTGGACCAATCGGGAGGCCATCCGTATCCTGGTGGGCCGGCAGGGACGGCCGTGAACAATCATGCATGGTATGATAATTGGAACCGCCGGACCCTGACCGGCGGTTTCGTTTCGCCAGCCTCTTCGTGTCACCGCCATTCCCCGGGCCACATCCGGCCAGGTGGAAGAGATCGATGGTCCAATCCAGGAAACGAGGCTTGCCGAAGCCTTCATTGCAGCGGAAGAGATCCGGATACCGATGACTGATCTTTCGATTCAACAGTACGCGATCCTCGACGACTCCGAATGCGAAGAGCGCATCATCGCGGCCAAGCAACGGCTCGGCGAGCGGGTCGTGATCCTTGGGCATCACTATCAGCGCGAAGAGGTGTTCCGTCACGCGGATTATTCCGGGGACTCGCTGAAACTCTCCCGGCTGGCAGCCGATTCCAAGGCGGAGTACATCGTGTTCTGCGGCGTGCATTTCATGGCCGAGGTGGCGGATATCCTGTCGCGGCCGGAGCAGGTCTCGATCCTGCCCGACCTGGCGGCGGGCTGCTCCATGGCCGACATGGCCAATCTGGCGAAGGTCGAGCGGGCTTGGCGCGAACTCGGCGAGGTGCTGGACGTGGAACAGGAGGTCACGCCGGTCACCTACATCAATTCCGCGGCGGACCTCAAGGCCTTCTGCGGGCGCCATGGCGGCATCGTGTGCACGTCGTCGAACGCCCAGCGGGTGCTGGAGTGGGCTTTTTCCCAGCGCGAGAAGGTCCTGTTCTTTCCCGACCAGCACCTGGGCCGCAACACGGGCTACCGCATGGGCATCCCGCTGGACGAAATGGTGGAGTGGGACTTCGACCAGCCCCGCGGCGGGCTGACGGAGGAGGTGATCCGCAAGGCGCGCATCATCCTCTGGAAGGGGTTCTGCTCGGTGCACCAGATGTTCCGGCCGGAGCACATCGACAATTTCCGCGCCCGCTACCCGGACGCCAAGGTCATCTCCCACCCGGAGGCCTCGTTCGAGGTGTGCCAGAAGTCGGATTACGTCGGCTCCACCGAGTTCATCATCAAGACGGTCCGGGAGTCGCCCCCCGGTACGCGCTGGCTGGTGGGTACGGAGCTGAACCTGGTCAACCGCCTGCACGAGCAGTTCAAGCACGAAGGCAAGTCCGTGCACTTCATGTCGCCGGTGGTGTGCATGTGCTCCACCATGTTCCGCATCGATCCGCAGCACCTGCTGTGGACGCTGGAAAATCTGGTGGAGGGCAACGTGGTCAATCGCATCCGCGTGCCGGAGCAGGAGGCGGGGTTGGCGCGGCTGGCGCTGGAGCGCATGCTGGCGGTGTCGCCCTAGCCCGGATGTTTCACCAAGGCGGTCGTTGGCCTGTCGCGGTGCGCGGCGGGCTGCGAATTTCGCCATCATCCGCAGTGAAACCCCGGGCTGGCCTCCGCCGATGAACTGCGGGGCTGCCGCAGGGGGTGGGCTCCGACGAAGCGGCAGCCGGTGTGTGGCGGAACCGTTCCCTGCGTCGTGGTGCCCCACGCTGCCATCGACCTGGAGCTCGAAGAATGGGGCTTGAAACCGTCATTCTCGTCCACGGCCTCTGGATGACCGGACTGGAAATGGGCGTGTTGCGGTACCGGCTCCGGCGTGGCGGATTCCACGCGCTACGTTTCTCTTACCAAAGCCTGCGTGTCCCCCTGGCGGAGAATATCGGCCTGCTGCGGAAGTTCGTGGAACGGCAGGATGCGCCCGTGCTCCATTTTGTCGGCCACAGCCTCGGCGGGGTGGTGATACTGCGCATGTTCCAGCAATATCCGGCGCAGCACCCCGGCCGGATCGTGCTGCTCGGGTCGCCCCTCAAAGGATGTCACGCGGCACGGCATCTGTCCCGTACCGCCTTCGGACGCCTGTTGCTCGGGCGCAGTCTGGGGCCGGAACTCCTGGAAGGACTGCCCGATTGGGACGGGCGGCGCGAGCTCGGAATCATCGCGGGCACGATGGGTATTGGCATGGGACGGCTGGTGGGCGGTGGCGTCCCGGTCCCCAACGACGGGACGGTGGCCGTGTGCGAGACGGAGCTTCCCGGGGCGACTGCCCACATCAGGCTGCCGGTCACGCACATGAGCATGCTGGTATCCGCAGACGTGGCACGGCAGGTCTGCGCCTTCCTGCGCGCCGGGCAGTTCCTGCGGATGCCCGCCCAGGCTCCGGCGGAAGGGCCGTGAAGCGCCGACGATTCGGCCGGCCACAGATCCCGGATTTCCCCGGGCGACGGGATTTTGCGACAATGGGACGGCCCGCGCGCGACGCGCAGTTGGCGGCCGGATGTTATCATTTCCTACCACAAAGAGAAGTTAATCGGTTTTTTGTGAGGTCGTATGGCAGGTCATAGCAAGTGGGCCAATATCCAGCATCGCAAGAACGCGCAGGACGCAAAGCGCGGGAAGCTCTTCACCAAGCTGATCCGGGAGATTACAGTTGCTGCCCGCATCGGCGGGGCCGATCCCGCCGCTAACCCGCGCCTGCGCGCGGCCATCGACAAGGCCCTCGGCGGCAACATGACCAAGGACACCATCGAGCGTGCGATCAAACGCGGCGCCGGCACCCAGGAGGGGGATAATTACGAGGAAGTGCGCTACGAGGGCTACGGTCCCGGCGGCGTGGCGGTGATGGTGGACTGCATGACCGACAACCGCAACCGCACGGTGTCGGAAGTCCGCCATGCCTTCACCAAGTTCGGCGGCAATCTGGGCACGGACGGCTCCGTGTCTTTCCTTTTCACCAAGCAGGGCGTGCTGAGTTTCCCCGCCGGCAAGGACGAGGATGCGATCATGGAGGCGGCCCTGGAGGCGGGCGCCGACGACGTGGTCACCAACGAGGACGGCTCCATCGACGTGCTGACGTCGCCGGACGAGTTCATGAATGTCAAGGAGGCGATGCAGGCGGCGGGGCTGGTGCCGGAGCATGCGGAGGTCACCATGCGGGCGAGCACCTCCGTCGTCCTGGATGCCGAAAACGCCGTCAAGATGATGAAGCTGTTGGACATGCTGGAGGACCTGGACGACGTCCAGAATGTCTACTCGAATGCCGACATCCCCGACGAAATCCTGGCGCAGGTCTGAAGGGCGGGGAAGGGGTTGGGCTGTGCGCTGGATGCGGCAGGCTGACGTTATCGGATCCTTACTGTTAAAAGGTCATCGTGCTCCGCATTCTCGGCATCGATCCCGGTTCCCGGATTACCGGCTATGGCGTCATCGAGGTTTCCGGTGGCAGGGCGAGTTATGTGGCGAGCGGCTGCATCCGGACGGGTGGCGACAACCTGCCGGGGCGGCTCAAGGTAATATTTGAAGAGATCAGTACGATTGTGGCGACCTACGAGCCGCAGGAGATGGCGGTGGAACAGGTGTTCGTGCACAAGAACGTCGATTCGGCCCTGAAGCTGGGGCAGGCGCGCGGCGCCGCCATCTGCGCCGGCGTGATGCGGGATCTGACCGTCGCCGAATACACGCCGCGCGAGATCAAGCAGGCGATAGTGGGTACGGGGGGCGCCACCAAGGAACAGATTCAACACATGGTGACCATGCTCCTGAAACTGTCCGAACCGCCCCAGGCGGACGCCGCCGACGCTCTTGCCGTCGCCCTGTGCCACAGCCACGTGCGGCAGACCCTCGCCCGCATGGCGACCGCCCCTGGCATGTCTTACCGGAGGTTCCGATGATCGGGCAGTTGCGCGGCACCCTGCTGCACAAGCAGCCGCCGCATCTGTTGCTGGACGTACACGGCGTCGGATACGAGGTGGAGGCGCCCATGTCCACGTTCTACGTGCTGCCCGCCGTGGGCAATGAAGTGCTGCTGTATACCCATCTCATCGTGCGCGAGGACGCCCATATCCTGTTCGGTTTCGCCACGCCCACAGAGCGGGCGCTGTTTCGTGATCTCATCAAGGTCAACGGCGTGGGCGCCAAACTCGCCGTGACCATCCTCTCGGGCATTTCGGTGGACGGTTTCATCCAGTGCGTGCACAGCCGGGATACGGCCACGCTGACGCGCTTGCCGGGGATCGGCAAGAAGACCGCTGAGCGGCTGGTGATGGAGATGAAGGACCGCCTGGGCGACCGGCAGGGCGGCGCTGCGGCTGCGGCGCTCGCGCATCCGGACGTGGGCATGGTCGATCCGGGCAGTCCGCTGGCGGATGCGGTGAGCGCGCTGATCGCGCTCGGCTATAAACCCCACGAGGCGAGCCGCATGGTGCGGGGCATCGACACGGCGGGGCTGCCCAGCGAGGAGATCATCCGCCGGGCGCTCCAGGCGGTGGCGAAGGCCTGATGTGCGACTAGAGGCTCGGGACTCGAGACTCGGGACTGACCTATGATCGAAGCAGACCGTTTGGTTGCACCCCACGGAAGCTCGGAAGACGAGGTGCTGGATCGGGCCATCCGGCCCAAGCGCCTGGCGGATTACACCGGCCAGCCCGCGGTGCACGAGCAGATGGAGATCTTCATCAGCGCCGCGCGCACCCGGGGCGAAGCGCTGGACCACGTCCTCATCTTCGGCCCGCCCGGGCTCGGCAAGACCACCCTCGCTCACATCATTGCCAACGAACTGGGCGTGAACCTGCGTCATACCTCGGGGCCGGTGCTGGAGCGGCCGGGCGATCTTGCCGCGCTGCTGACCAACCTGGAGCCGCGGGATGTGCTGTTCGTGGACGAGATCCACCGCCTGAGCCCCATGGTGGAGGAGGTCCTGTATCCGGCCATGGAGGATTATCAACTGGACATCATGATCGGCGAAGGGCCGGCGGCGCGCTCGATCAAGCTGGACCTGCCCCCTTTCACGCTGGTGGGGGCGACCACCCGCGCGGGACTGCTGACTTCGCCGTTGCGGGACCGCTTCGGCATCGTGCAGCGGCTGGAGTTCTATAGCGCCGAGGATCTCACCAGGATCGTGGAACGCTCCGCCCATATCCTCGGGCTGAACATCGAGAGCGAAGGTGCGATCGAGATCGCGCGCCGCTCGCGCGGCACGCCGCGTATCGCCAACCGGCTGCTGCGCCGCGTGCGGGATTACGCCGAGGTGCGGGCGGACGGGCGCATCAGCGCGGACGTGGCGCGCCAGGCGCTCGACATGCTGAAGGTGGATACCCACGGTTTCGACATGATGGACCGCAAGCTCCTGCTTACCGTGATCGAGAAGTTCGACGGCGGACCGGTGGGATTGGACAATCTGGCGGCGGCCATCGGCGAGGAGCGCGGCACCATCGAGGACGTGCTCGAACCCTACCTGATCCAGCAGGGGTTCATGATGCGCACGCCGCGCGGGCGCATGGCCACACGCAACGCCTATGAGCATTTCGGTTTCAAGCCGCGCCGCGATTACGGTCCGGGCGAGGCCGGAGACCTATTCGAAGAATTCTGAATGATGAGGTTTCGGCTCGGCCGGGAGGAGTGCGTGGGAGGGATCGAAAGCCGTCAGGGGCCGTTCGGCAGAACGCTTGTTTGGGGAAAGAGTTTGTGAACGAGTTCCTATGGCCAGTCCGTATTTATTATGAAGATACGGACAACGGCGGTGTTGTATATTATGCGAATTACTTGAAATTCATGGAGCGAGCCCGCACCGAGTGGCTGCGCCATTGCGGGATTGAGCAAGATGAGTTGTTGCGAGAGGAGAGGGTCATTTTCGCGGTTCGGTCGGCAAGCGTCGATTTCCTCAAGCCCGCCCATTTCAACGATCTCCTGCTGATCAGCGCCCGTCCTGTCAAGCGTGGCGGGGCCAGCCTGACGTTCGAACAGACCGTCTATCGGGACGGGGTTCAGGCCGAGACCCTCTGTACGGGCCGAGTGCGTGTTGCCTGCCTCAACGCCGATGATTTCCGTCCGCGCCCGTTGCCGGCGCGGGTCGCCCGAGTGGTGGTTGCGGAGCTTCAAGATGCCGACTGATCTTTCCATAATGCATTTGGTCATGGGCGCGAGCCCGCTGGTGAAGGCCGTGATGCTCCTGCTGCTGGCGGCATCGGTGGTCTCATGGACGATGATTTTCCGCAAATGGGCGGGCCTGAAGCAGGCGCAACGCGAGGCGGACGAATTCGAGCAGCGTTTCTGGTCGGGTGGTGATCTGGGTGCGCTGTACAAGGAGATCAGCGCCCGGGGGCGTGATCATGTCAGCGGCATGGAGGCCCTGTTCGAGGCTGGGTTCAAGGAGTTCGCGCGTCTGCGCAAGCAGCCCAACGTCGATCCCATGGCGGTGGTGGAGGGGGCGCACCGCGCCATGCGCGCGGCCCTGACGCGGGAAACGGACGAGCTCGAAACCCATCTTTCATTTCTGGCCACCGTCGGTTCCACCAGCCCGTACATCGGGCTGTTCGGCACGGTGTGGGGCATCATGAATGCGTTCCGCAGTCTGGGCAACGTCGCCCAGGCCACACTCGGCATGGTGGCGCCGGGCATCGCGGAGGCGCTGGTCGCCACCGCCATGGGCCTGTTCGCGGCGATCCCGGCGGTGGTGGCCTACAACCGGTATGCCAACGATGTGGAGCGGCTGGTCAACCGTTACGACACCTTCCTGGAGGAGTTTTCCACCATCCTCCAGCGACAGGCCCATGCCTGACTGAGGCCGGATATCGGCGGGTAAGCGAATATGGCACGCACACGCGTACGTAAGCGGCCCATGGCCGAAATAAACGTCGTCCCTTATATCGACGTCATGCTGGTGCTGCTGGTGATCTTCATGGTGACGGCGCCGATGCTCACCCAAGGCGTCAAGGTCGATCTGCCGCAGGCGGCCACGGAGCCGCTGCCGCCCGACGAGAAGGAGCCGCTGGTGGTCTCGGTCGATGCCAACGGCAGTTACTTTCTGAACGTGGGCGAGGGGAGCGGCGAGCCCATTGCCGCCGAGACCCTGGTGGCCCGCGTGGCCGCGGTGCTGCAGCACCAGCCGGGGACGCAGGTGTTGGTGAAAGGCGATCGCAACGCGGGTTATGGCATGGTCGTGGGAGTCATGGCCCTGTTGCAGCAGGCTGGGGTATCCAGCGTCGGGCTCATGACCGAGACGCCGCAGGCGCCCGCTACGCGCAGATGATCGCGGAAACATGTTGAGGGAGATACTCAAACAGCCGCGCGCCCTGGTATACGCCATATTGGTGCACGTGCTCCTGTTCGGCATGCTGGTTTTCAGTCTGGACTGGACCATCAAGCCGGGGGCGCCGGGTGGGACCAACTCCGAAATCGTGCAGGCGGTGGTGGTGGACGCGGCCAAAGTGGAGGCCGAGGTTCAGAAGCTGAAGGACGAGGAGCAGCGCAAACTGCGGGAGGAGGAGGCCCGCAAGGCCGAGCTCGAGCGGCAGGCCCTGGAGGCGCAGCACCGGCGCGAGCAGGAACAGAAGCGCCTGGCGGAACTCAGGCAGAGGCAGATCGAGGAAGAACGCCGGCTCAAGGCGCGCGAGCAGGAGCGGATCGCGGCCGAGAAGGCGGAGCAGGAACGCCAGCGACGGCTGAAGCAACAGCAACAGGCCGAGGCTGAAAAGCTCGAACAGTTGAAGAAGCAGCAGGCGGCCGAGGCCGAACGGCTCGCCAGGCTCAAGAAGGAGCAGGAGGCGGCTGAGCGGAAGCGGCAGGAGGAAGAGAAGCGCCTGGCGCAACTCGAAGCCAAACGCAAGGCCGAGGAGGCCGAGCGGAAGCGCCTTGCCGAAGAGGCGGAAAAGAAACGTAAGGCGGAAGAAGCCGAGAGAAAGCGCTTGGCGGAAGAGGCCGAAAAGAAGCGGCTGGCGGCGGAAGCGGAGAAGAAGCGCTTGGCGGAAGAGGCCGAGAAGAAGCGTCTTGCCGCGGAGGCAGCGGCGCGCCAAGCGGCGGCCGAGGCGCAAAGGATTCAGGGCGTGGTGGATCAATACACGAGCATGATCCAGCAGCGGGTGACGCGCAATTGGATCAAGCCCGGTACAGCCCGTCCGGGCATGTCCTGCATGGTCGCGGTGACGCTGGTGCCCGGCCCGGATGGCGGCGGCGAAGTGGTGAATGCGCGTGTCATACAGTCGAGTGGCGATCCGGTGTTCGACCGCTCGGCGGAGGTGGCGGTGTTCAAGGCCTCGCCGTTGCCGCTGCCCGCGGACCCCGCGGTGTTCGAGAGGTTTCGGGAGTTTCAGTTTCATTTCAAGCCGGAGTGAGAGCATTGAACTACGCAGTCAGGATCCTTCTCGCGAGCCTCCTGGGTTTGATGGCACTGGCCGGTACGGCGCGCGCGGCCTTGACCATCGAGATCACGCAGGGCGTGCAGGGCGCGCTGCCCATCGCAATCGTGCCGTTTGGCTGGACCGGGCCGGCGCCCAACGCGCCGGAAGACGTGTCCGGCATCATCGCTGCCGATCTGCGCCGCAGCGGGCGGTTCGTTCCCTTCCCAGAACAGGACATGCTGTCCCGGCCGCATAGTGCCGCCGAGGTGAACTTCAAGGACTGGCGCGTGCTGGGCCAGGAGAGTCTGGTGGTCGGCCAGGTGAACGCGACCGGGCCGGACAGCTACGAAATCCGCTTCCAGCTGCTCGATGTCTTCAAGGGCTCGCAGCTTGCCGGCTACAGCATCCCGGTGCGGGGCGCTGCATTGCGCCGTGCCGCGCACCACATCGCCGATATCATCTACGAGAAGCTCACGGGTGAGCCCGGCGCCTTCAATACCCGGATCGCCTACGTGGTGGCGAAGAAACACGTGAATCCGCCCCGCTACGAACTGCAGGTGGCGGATTCGGACGGCTACAACCCCGAGACGGTGGTTGCATCGCCTCAGCCGATCATGTCGCCGGCCTGGTCGCCGGACGGATCGCATATCGCCTACGTATCTTTCGAGAAGCGGCGGGCGGAGGTCTTCGTGCAGAACCTGGCCATGGGCACGCGCGAATCGGTCGCCGCGTTCCCCGGCATCAACGGGGCGCCGGCCTGGTCGCCGGACGGAAAGAAGCTGGCGCTGACCCTGTCCCAGGACGGGAATCCCGAAATCTATCTGCTGGATCTCGGCAGCAAGGCGCTGACACGGCTTACGGACAGCGCGGCCATCGACACCGAGCCCGTCTTTTCGCCCGACGGGAAGGAGATCGTCTTCACCTCGGATCGGGGTGGACGCCCCCAGTTGTACCGTATTCCGGTGTCGGGCGGCCGCGCGCAGCGCCTGACGTTCGAGGGGGAGTACAACGCGCGCGGCCGTTTCTCGCCGGACGGCAAGCGGCTCGCGATGGTTCAGGGGCAGGGCGGCAAATACCGCATCGCCGTGATGGAACTGGATTCGGGGACGGTGCGCGTGGTGAGCAATGGTGCGCTGGACGAGTCGCCCAGCTTCGCCCCCAACGGAAGCATGCTGATGTATGCAACGGAGGCCCGCGGCCGGGGGGTGCTGGCGGTGACTTCCGTGGACGGGCGCGTCCAGCAGCGGCTCGCGTTGCAGGAGGGCGATGTGCGCGAACCGGCCTGGTCGCCGATCAACCTGAAATGACATTGTCTTAACTTTTGATCCTTGGGTGTTAGGGGTGGCCAAATGAAAACAATCCTTAAAACGACTTCCGTCTTCTTCGCCTGCGCCATGCTGGTCGCCTGTGGCACGTCCAGCGGCGTCAGGACGGGCGGCGAGCCGGCCGCGGTCGAAGACCGGACCGGTGCCGCGGCCGGCGCCGAGGATGGTGTCGTGACCGCAGGGGTGGGGACGGTGGGATCCTTCACGCTTGCCGAGTTGAACAATCCGGCCAGTCCGCTGTTCAAGCGCGTGATCTATTTCGAGTACGACAGCGACGAAGTGGCGGCCGAGGACCGCGAGACGGTTGCGGCCCATGCCAGGCTGCTCGCGGCCAATCCCGGCGTCACTGTGACCTTGGAGGGGCATGCGGACGAACGCGGCTCGCGCGAATACAACATCGGTCTGGGCGACCGCCGTGCCCAGGCGGTGCGCAAGCTGTTGGAATTCCAAGGGGCATCGAACAGTCAGATTCTCACGGTGAGCTACGGCGAGGAGCGTCCCGTGGCCGAGGGCCATGACGAATCCGCATGGCGCCTCAACCGCCGGGTCGAACTGGTTTATCCGGGGCAGTAGGCATGAATGGCTGGAAGCGGGCCCTGGGGGCTGTCCTTCTCTCCGCGGCAGTGGCGCTGCCGGGTGCATCCGGTTTCGCCCAGTCACGGTCCACGGACGAGCTGGAGGCCCGGCTCGGCCGGGTAGAGCGGATGTTGGAAAGCGGCAGCCTCGCCGACATGTTCATGCAGCTACAGCAGTTGCAGCGGGAAGTGCGGCAGTTGCGCGGCGATCTCGAATTCCAGGCCCATGCCATCGAAGAGCTCAAGCGGCGTCAGCTCGAACTGATTCGGGAAGTGAAGCGCCCCGGGGGGCAGCAGCCAGGGGATGAAGCCGAGGCCGAAACGCCGCAGCCATCGGCACCCGTAACGGAGGACATCATCCCGAAGCCGGCCGAGTTGGCGCTCCCCGCCCCGGCGGCCCCATCCGGGGCGGAGGCGGACCCGTCGGTGGAGCAGGTCGCCTATCAGAACGGATTCAATTTGTTGCGGGACGGGCGTTACGCGGATGCAATCAACGTGTTCCGCGCCTTCCTCGCGAGCTATCCCGAGAGCAGCTACGCCGGTGCCGCGCAGTATTGGCTTGCCGAGTCCCATTACGTCAGCCGCAACTTCAAGGAGGCGGTGGAGGAATTCCGCAAGGTGATCGCAGGTTACCCCGGCAGCTCCAAGGATGCCGATGCCCGGCTCAAGATGGGCTACGCCTATTACGAACTGGGTGAGTGGGAGTTGGCGCGCCAAACGCTTTCGGAACTGATCGCGCGGTACCCCGACGCGAAGGTCGCGCGCCTCGCGCAAAGTCGGCTGGAACGCATGCGGTTGGAGGGGCACTAGCCCGTCCGGCCGCCGGCCGCTTCCGGAGCGTTCCGCGGATGAAGGGCGCGGGCGCGCCATCGCTCCATCCCATTGCGAGTGCCAAGCCGGTTGCCGTAGATGAACAGCGAACGCTTACGTATCACAGAGATTTTCCATTCGCTGCAGGGCGAGACCCGGACCGTGGGGCTGCCCACAGTGTTCGTGCGCCTCACGGGCTGCCCGCTGCGCTGCGGCTACTGCGACACCGCCTACGCCTTCCAGGGCGGCCAGTGGATGGCCCTGCAGGAGATCCTGGAGCAGGTCGCATCCTACGGCACCCGCCATGTCACGGTGACCGGGGGCGAGCCCCTGGCGCAAAAGGCGGGATGTCTCGAACTGCTCACCCGGCTGTGCGATGCCGGCTATGAGGTATCGCTGGAGACCAGCGGTGCCATGGATGTGTCGGCCGTGGACCCGCGGGTGGTGAAGGTGATGGACCTGAAGACGCCCGGGTCCGGCGAATGCGGGCGCAACCTCTACAGCAACATCGAGTACCTGACCCGGCGCGATGAGGTGAAATTCATCATCTGCGACCGGCAGGACTACGAGTGGGCTCGGGAGATGGTGACGCGCTACAACCTCGCCCAACGTTGCGACGTGCTGTTCGGGCCGAGCCACGGGCGGATGGATCCCGCCGCGCTCGCGGACTGGGTGCTCGCGGACCGGTTGCCGGTCCGTTTCCAGATACAGTTGCACAAATACTTGTGGGGCGAGGTGCCGGGGAAGTAACAGGTGGCACTTGCTGCCTACCACTCATTACATTTCGCTATGCCTAAAGCCGTTGTTTTGTTATCCGGCGGTCTGGATTCCGCCACCACTCTCGCCATTGCCCGTGAACGCGGTTTCGACTGCCATGCGTTGAGCCTCGAATACGGCCAGCGCCATCAGGCGGAGTTGAATGCCGCGCGGCGGGTGGCCTCCGCGCTCGGTGTCGTGGAGCACAAGATCATCCGGATCGATCTGGGCACCATCGGCGGATCGGCGCTCACGGATGCGGCCGTCCCGGTGCCCACCGCGCCCACCTCGGGCATTCCCGTCACATATGTGCCCGCCCGCAATACGATCTTCCTCGCCCTGGCCCTGGGCTGGGCGGAGGTGCTGGGGGCATGGGACATCTTCATCGGCGTCAACGCCATCGATTATTCCGGCTATCCGGACTGCCGGCCGGAATACATCGCCGCCTTCCAAAGGCTGGCCGATCTGGCGACTCGCGCGGGGGTGGAGGGCGGCGGCCGTTTCCAGATCCATGCGCCCTTGATCCACCTCAGCAAGGCGGAGATCATCCAGGAGGGCATGCGGCTTGGCGTGGATTACGCGCTTACCGTGTCCTGTTATGCCGCAGATGCGGAAGGCCATGCCTGCGGCGTGTGCGACGCCTGCCGCCTGCGCGCCGCCGGCTTTGCGGCGGCCGGAATACCCGATCCGACACCCTATCGGAGATATTAGCGAAAGTGATTGGTTGAGTTATTTTTATCGGCTGGGTCAGTCCCGATATCACCACCAAAACCATAACGCCCGCTTTCCCAAGACGGGCGACAACGTGGCGCGAGGAGAACAACACTATGATTTATGAGAGCTTTGCGGAAGCTCAATCGATCCTGCTGTGGTCCACATTCGCCATCGCACTGGTAATGGGGGCCGTCGTCAACAAAACCAATTTTTGCACCATGGGAGCCGTATCCGACGTGGTGAACATGGGCGACTGGGGACGCATGCGGGCTTGGCTGCTGGCCATCGCTGTGGCGCTGCTGGGCGTCGTAGTGCTGGAGCGTTTTGGCCTGGTCGATCCAGGCAATTCGTTTCCCCCTTATCGCGCAGGCCAGCTAATCTGGGCGGAGAACCTGCTGGGCGGCTTCATCTTCGGCATCGGCATGACCCTCGCCAGCGGCTGCGGCAACAAGTGCCTGATTCGCATCGGCGGCGGTAACCTCAAGTCGGTGATGGTGCTGCTCATCATCGCCGTGATCGCCTATTTCATGATCCGGCCCTTCCCGGGCACGGACAAGACGCTGTTCAGCGTCCTGTTCTACCCCTGGATTCGTCCGCTCGCCGTCAATCTTGGTTCCAGCCAGGATCTCGGCTCCCTGGTGGCCGGACCGGAGGCCGCAGCGACCGCGCGGCTCTGGATCGGCCTGGTTCTGGGCGCTCTGCTGCTCTGGGTCGTCTTCAAGTCGGCAGAATTCCGCAGCAATTTCGATAACATCCTCGGCGGCCTGGTGGTGGGGCTGGCCGTGCTGGCTGCCTGGTACGTGAGCAGCAACCTCCTGATCGACCTGGACGGTGAGAGGTACTCGTTGCGCGACTTCGTGTCGCAGTGGGATTTCCTGGCGGAGTCGGAGGAGGGTAAGCCGGCGGACACTGCAGCGCTCAGTCCCCAGTCCTTCACCTTCATCAATCCGATGGGACAGACTCTGGGCTTTACCGCCGCGGGCTTCGACGGGGCCTACCTGACGTTCGGGGTCATGGGGCTGCTGGGCGTCATTGCCGGTTCGTTCCTCTGGTCGGTCCTGAGCAAGGGCTTCCGCATCGAGTGGTTCGCCAACTTCAAGGACTTCCTGAACCACTTTATTGGCGCCATCCTGATGGGATTCGGCGGAGTGCTCGCCATGGGCTGCACCATTGGCCAGGGCGTGACCGGCATATCGACCCTGGCGCTGGGATCGATCATCTCCTTCGCGGCCATTGTGTTCGGCAGTGCCCTGACCATGAAGGTGCAATACTACAAGCTGGTCTACGAAGACGAAGCCAGCTTCCCCGCCGCACTACTGAGCGCGCTGGTGGATCTGCGCCTGCTACCCAAGGGGATGCGCAAGCTGGAGGCGGTGTAGCCCGTTTTCAGCTTGCGATTCTCGCGGAAACCAGTATCATTTCGCCTTCTTTACAGTAGGGCCGTTAGCTCAGCCGGTAGAGCACCGGACTTTTAATCCGTTGGTCCCGCGTTCGAATCGCGGACGGCCCACCATATCAAAGGCTCGCGTCGCCAGGCGTGGGCCTTTTTTCTTGGTGGCTTGGCAAGGGCGCGCTCACTTGGAGTTGAAGCTCCTCTCCTTGCCTGGCAAGGGGTCAAGGCTGTCGCCTGAGAGTAATGGTCGAGCCCCTGGGACTGGTGCTGCGCGGCTGGGTGGTCTCCTTCCGGCTGGGCGGGGAACACAGGAGCTGGACGGGACGGGAGCGCTCCGCCTCCTATCCGATGCAGCGCTCTGGAAGGCCGGTGTGCGGTATGCGCGGTTTGGGCGCGTTTCGTGACCGCTTACTGATATACCGCATCCGCAAACCGCAAATCACCCAGCGGGCGGACGAAGGTGAATTGCGCAGGCTCGCCCACCAGTTTTCGCCCCGCCTGTCCCGCGTTTCCTCCTGCAAGACTGAATGGCAGCGAGACGATATAAACGGCTCCGCCGACAACGGTGGCGGCCAATCCCAGCGGACGAAGCACGATCAGATCGAGAATCATGCCGCCCGCCGTGGCCCCTGCCACCGGCCCCCTCTCCTCGGCCAACGCGGGGGAATTGATCAGTACGGCCAAGAGCATTATCGCAAGCATCCGCATCAACCGTTTCCTGCCTGGCTCCATGGGGCCTCCTGCAATGTCGTCAATCAAACCCGTCGGTATCTCTGCACAAGTGTAGCCAAGCGGATGTCGCGTACCCGTACTCGGTTCATGTGTTTGCCGTCCAGCAACGACCGGCCGGTTTTCCGGTAGTGGGCAGTGCGGGATGCCGGCTGCGCCAAGCGGCTACAGCCCGCGCTGCGTTGTCTTTGGCGGCGAGACATCGTCCACGCAGGGGGGCGGGCTCCGCCGCGTAGTGGAGGTCGGTCTGTGCGGCAGATCCGATTGGGAAAGGGCGGGCGTCGGGTGGGACTGCCCGCGCCGGGGAGTCCGGCGTGGGCAGCCAAGTCATGGACCAGGCCGTTGGGGACCGTGAACGCTGGCCGACGGATATGGGGACCGGGGCGTCGGAAGTGTTCCGCTACGCCACCGCGTACCCCGGGTTGCCATCGGCATTCTTGACGATGGGCTGGTTCACTTCTTTCAGCCGCACGGTCTTCTTGCTGCGCAGGTATTCGGCGACTACATCCCAGATGGGCCTGCCTTCGAGCGGCTGGGCGACGCTCGCCCACCCTGCGACCTTGTATTCCTTGTTTGGATCCAGGGGCTTGCCGTTCAGCGTCATGTCGCTGATGCGCTGGCCGATCTTGGCGCTTGGATCGATGGCGTACTTCAGTCCGCCCACGCGCACCATGTCGCCACCCTGCTGGTAGTAGGGGTCCTCGTTGAACAGGTTGTCCGCCACGTCTTCGAGAATTTCCTTGATACGTGCGCCGGTCATGTTGTTCAACGTGGCCACCGGATAGGTGATGGCCGTCTGGGTCATCAGGTCTTCGAAGGTGATGGGATCGCCCGGCAGGATGCTCGTGCCCCAGCGGAAGCCTGGCGAGAAGGCGATCTCGGCATCCTGCACTTCCAGCATCGCATCGCAGATCAGCTGATCGAACGTGCCGTTGAAGTTGCCGCGGCGGTAGAGCAGTTCGTCGGTGACGGCAAGTTTCTCTTCCAATCTGGTCTTGTAGGGCGCGCGCACCTTTTCGATATACGCCGCCATGGCTGGGTCGGGGTCGATGAGGTTGGAGAACACGGGCAGCAGCTTGAAGCGGTAGTCCCGCACGCGTCCGTCCTTCACGTCGAGATCCAGCACGGACAGGAACTTGCCGTTGGAGCCGGAATTGATCACCAGCGTCTTGCCGCTGGCGTTGTCGACCACGACCGGTGCCGGAATGGCATCATGGGTATGCCCGCCCAGGATGGCGTCGATGCCGGTCACGCGGCTGGCCATTTTGATGTCCACGTCCATGCCGTTGTGGGATACCACCACCACAACCTGCGCCCCCTTGCCGCGCGCCTCATCCACCAGTTGCTGCATGCGTTCGTCCTGGATGCCGAAGCTCCAGTCGGGCACCATGTAGCGCGGGTTGGCGATCGGGGTGTAGGGGAACGCCTGACCGATGATGGCAACGGGGACTCCGTTGATCTCGCGGATGACGTAGGGCGTGAACACCGGTTCGTTCCACTCGGTGTCGAGCACGTTCTGGGCCACGAAATCGATGGCGCCTTTGAAATCCTTCTCCACGACTTCCTTCACGCGCTCGGCGCCGAAGGTGAATTCCCAATGGGCGGTCATGACATCGACGCCCAGCAATTTCTGGGCGTCCACCATGTCCTGCGCGTTGGTCCACAGCGAGGTCGCGGAGCCCTGCCAGGTATCGCCGCCGTCGAGCAGCAGCGCCCCGGGCCGCTGCGAGCGCATCTTCTTGACCAGCGTGGCAAGGTGGGCGAAGCCGCCGACCTTGCCATAGACGCGGGCGGCCGCGGCGAAATCCAGGTAGGTAAAGGCGTGCGCTTCCAGGCTGCCGGGCGCGATACCGTACTGTTTGAGAAACTGTTCGCCCACCAGATGCGGCGGCCTGCCCTTCATATTACCGATGCCGAGATTGATGTTGGGCTCCCGGAAATAAAGGGGCAGGAGCTGGGCGTGGCAATCCGTGTAATGCAGCAGCGAGACGTTGCCGAAAGGCGGCAGCTCGTACATGTCACTCGGCACCTTGCGTAGCGCGGTACCGGCGGCTGACTTTGTTCCCCCAAAACTTGTTTCGTAGGCAGCCAAACTGAATCCCGCCGCGCCGGCTACCGCCAGCATGCGCAGGAATTCACGGCGTGACATGCTCATGTAGATTCTCCCCGTGATTGCGTAGGTGATTGTGTATCTGATGGTGCCGCCGCTAGGGCGCTTTTTTGTCGAGGGTGCACACATTGCGAATATGTGGCGCCCGCTTTACCCGACCATGGGCCGGAACGAAACCCGGCCTGCACGGTGCCGCACAGGCCGGGGAATTTACCGTTGCTTATTTCCGCGCCGCCGGCCCATTGAGGGGCAGCCCGTTGCTCATGTATGACATGAAGTATTCCAGATTGCGGTATTCCACGCTCTGGACCTTGAGGGGTTTGGCGCGCACCTGCGAGTTGCACTGTTGGAAGCGCCGGTGCAGCGTGCCCATCTCGCCCCACGCCGCGCGGAACACGGGCCAGTGAGTGGTTTGCCCCACCGCCGGGCTAAGTATCTCGGAGCGCAGGCTCTGTCCAGTGTTCTGGAAATGGCAGTGGTAGCAGGCGAAGTTCAACTGACCACGGCGGGTGAAATAGAATTCCTTGCCTTTTTCGTAGGCCTCCAGAGCACGGGGGTCGTCCTTGGGGATCACCACATTGATGCGCTGGCCGCGGGAAGTGTAGGCCATGTAGGCCTCGATGGAGGCGAGTTTGCCCTTGTTGTCCGGCAGCGGCTCCTCGCCGTTCGCCTTGCGGCACTCCTGGATGGCCAGTTCCAGTGTCACGACCTCGCCCCGCTTCTTGTCCCAGTAAGGGTAGTTGCCCGCGACGCCGATGCCCTTGTTGGGAAAGCAGTCGGCATAGGTTTTACCGTTCTTGAACGGAGTCTCGAACAGCGCCTTGCCTTCCTCTATCGCCTCCTCATAGGGCGGGAATTCCTCGATCGCTTCCCAGTTCTGGCGGGCCACCTGATCGATGGCGTAGACCCCGTTGGCGAACTCGTCAAAGGGGACGCCGGGAAACCGTTTTGTAAAGAATTCCTGATAGGCCGCGAGGTCCTGTTCCGGGGTGGCCTGTGCCACGGATGTCACGGCACCGGCCAAGGCCAGGGCCGCGAGTGCAGTGAGTTTCTTCATGTTGGACGCCTCCTCAAGTATTTGTTTTATATGTTTTGTGTCGTCAGCCGAGGGTGACTTCGATCTGATCGGACTCGCCCTTGTTGTCGACCCAGCTCAAGGTGAGCTTATCGCCGGGCTTGGCGCCGCGGAACTGAAACGACAGGTAGGGGTTTTTGGAGACCGCCGGGCCCCACTGGGCGGTGAGCACCGGCTGGCCGTTGTGGGCGGCGCGCACCTCCTGGATGAAGTGGGCGGGGATGAGCTGGCCGGTCTTGGCGTCTTTGCGCTGGCCGGTCTCCATGGCGTGGCTGATGAGGGCACGCACCGTGGTCACGCCGCCGTCGAGCTGGGCCTTGATCTTGATGGTGTTGGCAGGCATCTGTCTGTCTCTCCTCTCTTGTAGTTACTCGCCGGGGCGGCTTAGCCGCCGCAGCCGCCGATAGTCACCTTCACGCCCTTGCGGGCACTGTAGAGCTTGCCGTCCTGGGTGCGCACCACCGCCACCACATCGGAGGTTTTGCCCATCTTGAGGCGGGTGGAGGCGGTCGGGTCGGCGTTGGGGGCGAACTCGAAGCGTGCGGCGAGCGGGGTGGCGTTTTCGGCCACCAGCAGCGTGATTGACTCGACGCCGGTGAGGGAGGTGGAGACGGTGATGGGCACCACGGCGCCGTTTTCGGCGATCTCGGGGGCCTTGATCTCGATGGCGGCGCTGGCCTCGGTGGCGGCGGCGCCGAGCAGGGCGTTGACGGCCTCGTCGATTTTTTTGGCCTCGAAGGCGGCCTGGGGCCAGGCGGCGAGCACCTGGCGGGGGCTGATCAGCCCGGCGCCCAGCGCCACCCCCAGCGCCCCGGTCGCCAGCGTGCCCTGCAAAAACAGTCTGCGGGTTGTGTTATTCATGTTCGTTCTCCTCATCGGGTACTCGGTGTTACAGGGAATAGAGGTACTCGACCACCAGATCGATCTCCTCTTCGCTGAGGATCCCGTGACGGCCGAAGGGTGGCATCGTGCTGGTGGGGTTGGCGGCGGTGGCATCCCAGATCTGGGCACGCAGCTTGGCCTTGTCTGGGAAACGCGCCTGCATGGCCATGAGGACGGGGCCGATATTACCGGGCGAGTTACTGCCCTCGATCATGTGGCAGGCAAGACAGTTGCCTTTTCTATTGTTGAAGGCAATTTCCTTGCCCTGTTCGGCGGGGGTCGGTTGTTTCCGGGCTTCTTCGGCGGCGCTTGCAGCTTGAAAGTGCAAGAGACCGCCGAGCAGGACCGCTACTGCCACGCGCGGGGCGCGCAGGGATCGGGATGTGCGCATGAGCTCCTCCTCATCAGTTGTTCTTTATTACGTACAACGCCAGCTCGGGTATCGTCAGTTCGATTTTAGTAGGGGACTTCGGTGACGATGGCCGAGTTGTCGTTACTGCTTCTTGAATGGCAGTTGGGTGAAAAGAATACTCAATGTGCAAACATTAGCAAGGTTGTAAGTAAATCTACGTATATTGCGCCCGTGCGGGTGAGCGCAGATTTGCGCGGTCGGTCACACAAAACATGTGAGAAAAAAGGGAATAGTGGCAGCCAAGATCGCGAGGCGTGCACGTCTACTGCTTGAGTTCGCTCGTGGCCCTGGGGTCGAGGGCGGCCTCTTCTTTCAGTTGCTGGAGACGGGCCTCGATACGGGATGACTGGTAGAAGTCATTGGCCGTGCGCAGGGCGAGGGTCAATTGCTCGATAGCTGCCTTGATCTGGCCGTTCAGATAGTAGTATTCCGCCATCGAGCGGTGCGCTTCCACCGGGTGTCCGGCTTCCGTTGCGGTGCGTGCGAGCAGGCGATAGACCTCGATATTGGGTTCGCGGTTGCGCACGAAGCGCTGCAGCAACTCGTGCGCCCGCTGTGGGGCACCCATCCGCAGCAATGCTTCCGCGAAATGCAGCGTCAGGGGATAGTTGTCGGGGTATAACTCCAGAGAATCCAAGAAAATGTCGCGACTCGCTTGGTGATTGCCAGCGGCCAGCTCGATTTCCGCCGATGCGATGCGGTAGGCGATGCGATCCGGATCTTTCTTGTGCAGCCGCTGGATCTCGGTGCGGGCCGCGTCATGTTTGCTTGCGGCCAGCAGGGCAAGCGCATAGCCGTAGCGGGCGGCGTCCTCATCCTGTGCATTTTTTCCGGCCTTCAGGCGCGCCTGAAAGATCTCCACCGCCTTGTGTGGGTCTTCCTCCGTCAGCACCAGCAGGCGCGCTCGGGTGAGCCGATAACCGAGGCTATCAGTGTAGCGCTGGCGCGGGTATTGTTCCGCGCGGTCGGTGGATTCGGCGATGCGATTGATGGTCACGGGGTGGGTGCTGAGAAATTCCGGGAAATTGTTGCCGTAGTAGCGGGATGACTGCTGCAAACGCTCGAAGAAAATCGGCATGCTGCGCGGGTCGAAACCGGAGCGCGCCAGTATGTCGATGCCGATACGGTCGGCCTCTTGTTCGTTGGAGCGGGTGAAGTTGATCTGGTATTGCGCGCTGCCTGCCGAGGCGGCGGCGATGGCCGCACTGCCGAGTTGGGGGTCGTGCACGCCGAGCAGGATCGCAGCCAGCACGGCGGCCGCCATGGGGACGGACATCTGCTGGGCCGCTTCATAGGTGCGTGCCATGTGGCGTTGGGTCACGTGGGCGATTTCATGGGCGAGCACGGCCGCCAGCTCGCTTTCGGATTCGGTTGTCAGTATCAGCCCGCTGTGTACTCCGATGAATCCGCCCGGGGCCGCGAAGGCATTGACAGAAGAGTCCTGCACGACGAAGAACGTGTAGTTCCGTGTCTGGTCGTTGCTGTTGGAAACGAGCTGATAGCCCAGGGACTGGATGTATTCATTGACCAGCGGATCGTCGATTACTTTCAACTGCCGGCGCACGTTGCGCATGAACGCCTCGCCCAGGTGCCGTTCCTGATCGGGCGATATGATGCTCCCGGAGGGGTCGCCGATGCTGGGCAGCTCGATGGCGGCTGCAGCAGCCGGGGGGGCGGGGACCGTGAAGAGGAGGCTCAGACAGATCGGCAACAGATGTTTCTTCAAGTGGACCACCTTATAAGATGTCCGGAATATTTTCCGGGTGAGACCACGGGCTTGGCCGAGAGTTCACTTCATGCGCTGCGGGACTGGACGTGACGCAGGGAAACAGGATACGCGCTGATCGGGCTTCTCGGATAGTGCATAACGCACGGCATGTCGCTTTGCCAGGGGCGTTTCCGGTGGAGGATTGGCGGTTCGCCGACGGTTTTCGCAGGGTACATGGCAAAAGGGCTAATTTATTTAAGATTTTAGACTTTTGCATGGATCGGCGCGCAGGAAAGGAAGGGAATATGTCCAGGTGGAGCATCTGGCGGCTGAGAAGGGGGGCGGCTTTGAGAACATCGACGATGGTGGCGACGGATACCGGAATGATGACGACCGAACTTGCGTTCACAGGTCAGTTGTCATATAAGAATAACTTTGAATTCGAATATCCCTTAATTTTTATCAGGAGCACGATACCATGGCGACGTTTGATCAAGAGTTGGATGCCACCGGCCTGAACTGCCCTCTGCCGATCCTGCGGGCGAAGAAGGCATTGGCTACGCTGCAGAGCGGTCAGGTCCTGCACATCATTGCCACCGATCCGGGCTCCGTTAAGGATTTCGAAGCGTTCGCCAAGCAGACCGGCAATCAGCTCCTCGAGTCGCGCGAAGAGGGCGGCAAGTTCTACTTCCTGATCAAGAAGAGCTAAGCGGGCTCTGTCGGCCAGGGTGCTGAGAGAGTCGAAACCGTAGAGTTCGGAGCGCAACGAGATGTCGGAAAAGAAACTTGCCATCATCGCAACGAAGGGCACCCTGGACTGGGCATACCCCCCTTTCATTTTGGCATCCACTGCGGCGGCCTTGGGTTATGAGGTTCAGATCTTTTTCACGTTTTACGGGCTGCAGCTTGTGCGCAAACAGCCTGATCTGAAGGTCAGCTCTTTGGGCAATCCGGGCATGCCCATGCCCATGGGCATGGACAAGTGGTTCCCGGTGCTGTTCCAGGCGTTGCCGGGCATGGAAAGCATGATGACCGCCATGATGAAGCAGAAAATGAAGGCCAAGGGCGTGGCCAGCATTGAGGAACTGCGCAATCTGTGCCTGGAAGCGGACGTCAAGATGATCGCGTGCCAGATGACCGTGGACCTGTTCGACATGAACCCCTCGGATTTCATCGACGGGCTCGAGTACGGTGGTGCGGCGACGTTCTTCGAGTTCGCGGGCGAATCCGATATCTGCCTGTATATTTAAAATACAGGCACTGTTCGGCCTTGTTGTAACAGGATCGACCGGGCGCGCCGTTTGCCTTAAACGGCGCGCCCGGTCGATCTGTTTTTAAGCCTGTGCCTTGGTAAATAAGTAAACAAATGCTTGGGTGCCGGCATGAGTGATGTCAGTGGGTAATGGCAGGAGCCGCAATGGACCATGAGGTGACCCTCATGGCGGCCAGCGCTGATCCGCTCAGACTTCCGTTTCGAACACGAACTGCACGGCTGCCTCAACTGTGGCATCTGTACCGCCACCTGTCCTTCCGTCCAGTTCTACAACTTCAGCCGCATGAGATCGTCCAGTTGCTCTGGACCGAAAACGCCGAGCAGATCTATATCTCGGCGCGCAATCTCGCCATCGCGGCGGAACAAATGGGCTCCGACACCGTGCTGGTACCCTGCAACGGCTACGAGGTTCGCTCGGGCTTGTACTATGATAAGGGCTTCCGGACTTGGTTGCGTCGGGAGGTGGAAGATGGCCTGACGGTGGGAATGACGGACATCTCCCAGACCATTGCCGGCAATGATCCTCCATGGGCGCGTGTGGCGTTCCGGGCCCCGGCGGCCCGCGGGTAAGCCCGTTGCAACCATTGAAAGCCGAAGTGGGCCGGTTCCATTCCCAATTTCCTCGATGGCACGATCGAGGAAGGAAATGCGCGGGTCCTGGACGATCCCTCCTTGTTGAACCGCGATCCCTACGGTGCCTGGATGGCCCGTGTCGTGCCGGCCGATGGGGCGGACGCCGTGCTCGCAGCGTTCCTCATGGGGGATGCCTCGCACCGGGAATACTGCGCGCGGGTCCGGCGCGAAGGCCCGCACTGCAACCGGCGGGGAGCTGAATGTCGTCATGGACGACGCGCACCATCTCGACACTGACGAGAAACCGTCGTTATCCTGATGGCCAGCGAACCTGGCATGCCGCAACGTTGCGTAACGCCGTTTTACCTGGGGCCATCCATGGCCGCCATGGATGCCGACGTACCTATCTTTATTCACCATGGAAGGGGCGAAGCCGGCGCGCAAGGGAGTTGCCGAGAACCTCGTGGCTATGGATGGCGGAAAAAAGATCATCGAGTTCATACGCGATGCCAAGCGTGCTGGGGGCAGCCCTTCCTGGCTACGCGATGGACCAACGACGGGATGTCATCGAAGAGGCCGATTACGTTTCGAGCGGGGGGACGCTGGCGGAGCCGATCCTCTTCTGTGATAAGGTGATGTCGTTTCAGAGCCCGGCCGGGGACAGACCGGTCCGGGCTCGATCGGTGAAGATCAATTAGGAGGCGCAACATGGGCACCGTACACGGGTGCAACATCCCCGAAGACCTGTACTACAACGTCGAGAACAACGTATGGGCGCGGCGGGAGGCCGATGGCAACGTGACGGTGGGCATGACATCCTACGCCTGCTCCCTGGCCGGGCAGATCATTTCCTACACGCCCAAGAAGGTCGGCAGGGACGTGGCCAAGAACAAGTCCTGTGCCACGGTCGAGTCCGGCAAGTGGGTGGGTCCGGCGAAGGCACCCGTGGGTGGGGAGATCGTGGCGATCAACGATGCCGTTGCGGCAAGGCCATCGTTGATCAACGAAGATCCGTATGGGGAAGGTTGGCTGGTTCGGATTAAGCCGACCGACTGGGACGGCGAGTCCACTGATCTCAAGACCGGGGCCGATGCCCTGGCGGCATTCGACGCCAAGATGAACGCAGAAGGCTTCGGCGGCTGCTGACACGCCCATGGGCCGCTGGCACGAGATGATCCAGCGCGTGGAGGCGCTGCAGGATGTGCCGCTCGATCGCAAGTTGATCGAGGACATGGAGCGGCGCTGGCACCAGGCCGGCGCGAGCGCCGAGCCTATCAATTTCTATACGCCCACCTTCAAGGTCTTCCAGACCAGCGAAATCTCCGGTTGCGGCAGGAACGCATGGCCTGCCGTGTCCATTACCGGCGGCGACTGCAAGCTCCAGTGCGACCACTGCAAGGCCAAGATACTGGAGCCGATGATCGCCGCCCGCTCCCCTGAGGCGCTCTGGCGCGAAGTGAACGTGCTCATCGAAGGCGGCGCCCGGGGCATGCTGCTCACGGGCGGCTCGAACCATCGGAACGAAGTCGAGTACGGCCCCTACTATTCCACCATTCGCCGCATCAAGGACGCCTTTCCCCGTTTCAAGATCGCCGTGCATACCGCGCTCGTCGACGATGATGCGGCACGCTGCATGGAACAGTCCGGCATCGACGTGGCGATGATGGACGTGATCGGCGCGCAGGAGACCATCACGCAGGTGTACCACCTCAAGCGCACGGTGGAGGACTTCGAGCGCACCCTAGAGGCGCTCGTGTCCACCGGCATGAAGGTGGTGCCGCACATCGTCATCGGGCTCCATTACGGGCGCCTGCTGGGCGAACGGGGTGCCCTGGAGATGGTGCGCCGCCACCGGCCCGATGCCCTGGTGCTGGTAGTGGTGATGCCCTTCTACGCGCCCGCGCGTCGGCCCTTCGTCACGCCGTCCGCTACGGAGGCCGGGCGGTTTTTCCTGGATGCGCGGCGGGCGCTGCCCGAACTTCCCCTGCTGCTTGGCTGCGCGCGGCCTGCCGGGCAGGTCAAGGTGCAGATCGACACCTACGCGGTGCTGGCGGGCCTGAACGGCATTGCCCATCCGTCGGACGGCACGGTGGAACTGGCGGCGCGCCTGGAGCGGAAGGTGAAGGTTGCGCCTGCCTGCTGTTCCATTGCGGTGGGCGACGAGGTCATGGCACTCGGCGACAGCGAGGGGCTGGAGTTGAATCTGGAAGAAATTCTGCAGCACGAGCGCCGCAGCCGCGCGCAGGCGCTGCTCGGCGGTATCCGTGTGGTCGGCAAATCGGTGGGCGGGTGTTGCGGATGACGAAGGCGCGCGATTCAAAAGTCTGGCGGGTGATCGACACGGGGTTGCGCCCCGCCGCCGAGAACATCGCCATCAACCGCGCCATGCTGGAGGCGCATCAGGAGGAGCTCATTCCCCACACGCTGCGCTTCCTGCGCTTTATGCCGTGCGCGCTCCTGGGCTTCCACCAGAACGTGGAGCAGGAATTGCGGGTGGATTACTGCCGTGATCACGGCATCACGATCCAGCGGCGCATTACCGGCGGCGGCGCCATCTACTTCGACGAAACCCAGATCGGTTGGGAGCTTTATCTCGACAAACGCACCCTGGGCACGGCGGACATGCAGGCCATCGCGCGCCGCATCTGCGAGGCGGCGGCGGAGGGCATGCGGCGTCTGGGCGTGGACGCGCGGTTTCGGCCGCGCAACGACATCGAGGTGAACGGCCGCAAGATTTCCGGCACGGGCGGCGCCTTCGACGGCGACTCGATCCTCTATCAAGGGACGCTGCTGGTGGAGTTCGACGTGGAGCGCATGCTGCGCGTGCTGCGCATCCCCGCCGAGAAGCTCTCCGACAAGGCGATCCAATCGGCGCGGGAGCGCGTGGTCAACCTCAAGGATTTGCTGGGAGAGGCGCCGGCGCTGGCAGAGGTGCGGCGCCACATCACGGCTGCCTTCGCGGATGCATTCGGCGTGGATTTCGAACCGGCGACCGGATTGAGCGCGGCAGAACAGGCGAAGTACCAGGAGGCGCTGCGCGAGATCGATTCCGAGGAATGGGTTTATCAGCATAACCGCCCGGCCGACGAATCCCCCGTGCTGGAGGGCGTGCACCGCTGCGCCGGCGGGCTGTTGCGCGCGCACGTCGTGTTCGACGGTATGCGCCAGCGCATCAAGCAGGTCTGGATCACCGGCGACTTCTTCGTGAACCCGCGGCGCCTGGTGCCGGACCTGGAAGCGGCGCTGCGCGACACGGCGGCGGCGGACCTCAGGGCGAACGTCCAGCGCTTTTTTGATCACTACCCGGCGGAAATGCTGCTGCTCGGGCGCGAGGATTTCATCGCGGTAGTGGAAAATGCCTTGATGCAAGGTTCGGTTGAAGCGAGAAATGCAGAAACATCCGTGCCCAGGATTTCGTGACCACGTTGTGCGGGTGTGCCAATCGTGCGGTGCCTGCTGAGTAGCCGCCGTGAGTACACTGCGCCAAGTGGACATGTTGGTAGCGGGGCTCGGGCCGGCCGGCGGCAGCGCAGCGGCGCGTGCGGCATTGTCGGGTCTGAACGTGCTCGGCGTCGAGAAGAACCGTCGTATCGGCGAACCGGTCCAGTGCGCGGAGTTTATCCCGCTGCCCATGGGTCGCTATGCGCAGGCGGACGGCGTGCGTGTGCAGGCCATTGCCGCCATGCGCAGTACCCTGCCTTCAGGGACTGTAACGGTTACGGATTATCCCGGGCTGATGATCGACCGGGCGCGCTTCGACCAGGCGATCGCGCGTCGCGCGGAGGAGGCCGGTGCAACACTGCTGACGCGAAGCCGGCTGATTGATCTCAACGTGGAACACCGCACGGCGCTGGTGAGCACGCCCGACGGCGCCGTGGCGGTCCGGTACGAGCTTTTGGTGGCCGCGGACGGTCCAGCCTCCACGGTCGCGGCGCGCATGGGATTGCCGGCCCTGGACATGGTGCACACGCGGCAATACACCGTGCCGCTGCGCGCCCCGCGGCGTGAAACCGACATCTGGCTGTCGGACGAGTTTCCCGGCGGCTACGGCTGGCTGTTTCCCAAGGGTAACGTGGCCAACCTGGGGGTGGGCGCCGACCGGCGCTTCGCGGATGATCTCAAGGGACCGCTGGAACGGTTGCATCAGCAACTGGTGCGGGAAGGGATTGTGGCAGAGGAGATTCTTGCGCGCACCGGTGGCCCGATCCCGGTGAGCGGCATGCGCGATCGTCTCGTGGACGGGCGCATGCTGTTCGTGGGCGATGCGGCCGGCCTGACCCATCCCATCACCGGCGCCGGCATTGCGGCGGCGGTGATATCGGGCGAGCGGGCGGGAGAGGCGGCGGCGGAATTCATCGCAGGCGACAGTGCGATGGCGCTTCAGGCGTTCGAGGAGGATGTGCGCGATCAATTCGAAGGGACCATCAACCGCGCTCTCCAACGGCGCGCCTTCCTGAATCGGTGTTGGCGTACACCGGCCGCTCAGGACGACGCGACCATGCGCCGCGGCTGGATCGCTTTCGAGGAGTATTTCGCGGTATAGAAATGTTTCACACGGAGGGTGCATGGCCAAAGGCGGCCGTGGGCCGGAAGGGATCGTTCAGGTTGTGAATTGAAAGTATTTCCGTGCGCCTCGTGTGAAATGATCCACCTGGAGGACTGATGACATGAACGCCCCCGCTGAATCGGCCATCGCGCCAGTGCATTTCTACCGGCCGAACTACCGCGTCAAGACGCCGGACATGCGCTCGCCGGAGTATGTGCAGATGTCCACGGCCGCCGCCATCACGCTCGGTCTGATTCCCGGCACCATGCACCGCACCGCGTGCACCCATTGCCTGAACCTGCTGGTGACCTATCCCGAGGGCTGCCGCGCCAACTGTGCGTACTGTGGGCTGGCGCGGCATCGTGAGGAGGCGCGCGATTACGCGGATCGCAACTTCATCCGCGTGGACTGGCCCACGGCCCGCTATGACGAGGTGATCGAGCGGGTGAAGGCGGGTGAGGACAAGGCGCAGTTCGAGCGCATGTGCATCTCCATGATCACCCATCCCGAGTCGGATCGCGCCACGGTGGCGCTGCTCAGGAAGTGGGTGAAGGAATTGCCGCATATCCCGGTCTCGATCCTGTCCAATCCCACCACCATGCAATACGACGATCTCGTGACGCTGCGCAACGAAGGCGCCGAGATCTTCACCGTCGCGCTGGACGCCGCTACGCCGGAGATCTTCGAGGGCACGCGCGGCAAGACCGTGGACAGCCCGCACACCTGGGAGAAGTACTGGCGGGCCATCGAGTGGGCGGCGGAGATCTTCGGGCCGGAGCGGTTTGGCGTGCATCTCATCTGCGGCATGGGGGAGACGGAGCGGGAGATCCTGACGGTGGTGCAGAAGATCCGTGACATGGGCGGCCACAGCCACATGTTCGCGTTTTTCCCGGAGCAGGGGTCGATGATGGAGGAGTGGAATCCCGTGCCGCAGGATCAGTGGCGCCGCGTGCAGCTTGCACGTTTCATCATCGACTACGCGGGCGGTCGCCTGGACGACATGCGCTTCAATGAGGCGGGGCAGGTGACGGACTTCGGCTTGGAGGCGCGGCGACTGGAAGAGTTGATCGACTCGGGCACGCCGTTTCGCACGTCAGGATGTCCCGGCAAGACGGACGAGGCGGTATCCGCCTGCAATCGTCCCTACGGCGACTCCAGTCCGTCGAACATCCGCTCATTCCCCTTTGCGCTGGACGCCGCCGATGTGGCGATCGTCCGGCGCCAGATGGCAGGCGAGGAGATCGGGACGGTGGATCACGAAATGCTGTGATTCCGCGCGTTAGCGGGCAGGGAAATCAGGGCGGTGTAGGGTGGACACCGCCCACCATGCGCCGCTTGTCGTGGCATTGTTCGGTGGGCGCTGCCCACCCTTGTATGTTTGTGTTTGAACCTGTCCGGGGGGCGTGATGGAGCGGATGTCCTGGCAGGTAGAATGGGGTTACCCCGAGGGGAAGCCGTCCCACCCT
>Ga0265294_10001045_pt1 | contig 37585 bp, 47 predicted proteins | sample MunlanPumphouse3_FD_192504 | JGI IMG/M metagenome (GOLD analysis project Ga0265294, IMG submission 192504) | Groundwater microbial communities from a municipal landfill in Southern Ontario, Canada - Pumphouse #3 | ecosystem: Environmental > Aquatic > Deep subsurface > Groundwater | place... | reverse complement strand
ATCCAGTACTTTCAACTTTGACTCATTTCCGTGATGAATATATCGCTCATGTTGTCGACAAAGTTTGCCCAGCTGGGGTATGTCCAAACTTAACAAACTACACCATCACCGATAAATGTATCGGTTGTACTAAGTGCGCATTAAACTGTCCGGTTAGTGCTATTTCCGGAACAGTTAAGCAAAAACACGTCATCGATTTGACTAAGTGTATCCGCTGCGGTGTTTGTAAAAAAGCCTGTCCGGTTAACGCTATTACTAGCAAACCGCTGCCGAAGGAGGAGAACAGGTAAATGGACAACTGCGTGAATGTTATCATCGACGGTAAGCCGATTGCCGTCCCCGCCGGAACCACCGTTTTAAAAGCAGCCGATATGGCCGGCGTTCGCATCCCGAGATTATGTTTCCTTAAAGACATTCATGAAGAAGGAAGCTGTCGGGTTTGTGTTGTTAAGATTGAGGGTCAAAAAGGATTGAAACCATCATGCCGAACGATTGTTACCGAAGGCATGTCGATTGTCACTGATAACAAAGAAATCTATGATTCGGTTTCCACGAATCTGGAAATGTTAGCTGGAAATCATAAATTTGAATGTTGGAAATGTTCTCGAGAAACAAGTTGTGAATTTTTAGATTTGTTGAGACGGTTCTCGGTTGATAATCGTTTCAGTGAAGAAGGCTATAAACATAAACAAATTCGGATCAATGACTCTTCGAAAGCTATCGTTATTGATAGCTCTAAGTGCGTTATGTGTGGCCGCTGCGTTTCTGCATGTGAAAAATACACAGGACTCGGAATTTTAAACTTCAACCAAAGAGGCAATAAAACCTATGTTGGACCAGCACAATTCCATAGTATGGAAGATGCCGGGTGTATCTATTGTGGGAAATGCATTCAATCATGTCCGACTGGCGCAATCCATGAAAAAGATGAAATCAAATCTTTAGAACGGGCTTTTCGCGATAAAACTAAGACGATTGTTGTTCAAGTCGCACCAGCCGTTCGTGCTGCTTTAGGCGAAGAATTTGGATATAAAATTGGCAGTAATGTTGAAGGCCAAATGTTCGCTGCTTTAAAAGCTCTCGGTATCCACGAAATTATCGATACGAACTTTACGGCCGATTTGACCATTATGGAGGAGGGGACTGAATTCATTCACCGACTCCAAAATGGTGGATTATTACCAATGTTTACTTCTTGTTCGCCGGGATGGATCAACTACATTGAAACATATTATCCCGAATATCTACCTAATGTCTCTACCTGTAAATCCCCTCAACAAATGGCCGGGGCTTTAATTAAAACCTATTATGCTGACAAACTTGGCGTGAAACCACAAGACATTATTTCGGTTTCAATTATGCCATGCATAGCTAAAAAAGCAGAAGCTAGACGTCCAGAAATGGGACGAGAAGATTATCGCGATGTCGATATCGTTCTTACCACTAGGGAATTAGCGCGGTTAATTCGTCATCGGGGAATTCCGTTTGCGGAACTTGAACCATTGAAACCGTTTGGCAAGTTAGCCGAATATACCGGCGCTGCCCCCATTTTCGGAGCTACTGGCGGAGTAATGGAAGCGGCATTACGGACGGTCACAGAAATTCTCGAAGGTCATTCTACGCCTGTTGAATTCAATGAAGTCAGGGGCTTGGATGACATCAAAGAAGCTACTTATAAAGTCGCAGGTATTGATGTCAATGTCGCCGTCGTTCACGGTGGAAGGGCAATAAAAACCTTCTTGGAAATATTGAAAAAAGGTGAAAAACAATATCATTTCGTCGAATTTATGGGATGTACAGGCGGATGCGTCAATGGCGGTGGACAGCCGATAGTAAATGCTTACACTCAAGAGAAAGTCGATGTTCGGGCGCTTCGTGCTAAAGTATTATATAACATTGATGCTAATACACCATTCCGTAAATCGCATGAAAGCGAAGCAATCAAAGCTATATACGCTGATTTCTTAGGACAGCCAAACTCACATATTGCCCATGAATTGTTACACACAACGTATTCAAAACGAGATTCTTATTCTAAATAAACTAAAAGGTTTTCCCGATGCTTGGGAAAACCTTTTCTCATTATATCAAAGTAATGAAACGTCGATTAACGGTGATCAATCTTGCTTTTTGCATTCGGGATAATTCTCTTGACAAAGAGGGGCGACGGACATTAAGAAAAGTTGCTAAATCCTCGCGAGTAATTGGTACAACAATAGTTTTCTGGTTTTGTTTTTTCGATTCGGAATCGAAATAAAAAAGCAACCGGTCGCGGAGCGTTGGTAGTCCCAGCAATTTTAGGTCTTGCTTAAGACGAAATGTTTTATCAGCCAAATGTTTTAAGTAATAGATGAGAATTTCGTTGCTGGACTGGAGCATTTTAATAAATTGATCAGTTTCAAAAAAGGCAACAGTGGCCGCTTTTCTGGCAATTACATTGCCGAGATAAACGTTAGTTTCAGCCAGTAATAAGACATCGCCAAAAAATTGACCTACTCCGACAACTTGGATAACAAATTCATTACCATCACGGGTCACGGAGCGAATGATTATCTCTCCGCTGATAACGTATGCTATTTGATGACAGGCATCATCTTCTAAAAACAGAATTTCGTTTTCTTGATAGGTTTGTTTATTTGATGCAAAAAGCAAAAGATTATTGACAATATCCGAATTCATATTATCTCCTTTGTGTAACATATGTTACATATTATTATTATATTCCATTGTATAATAAAAAGCAAAGGAAGGATACCTTGATGAAAAAAACATTGATTGTTATATTAACGTTTTTAATTATCACAATACTTTTCGGATGTCAAAACGAGACATCCGTATTAACAATTATGACCCCGGCTGGATCACCAGCATTATCGCAGTTATATGTTCAAGAAGATTCGGAGCATTATACCGTGGATGTTATCAACGGCTCGGATCCTTTGCTTGCGGCTTTTGCATCGGGAAGTCATGATGTTATTTTCGCTCCGACTAATCTTGGTGCTAAACTATATAACAGCGGGACGGAGTATCAATTTGCCGGAACGGTTACTTGGGGAAATTATTACCTGGTTGCTAAAGGACAAACCGTTTTTGATTTAGAATCATTAACGGATAAAACGATTTTAGCTTTCGGTAAAAATCAAACATCTGATATTATTCTTCAATATATATTAGCAGAAAACGATATTGAAGTCATCTTTGCGGAGCCATATGCCGACTCAACCGCCGATACTTTATCAAGGTTCATTGCGGATAATTCTTTAATCATTTTGATTGCAGAACCATCGTTATCGGTTTTAGCTTCTCGAGTTGAAGGACTACAGATTATTGATCTTCAGAACGAATATGAAGAACTTACGGGTGCCGATTCGTATCCACAAGCCGGCGTATTTGTGAAGACATCGCTTGATAAAGCAGTTGTACAAACATTTTTATCAGCGCTTTCCTTATCGGTTGTTACTGTCAACGCCAATTTGGGTGAAGCAGCTGATTTAGCAGTTAATTTTGGTTATGGTTTCACCAAAGAAGTGTTGCTATCGGCGATTCCTAACAGCCACTTGAATTATGTTTCGGCATTGAATTCAAAAACAGCTTTGGAAGCGTATTTCACGATGATTTTGCAATACAATGGCAATCTTATCGGCAATAAGTTGCCTGATGATGATTTCTATTTTAAACCATAAAGGAAAAATAATATGAAAAAACCGCTTTTGACCGTTTCCTCTTTGTTTTTCGCGTTTCTAATTTGGATGATTGCCTCCATGGTAGTTGGGAACACCTTATTACTGCCGGGTCCGATAGCTGTCGTAGAGGCGATTTGGGATATTATTACTGGTTCAGAAAATTTATTAGCAATCGGGGCAACGTTATTAAGATTGATATTAGCGATGGCAATCGCTTTAATCTTAGGCTTGGTTTTAGGCATGATTGCTGGATTAAAGCCGGATTTTGGTCATTTTATGAAACCAATCGTTTCCATTTTACGGACGGTACCAGTAATTTCTATTGTTGTGATTCTTTTGATTGTTTTTGGGTTCAGTAAAACCCCGTATATTATAACTTTTCTGATGATTTTCCCGCTTATCTACCAAGCAATATCCGATGGCATCAAAAATATTGATCAGGAATTAGTTGATGTTTATCGTCTGGAAGATAATCATTTCTTTACTGGATTAAGATATTGTTATTTGCCGTTGATAAAAGAAAGTATTAAAACGGCTTTTCTTCAGTCGGCTGGATTGGGAATAAAAGTATTGATTATGGCAGAGTATCTTTCTCAAACGCAAATTTCTATTGGTAATCGGTTATATTTAGAAAAAATCAATTTGAATTATGATTATGTGTTCGCATGGACAGCGATTTTAATTCTGATTGCGATTGCTTTTGAAACCATTATAGAAAGATATGCAAAAAAAAGAGAGATAAACAAAGCCAATATTGATACTTAAGGTTGGAAAATCGATTGACAATTAACTCATAATTTTGTATCATATTCACGACATAAGGGAGTAGCTGACGCCCCGCGTAATTAAATCAACATCATGGCCGCCAATCGGTCTGGTTTAATTTTAAACAGCAAGACTTATGCACAAGGACAGTGCATGAGTCTTTTTTAAATTACATGCAAGAAAGGGTATAAAGATGGAAGCATATCAAATCGAGGCAAAGAGTTTGCTTCAACAATTGGATACAAATGCAAAGACTGGATTGACAAATGAAGAAGTAATCAAACGTCAGCTGGCTGATGGCAAAAACGAACTAGCGGAAAAAAAGAAGAAAACCCTTTTTAGAATGTTTTTAGAACAATTCAAAGATTTTTTGGTAATTATTCTGTTAATTGCGGCGGGGATATCAGTTGTCACCGGGATTTTGACAAACGAAGGATTATTAGATGGAATTATCATTTTTACCGTTGTAATTTTGAATGCTATTTTAGGCGTAACCCAAGAACAAAAAGCTAATAACGCTCTAGCGGCATTAAAAAAAATGAGTTCGCCACACGCAAAAGTGTTGCGCAACGGAAAGACTTGTGAAATTGCTTCACCGGAATTGGTACGTGGGGACATTGTTTTTTTAGAAGTTGGAGATTTTATTCCAGCCGATGTTAGACTGATTGAAAGCACAAACTTTCAAACTGATGAGGCAGCTTTAACCGGGGAATCACAGCCGGTTGAAAAATATGCAAAACAGACTTATGAAGAAACGAAACCACTAGCGGAACGCCAAAACATGACATATATGTCAACCCTGGTTTCTTCGGGAAAGGCTACCGGTGTTGTAACTGACATTGGAATGCAAACGGAAATTGGCAAGATTGCGACAATGCTAGATACGGTTGAAGAAGGGAAAACACCTTTACAAAAAACCATTGATCAATTCGCAAAAATTCTTGGCGTTATTTGTATCGCGGTTTCGGTTGTTGTCTTCGTTCTCGGAATCATGGATTTAGAACATAACAACATTTTTGAAATCTTCTTGACCGCAATTGCTTTAGCGGTTGCGGCAATCCCTGAAGGGTTGACCGCGGTTATCACGGTTGTGTTAGCTTTAGGTATGCAGCGGATGGTTAAACGGAATGCCATCATTAAAAATCTATCGACGGTGGAAACGTTGGGACAAGCTACAGTCATCTGTTCGGACAAAACCGGCACTCTCACCCAAAACAAAATGACGGTCCAAAGGGTTTTTGATCTTGAATGTGAATATACCGTAACGGGTGTTGGATATGATACTGCAGGAAGCATCATTTATAACGATGCCCCGGCTTCAATCACAAATAATCTTGATATTATGATGAAAATTTGTTTGTTATGCAATGATTCGAAACTCGAAGGAACAGAAAAGGTTATCGGCGATCCGACTGAAGGCGCCTTGTTAATATTGGCAGCTAAAGCTGGATTTGATCATGATACCGCAAAGGAAAAATACCCTCAGCTTAATGAGTATTCATTTGATTCTGATCGAAAAATGATGACTTCAATTAATATCATTGATGATCAGAATTATGTATTAACCAAGGGAGCTTGTGATCAACTTATCAAACGGTGCGCGTACATTAGTTTTAAAGGTGTTGTTCGCGAAATTACTAACACTGACAAAAAAATGATATTATCACAAAACGAAGCTTTTTCGCAACAAGCTTATCGAGTTTTGGGATATGCTTATCAAACAACTTGCGAGCCCATGAGTAAAGATTTGGAGAATAATTTAATTTTCGTTGGTTTAACAGCAATGATTGATCCGCCCAGAGAAGAGGCCGCGGAAGCCATTAAACTGTGCCATCAAGCGGGCATTCGCGTAATGATGATTACCGGCGACCACTTAACAACGGCCAAAGCTATCGCTTCCGATCTCGGAATTTTGAAGCCCGGTCATTTAGCTTTATCCGGCGAAGACACAGAAAAGATGACTGATGAAGAATATGAAGAAGCCATCATGAATTGCGATGTGTTTGCTCGAAGCACGCCAAAAGATAAGATTAAGATTGTCAATATATTGCAAAAGCATGGCGAAGTCGTGGCGATGACCGGCGATGGAGTTAATGATTCGCCCGCATTAAAACAAGCTGATATCGGCGTTGCGATGGGCATCACGGGAACGGAAGTATCTAAAGAGGCCAGTAACATGATTCTGACAGATGATAATTTTGCCTCGATTGTATCTGCTGTTGAAGAAGGCCGAGTCATTTATAGCAATATTCGCAAATTCACCATCTATTTAGTTTCCTGCAACATTGGGGAAATACTTATTATTTTGATTGCGATGGTTTTTTCATCGACTTTTCATTACGTGATTCCACTGTTGGCAATCCATTTACTGTGGATAAATTTGATGACAGATTCATTCCCAGCCTTTGCTTTGGGAATGGAGAAACAAGAGGAAGGCATCATGAGCCAAAAACCACGGGGATCAAAAGAACAGCTATTAAATAAGCAGACACTTATCAAGATTTTTATTCAAGGTATTGGATTGGCGGTAGCGGCGTTAGCAAGTTTCTTGATTGGAATCTCCATTAGTGGAGCATCAGTTACCCAGGCAAGAACAATGATCTTTTTAACAGTTGTTTTTGGAGAATTGATTCGGACTTATTCCGCGCGTTCGGAGACAAAATATCTATTCCAAATGAAGCCTTTTGCTAACAAGTACATCAATTACGCCGTTATGTTCTCGCTTTTATTGGTTTTGTTACTTGTATATATTCCGCCATTCGCTAATATTTTTGGTCTTGAAGCATTAACTCTTGGAGAATTGGCGATTGCAGCTGGATTAGGGTTTGTCCCCTTCTTATTCGCTGAAGCAACAAAACTATTTCATTCAATCGACAAAAACAAGTAAATGCAGGATAATCACGAGATTTACCGGATATTTATGCATTGATTGTTGAAAATGAGAAACAGATAAGGTAAAATAACAGTACAGTGAGATGTGTGACAAGGGGATGATCCCGTGAAAAACAAAATTACTCGCAATGTTACTTTAAACCGAGGCGAAGTGATTCAAAAGGAATTTAAAAACCTCAAAGTAAAAAACAAGATTTGTTCGATCTTAGTAACGGATAAACGGTTAATCATCTACACTTTTGGGCGTGAATTGGTAAAAGGGCGTAAAGTCAAACGCCAAATCATGAATGAAATCGATTTGAATTCCATTCATCGTTTTGAGTATTTTTATGAATTTCAGAGTCGCCCATTATTATTGAGAATTTTTGGGTTCTTACTGTTTGTCGTTGGCGCTTTCCTAGCATACGCCAATTACTCCGGAACCGCAGTGGCTTATTTTCCGGTTCTTGCAACTTATACTTATTATGTATACGGAGGAGCGGCGCTGCTAGTGATTGTTGGACTTGTGACCATTTTTTCTACCGACAAACTATTAAAAATGCAGATTCGATCCGGAATGGAAGAGAAAACTGATTTGATTTTCTTTGCCGATAAATACAACGAATTAGCTTTGCGATACATCGCGGGGCGCATTCATCACAAATAACGCCTTCGGGCGTTTTCTTTTTCAAACTTTCAATAACGAATATACATGCTTGTGCTATAATATGTTTGTTGCATCATAATAGATGCATCCAATCCAATTCATTAAACAATAAGGAGAAACAGGTATGAAATTAGACTACAAAAAAACGTTTTTTGTCGGATTAGCCTTTTTTGCCATTTGTATGTTTTGGCAAACTTATGACTCGGTCATTACCAAGATTTTGATTGATAAATTCGGACTCAACCAGACTTGGTCAGGCGTCGTCATGGCGCTTGATAACGTATTGGCGCTAGTCATGTTGCCATTGTTTGGAGGATTATCAGACAAGACTAATTCCAAATATGGGCGCCGAACGCCATATATTGTCGTTGGCACAGTTTTGGCGGCATTTGCTTTCGTCGCTTTGTCATTCGCGGACAACTATCAAACCGTAAAAATTAACGAAACTCAAATTGTTGATGATTACGCTGATTATGCCTACGAAAAAGAAGTCATGCAGGGCGCAATTATGAATTATGAAGACGAAACGGCCATGAAGGTAAAATATGACAAAGGCGATATTACTTTAACAGAATATACCACATGGCAACTGGAATGGACTGGATATATGATCAAATGGGGATTCCAAAATGAAACCCTCAAAAACGAAAAAGACGATCTTTTAGAGGCCGGTCAATTATCACAAGGAGCATATGACCGTTGGATTGAAAATACATATGATGTCATGACTCAAGCTGTTACCACGGGTGTTACCGATGGGGGATTGACGCAAGAAAGCTATTCTTATTGGTCAGACGAAATATACGATGGAATCTATGACGTCAATCTAAGTGAGCAAGCTTGGGCTTTGACAACACAAAATCCAACGACATTTATCATCTTCGTCATTGTTCTATTGATTGCTTTAGTATCAATGGCGACATTCAGAAGCCCAGCAGTTGCCTTGATGCCAGATGTTACCGTTAAGCCACTGCGCTCCAAAGCGAATGCAATCATCAATCTTATGGGAACGTTTGGCGGAATTTTAGCAATCGGAATTCTCGCAGTATTTTCGTTAGATAAGCTATCATACATCAGTTATTCGGCAGCCTTTATCACTGTTGGTGTACTGATGATTGTCTTTTTAGCAATCTTCCTTTGGCAGGTTAAAGAGCCAAAACTTGTATTAGAGAAAATTGCTGAAGACGAAAAATATGGTTTGACTGAAGTTGAAGAAGTTAAAACAGCTGAGCCAGTTCAAGAATTATCGAAGGACAAACGCACATCACTGATGTTGATTTTATTATCGGTTTTCTTGTGGTTTATCGGTTATAACGCCGTTACCACAAAGTTCTCTGATTACGCTCCGAAAGTACTTGGTATGGGGTATGCATTACCGCTTTTAATAGCTCAAGGAGCAGCGCTAATTGCTTTTATCCCGATTGGCATCATTGCCACCAAAATTGGTCGAAGAAAAACAATTTTGATGGGAATTATCATTTTGTCTTTATGTTTCTTAATGGCATCTTTTATTCGCGATACTGGAACTGGGACAACGACATTCTTTATGTATGCAATCTTCGCTTTAACCGGGATTGGTTGGGCAACAATTAACGTCAACTCATACCCGATGGTTGTGGAATTATCTAAAGGGTCGAACGTTGGTAAATATACCGGATTCTATTATACATTCTCGATGGCAGCGCAGATTCTTACACCGATTTTATCCGGTATTTTGATGGACATACCGGCACTAGGAAGACAGATTTTGTTCCCATATGCGACACTATTTGTTGCGGCATCCTTCATAACCATGTTCTTTGTTAAGCATGGTGATGCCCAAATCGAAAAAAAGACATCGACGCTTGAACACTTCGATGTTGATATGGATTAATTATTAATTATTGAAAAGGCCTCCAATTGGAGGCCTTTTCTTTATATCTTCGGTTCGAAAAACTCAAAAACAGAATTGGAATACCGATGTTTACACATATCAAACTGTTCTTGATTGTGCGCTGCGTAGCCAATGACAACGATTCCGTGCCGTTGAGCTCGATCAACATATTTATTGGGCATGTTATGAATGCCATAATTGACAAAATCAGGACGAGTAATTATGTTAAATAATAAATGCTTCATGCCGAAGCGCAGGATTTTATTCATCTTGTCGTCTTGGAGAAAATATTCCGAAATTTGGCCGCGAATTATTTGGGGACGATTTTTGCGAAACCAGTTAACGCTCCCAGGATGAAAAGAGTGCATTGCCCACTCACCTTGATAATGATCCATTACTTTCATAAAAGCTTCACATAACACTTTATAGGAACCGTTCGGTTTTAATTCGATTAATAAGGGTACTTGTTTATTTACAAGTTCCAAGAACTCGGGTAATGTGGGAATGATTTCTTTAGACTCTAATAAGCGAACCTGTTTAATTTCGTCAACAGTCATATCCTGAAGACGGCGGTTATCACCGCACATTCGTTTTAAATCTTTATCATGAAAGACGACGACGGTTCCGTCCTTGAGGACGTTGACATCACATTCAATGCCATAGTTTTTTTCGATAGCTAACCGAAAGGCTTTCATCGAATTCTCTGGGACGATACCGTTACCTGTGTGCAACCCGCGATGGGCAATCAGTCTATTTTTAATCCATTCGAGGTTTTTCATAGTTGCCTCCGCATAATACCTATTCTAATAATATTATATCATTCAATCATATGAAGATAAAGAAATTAATCCGAGATATAGATTAGATTATCTCTTGAGAACTATATCGGGTATATAATATGATATGATTGGGACTATATGATATAATAATTCTTGATTAAGGGGTGAATTGCATGCGTAATTTCACATTTTATAGTCCAACCGAATTTGTTTTCGGAAGTAAAACCGAAGAGCAAGTGGGAAAGCTTTTAAAGAAATATGGTGCTTCAAATGTCATGATTCATTTTGGCGGCGGATCGATAATTAAATCGGGGTTGCTAGCGAAAGTCGAGATGAGTTTACAAGCCGAAAAAATTAGGTATATCCTATTTGGCGGAGCACAGCCGAATCCGAGAAGCGGACTTGTATATCAAGGCATTGAAATATGTAAAAACGAAAAAATTGATTTTATTCTTGCTATTGGTGGCGGATCAGCCATCGATTCGGCAAAAGCCATTGCCTGCGGAGCCAAATACGATGGTGATTTTTGGGACTTTTTTGATGGCTCAGCGAACATTATAGCCGCCATCAAAATCGGGGTCATCTTGACATTGCCTGCATCCGGATCTGAAGGATCACATCGAACAGTAATCACCAAAGAGGACGGCATGCTAAAACGCGGCGCGGGAAATGAGTTTATCCGTCCGGTTTTTTCAATCATCAACCCGGAATTGACTTTTACGCTTCCGACATATCAAACGGCTGCGGGAATTGTCGATATGATGTCGCATATTTTAGAGCGCTATTTGACAAGGACTTTGAACGTTGAACTCACCGATCGGCTGTGCGAAGCGACACTAATTTCAATCATCGAAGCCGGCAAAAAAGTGATAAAAGACCCATTTGATTATGAAGCTAGAGCGACGATTTGCTGGTCGGGAACAATTGCCCATAACGGCATATTGGGAGTTGGCAGAACCGAAGATTGGGCAACACATCAACTAGAACATGAACTTTCTGCGCGATATGACGTTACTCATGGAGCTGGATTGGCCGTCATGTTTCCGGCTTATATGCAATATGCCCTTGATGTCGATATCAATCGTTTCAAAAGATTAGCCATCACTGTTTGGGGGATTGAAGACAATCCAAAAGCACCCAAAACGGTGGCACTTGAAGGCATCAAAGCTATGAAGGGCTTCTTTCGAGAAATCGGAATGCCGACAACTTTCCTTGAAATCGGTGCGCAAGAGAGAGATATCGATTTTTTAGTAGATAAATTATTTCAAGGAAAGGATGACAGTTTTGGTGCCTTTAAAACCTTAAATCGTGAAGACGCTAAAGCTGTGTATCGTTTAGCTTGTGAATAAAGAAAAGACGTCGGAATTTTCGACGTCTTATTTGTTTTAAGGCTGCATCGCTCCAAACAATACTAACCAGGCTAAAAGCGTTTTTGCGACAAGGCTTAAGATAATATATATGCGCTCCCCATACAAGTAATTTTTCCACTTCCCAACTTTAAGATACTGAAGAATCATATTGATAGGGAAGGTGTTGAAAGCCACGAAATAGGTAACAACGATCGCCCAAACAAACCAAGGAACCTGATCATAATTGCCAGTTCCAGTCATATACATAATGATAACAATCCAAGGAGTGATACCAGCAACGGCTCCCCAAACAAACGGACCCCAGTTTAATTTTCCTTGTTTGCCAGAATTTAATTGTTCCATTCCTAATCCGAAAATGTTCATTAAGGCATTGACAACGAAAATTAATATTAATGATCCAATGTCATAAACACCAAACAATGTCGCAATCAAGACAATCATAATTGATGAACTGAGGGCATATTCGAACCAGCGGAACTTGTTAATGCCTTTTTCTAAGTCGGCATTATACAAGTCGTTCATCCTTTTGGGAATCGAGATTAAGGCATGCGCCAATGCGGATATTAGTAAAAATGAGCCGACCATTATACCAAATGGTAAAACAAATAAATCCCGTGACATCGGTTCAAGCGATTGAGTTAGCGGATTGTATGTTAGGTAAATTTGAGTAATTGTTGGTTGAAATTCAGCAATTTTTTGAATTACGGAAGTAGCGAGAAAAATCATCAAGATTCCTTGAATCAAATGGAGCCCGCCCATGATCAAATTAAAACGTCTGAGTTTTGGAAAGGTTATTTCATCTTTCATATTATCTCCTCCTCGAGATTTATCTTTCTATAATTCCATTCTATCAAAACAAAAAACATTTACAAGTGGTATGCTTTAATTTCTTGTCTGACCGGAATCACGAATTTGTAAAAGTAAAAAAGAGAAATTCATATAGTCTTATTAGTGAACAAGTGTTTACTTTTAGTATTAATAGGTATATAATGAAAATATAAGAAGATTTGGAGAGTGGTATTATGAAATGTATCGTTACCGGAGCTACCGGTCACATAGGTAACGTTCTCGTCAAACAATTATTTCAAAAAGGTTATGAGGTAATTGCGATTGTATTGCCTAAAGATGATTGCAAGATGATAGAACCATATGCGGAAATTGTTTTAGGAAATATTTTGGATGTCGCTTTTTTAGAAACAGCACTTAAAAATGTCGATTTTGTTTTTCATTTAGCCGGCATTGTTGAGATTGGATCTGGCAAAAAACAATCAATTTTCAAAGTCAACGTCGAAGGGACGAGAAACGTCGTTAATGCTTGTTTAAAGAATCATATTAAACGATTAATATATACATCAAGCGTTCATGCTATTCCCGAATTACCCAAAACCGAAACTATGGTGGAGATTGATCATTTTGATCCGGTACTGGTCAAAGGTAATTATGGTAAATCGAAGGCTATGGCAACACAAATCGTTATGGATCAAAAGGATTCTGATTTAGAAGTCGTAATTGTTCATCCCTCAGGTGTTCTCGGCCCCGCTGATTATAAATTATCGAATGTCAGTCAAATGTTTATTGATTTTTTGTGTGGTCGTTTAACCGCATACTTAAAAGGCGGATATAACTTCGTCGATGTCCGCGATGTTGCCAGGGGCATCATCCTCGCAGCTGAAAAAGGAAAACGCGGGGAATGCTATATTTTGTCGGGGTCAGAAATCACAGTCAAAGAATTGCTTGATGAAATTTCATTAATATCGGGGCGCAAACGAGTTAAAACCAAATTGGCTTTTTGGTTCATTTTGGCGATGAGTTATTTTGCAGAACTGTATTATAAAGTTGTTAAACAAAAGCCGTTATTTACTCATTACTCAATTGTCGTTTTAAATTCGAATTATCATTTTTCTAACGAAAAAGCGAAACGAGAACTGGGATTTACGACTAGAGATATCAAAGAATCTATCAAGGATGCTATGGACTTTGCGGTGGAAAACTATCTTACTAAAAAAGGCACAAAATTTAAGGTAAAATCAATCGAATAATTGTTTGTTTTTGCCCGTGAAAATAGCCCGATTTTTAGCCAAAAAAAACCATTTTTGGAAAGATGATTAAATATCATCTTTTTTTTACCGAAATAGTGTAGTATCTGATTATTTTTATGTTATAATTTTCATAAAATACTGTCAATATTTCCTTGGAGGCCGTTTGTGAAACCACACTTTACTCTAGCGTCTATTTTTACCGACCATATGATGTTTCAAGCCGGAAAGCCAAGCTATATTTTTGGCAAGTGTCTGAAACGACAAGAAATTCGCATTCGTATTAACGGCTCGACCTTTCGATATAAGACGACCGATACAACCTTTTGCTTTGAACTGCCGGCCATGCCTTATATTAAAGAACCATTTGATTTCGAAGTGGTTTGTCAAAACCAGAAAGAGACGATTCATAATTGTTTAGTTGGCGATATTTTCATCGTATCGGGACAAACAAATATGAAGTTTCCACTAAAAGATACTTACGAGACAAAGGTAAAAGAAAACCCCAATATCCGGTTATATCAAGTGCCGGCTTTGCCATATGCAAATGCTCATTTGGAATTTCCTGATTTTTATACAAATAACGCCTTTTGGGATACGTGTAATTTTGAATCCGCAATGAAATTTTCGGCAATTGGGTACTTTGTAGCGCAAATTCTTCAAAAAGAACAAAACACGCCAATCGGGATTATATCGTGTTGTTTAGATGACTCATCAATCCTATCTTGGGCAGGAATTATCGAATTGTCGCAAACCCCAGAAATGCAAAAATATTTGAGTGCTTATCTGAGTGCGTACGGAAAATATCGTAATATCAATGAATATTCGGATGCCTTTAATTCTCAACTACCAAAATGGTATCATTTCGTTGAAGAAATACAAGCAAATATCAGAGCAGGGATGACGGCGGAAAAAGGATATTTTACCGCGAAGAAAAACAATCCCAGTGTCGAACTGCCAATGGGACCGAAGCATTACAATCGACCAGCGGGCGCCTTTGAGACAATGGTTAGTACGATTACTCCGTTTTCTGTTTGCGGGGTTCTCTTTTATCAAGGGGAATCGGACTGTTTAAATGCAGCAATGTATGAAGACGCCTTTAAAACAATGATTACAAGTTGGCGTCGCGGATTCCAAGATATCGGACTGCCCTTTGTTTCTGTCCAAGTTGCAGGTTATTCATATCCGGATATGCCCGAGACCGCAAGTGCCATAATACGAGAATCGCAAGCCAAATGTATTAATTTTGCAAATAATATTTTTATGACGACTGCCGCTGATTTAGGCGAAGAAAATTATCTTTGCCCACGGGAAAAAACGGTTTTGGCAAACCGTTTGGCAAGTGTTGTTTTGGAAAAAATCTATCATTGTGGAAAAAACACGATGGCACCGGCATTATTTAGTTATCGATGTGTTGAAGGCAATATTATCATCTATACCGAATATAACAACTTAAATCTAGTGTCTCGCTCAAAACGTAATCTCGGATTTAAGATAACCAAAGATGAAATAACATTTGAAAATGTTGAAACCGATCACATCGAACTGTCTGGCAATCAAATAATTATTAAAGATGTTAAAAACATCAAGGAAATCCGGTACAATTTTACTAACTTTCCCCATCTGGATATCTACTCGACCAATGATTTGCCACTTTTACCATTTCGGATTAAAATTACCGCTTAAACAAAAAAAGATAAAACCAAAATCCCGTTTTGGTTTTTTCTTTTTATGATGTATAATAACGGTGGTGATATAGTGAAAAACATTCACGTTAGTGCTAAGGAAATTGCCGAATTTTTGTATGGATCAGGAAATATTACTAGCGAGAGAACTTTGTCAATTCTCGGCGATGAGGGAACGGCAATTCATCAATACTGGCAGGGACTTTATCAAAAAGAAGATCAAAAAGAAGTTACAGTAAAAATCGATATGATCATCGATGATTTTCAAGTAAGTATTACTGGCAGAATCGATGGCATCGTTTATCGTAGTAATGTTTTAACGCTGGAAGAAATTAAATCGACGCATCGTGACTTGACGGAAATTGATGAAAAAACCACACCTGCGCATATGGCACAAGCTAAATTATATGCATATATGTACATCAAAGAACACGCCCTCAAGAACATTGTTGTCTGGCTTACTTATATCCGGATTGAAGACAAAGAAACAAAAATAATTGAAAAGAAATATACCGAAAAGGCTTTATATAAATACTTTGTTAAGATTATTAATGAATATTTAGCATGGGAACGAAAAATCCAACTGCACGAGGAATCACGGTTAAAGTCCATCGAAGGTTTATCCTTTCCGTTTGCCCAATACCGAACCAATCAACGAGAACTCATGGGACACGTGTACAGAACGGTATTGGACCGTGATATTCTATATGCCATCGCTCCAACCGGCATCGGTAAAACGATAGCTACGATTTTTCCAGTATTGAAAGCAATCAATGACCCCGCGGAAAAAATATTTTATCTTACTGCAAAAAACGATGGCAAGCAAATCGCACTCGACACAATGTCGCTACTTGAAAAAAGCGGGTTAATCGCTAAAACATGCGAAATAACAGCCAAAGATTCAATGTGTTTTCTAAAAGAACGCGACTGCGATCCTGAAGTTTGTAAGTATGCAAAGGGCTATTATAATCGTGTGTATAAAGCTATCGATGATTTGTATGAACATGAAACGATTATGCGCAAAGATATTATCAAGACATACGCTCGTCAACATCGGGTTTGCCCTTTTGAATTGTCGCTTGATATCTCTAATTATGCGGATTTGATTGTCGCGGACTACAATTATGCTTTCGATCCCCGAGTACATTTAATTCGCTATTTTGAAGATGATCGGTATAAACCAATCTTGTTGGTAGATGAGGCGCATAACTTGATTTCGCGCGGAAGGGACATGTATAGTGCCACCGTGTCAATGGTAAATTTGCAAAAATTACAAGAATTATCCAAACCGCTAAAACCATCGCCCTTAAGAGAAATCAAGAAATTAATCGACATTTTCGCTGAATATCAGATCGACATGCTTGATGTCGATTTTGTCAAAAAGGAAAACATCAACGAATATCTCATTCAAACGATTAAGAAACTTTTGTTCAAATTGGACAGAATTATGATGGAAGGATCAAAAAAGATTCCCAATAAAAATGCTATCTTTTTAATATACTTTGATTTGGTTCAATTTATCAAGATTAGCGAATTCTTCGACGACCGGTTTGTTTTCACCATGGAACGGATTGAAAACCAAGATTTTCTAATATCGATTCGTTGCCTTAACGCGAGCAAATATTTGCTTTCGACGATTAAAGATCATGCAAGGGCATGCATCTTTTTCAGCGCCACTTTGGATCCAATTTACTACTATAAACAGTTATTAACTGCCAATGTCGGAAAAGATATAAAATTAGATTCTGCTTTTTCGCAACACCATTTACTATTAGGAGCAATTGATGATGTATCTACTCGTTACGCCGATCGTCAAGAATCAATTACTAAGATTATTGAAGTCGCGAAAGCCCTTGTGACAAGTAAACGCGGTAATTACATCTTGTTTTTCCCGTCTTATCAGTATTTGCAGATGGTCCGTGAACAACTAGATATCGACACGAACAAGTATGAAATCATCGTTCAAAAAAAAGAAATGAATTATTATGAGCGTAAAGAGACCATTGAAATGTTCAAAACTGCTTCTAAAAAAACGCAGGTGGGAATGTTTGTCATGGGTGGAGTTTTTGGAGAATCAATCGATTTGATCGGCGACATGCTTTCAGGCGTTTTGATTGTGGGAGTCGGATTGCCAGCATTATCGCCGTTTAATAACTTGTTACGATCACACTTCGATAACGAATTTAACAGCGGATTCGATTTTGCTTACACATATCCCGGTTTAAATAAAGTCGTTCAAGCGGTCGGAAGAGTCATTCGCAGTGAATCTGATCGCGGAATCGCATTGCTCGTCGATGACCGTTTTACTTCCCGCAAATACTTATCAATTTACCCAAAAGAATGGAGTCATCTTCGAACTATTAATGATTTAAAGTACTTAAAAAAAGTGATTCGCGATTTTTGGAAAGTTGGAGAACAACCGGAGGAAGAACAATGTTAAAACGAGTTCGTAGGTTAATTTTTGGTCTTTTGTTAATCATTGTCATGTTAGTAATGGTGTTATTAATAACCATAAATATCCCTTTTGATTTCTTTGCCCACGAAAAATCGAATAATGATTACTCTGATTGGATGAGTGAAACCTTGACAACAGATCAAAGAATAATTGATATTGCTATGTTAGGTGCTCATGATGCTTTTTCCGCTAATATCAATCTTTTTAGTAAAACCGACGAATTTTCGGCATCGGGAATCCAAACCGGAGTTACCGGGGTACTTATTAAAGGCTTCTCGGTCAAACAATCCAAAACCCAAGTGTCGGGAGTTGCGGAATTACTAAAAGCAGGAGTCCGATATTTTGATATTAGGCTAACATATAATGAAGATTTATCAGCATGGTATACAACCCATACATATTTTTCGAATGATTTTGCTTCAGTGCTTGCGGAGATGAATACTTTTCTTTCTTCCCATCCCGGTGAGTTTCTGCTTTTAGACATTCAGCATGTCTATGGGATTGATTATGAAAATCCATTAGAAAATGATGCTGCTTTTCAAGAGATAAGAACATTATTTGCGACAGCCAACATTTTAGATTACGCTTATGGAAACAATAGCAAAGAATTGGACGAAATTACATACGGAGATATAACAACAAATAAGACACAAGCAGGAATCATGATTTTTACCAAAATGAAGAACGATGATGTGGATTTTTGGAATTACTGGTCATCAATTTATTCTGATTGGCCAGATACCGACACCCCTGAAACAGCATATGCTTGCCTAGAATCATTTTCTCAAAAGATTATGACCGGAAATGCCCTGACGGGTGCCGTCTCGATTGAAGATAATGAATTTGCCATTAATGCTTCTGAAGGCATTCGCGTTCTTCAAGGAGTGTTGACCATGCAAATGGATGGAGAAGGAATTATTAATGCCTTGATCAAGTGGAGTCTTCTTGATCGAGCCCGAGATTTCAATTCGAACTTAATTGATCAAAGCGAATTTTCCGATTGGATGATGGCGATGCCAGTCGTTATGGTCGATTACGCCGATACAAACTATGAAAACTTCCTGGATCGCATTATGGAAATCATAATTGAATTCAACGAAAACACCTAAAAATGAGCCTCATGCGTGCGTAGCGCGATAAATATGATTAGAAAAGCAGAAAAGTGTGAACTTGAGATTAAAAGTTCTTGCTTTCGCGCTTTTTTTTTGTTAAAATATACAATGCCTGTGAAAACGGGCTGGCTGTGACTCGTGAGGTGGCTGACACACACATAGGCGTTGTTATGATAACCGCCTAAATAGTCAGGGAATTCACGACGAGCAAGTATATAAGAGAATTTATATGCAAAGGAGGATTTATTAATGGCTACAAATCAGGTAATCAGAATTAGATTGAAATCCTACGATCACAGATTGTTGGATCAATCGGCAAAGAAGATCGTCGATACCGCAAAAAAGACGGGCGCAACGGTTTCTGGACCGATTCCGCTACCAACCGAGAAAGAAGTCTTCACGGTTCTCCGCAGTCCCTTTGTTAACAAGGACTCCCGCGAACAATTCGAACGGCGGACTCACAAACGTTTGATTGACATCGTGAACCCCTCGGCACAAACAATCGATTCATTGATGCATCTTGACTTACCATCAGGAGTCGACATCGTATTAAAGTAATGCGTATCACCAAAAGTCAATGAGTAATAAAAATAATGTAGGAGGTGCACTCATGGCAAAAGGTATCTTAGGAAGAAAAGTAGGCATGACACAGGTATTTGATGGAACGGGGAAACTGATTCCAGTCACAGTAATCGAAGTAACCCCAAACGTTGTCCTGCAGAAGAAGACAGTTGAGACCGATGGATATGAAGCCGTTCAACTCGGTTTCGGTGAAAAACGGGCTAAATTAGCCAACAAACCGGAACAGGGTCACGTGGCAAAAGTCGGGACGACCCCTAAGCGCTACATTCATGAAATTCGTTTTCCAGAAATGATGGAATGCGAAGTCGGCCAAGAGGTAAAGTGTGATATATTTGCCGCTGGAGAATATGTAGACGTAACGGGAACATCAAAAGGAAAAGGCTTCTCTGGCGTCATTAAAAGATTTAATTTCCATCGTGGACCAATGGCCCACGGTTCGAAATATCATCGCGGCACTGGTTCAATGGGCGCAACCGCTCCCCAACACATCCACAAAGGCAAAGGAATGCCGGGACGGATGGGTGGAGAAACGGTCACCATGCAGAATCTTGTCGTTGTTAAAGCCGATCTTGAAAACAATGTTCTATTAATTAAAGGAAATGTTCCCGGAGCGAACAAATCGTTCCTAATCGTCAAAAGCGCAGTAAAAAAACAAACCAAATAAAGAAAAATACTTTGAAAGGAGGATTTGCTATGCCTAAGTTAGCACTGTTAAACCAAGCTGGACAAGCCGTTGGAGAAATCATTCTAGCGGAGGAAGTATTTGCAGTAGAACCCAACCAAGGCGTCATTTATGATGTCGTTAAAGCTCAAAGAGCAGCGATGCGTCACGGAACGCAAAAAACGAAAACTCGCACTGAAGTCAGTGGCGGTGGCCGTAAGCCGTGGCGTCAAAAAGGCACCGGACACGCCCGTCAAGGATCAATTAGGGCCCCGCAATGGGTCGGTGGTGGCGTTGTGTTTGGACCAACTCCGAGAAGTTACGATTATAAGATTAATAAAAAGATTCGTCGTCTGGCGATTAAAATTGTCTTATCCGACAAAGTCAGAGAAGCCAATTTCGTCGTCCTTGATAATCTATCACTTGAATCCTATAAGACCAAAGGAATGGTCGAGGTATTTAAAAACCTTAACCTTACCGGGAAAATCATGCTAATTCTTGATGACATTACTGATTTTGTGGATATTGCTTCTCGTAATTTGCCAAACGTACAAACTACAGTTTTCGAACATGCAAGTGTATATGACATTATGAACAATAACTGCATCGTCACGACTCAAAGCACAGTTAAGAAGATCGAGGAGGTATTGTTAGGATAATTATGGATAAATACCAGATTATTAAACGCCCGATCGTTACGGAAAAAACCAACAAGTTGGCTGAGAAGAACCAATATACATTCGAAGTCGATCGCAATGCCAACAAAATCGAAATCAAACAAGCCGTCGAAGCGCTTTTTAACGTAAAAGTGAAAAGCGTAAACGTAATCAATGAAATTGCCAAGGCTAAAAAAGTCGGGCAACATTCCGGTTTTAAACCGGCCGTGTCGAAAGCAATCGTCACACTGGCCGATGGGTTTAAAATCGATGTTTACACGGCGTAAACAGGAGGAACCAAATAATGGCTATCATTAAATACAGACCAATGACCCCCGGTACGCGGGGCATGACTAAATTGGATTATGCCGAAATCACGACCGATAAGCCAGAAAAATCGTTGCTTGAGCCAATCAACCCGCAATCAGGCCGCAACAATCAAGGTAAATTGACCGTTCGTCATCAAGGTGGCGCAGAAAAACGTAAATATCGGATTATCGACTTTAAACGCAACAAAGATGGTATCAAAGGCACTGTCGCAACGATCGAGTATGATCCTAATCGCACTGCCAATATCGCTTTGATTAATTATGCCGATGGCGAAAAGCGTTATATTCTTGCTCCCAAAGGTTTAACTGTCGGGATGAAGATTGAATCTGGAGTTACTGCCGATATCGTCATCGGAAACTCCCTTCCGATTCAGAATATTCCCGTTGGTACCGTCATTCATAACATCGAACTATATCCCGGAAAAGGCGGACAACTCGTTCGTGCTGCGGGAACAAGCGCTCAGATTCTGGGACGTGAAGAACGTTACGTCTTGGTCAGATTGACTTCTAGTGAAGTCAGACGCATCTTAGGCGTTTGTCGGGCAACAATTGGTGAAGTTGGTAATGAAAACTATGAACTCGTTAATCTCGGAAAGGCCGGAAGAAAGCGGCATATGGGCGTTCGTCCGACCGTCAGAGGATCCGTTATGAATCCTGTTGACCATCCGCATGGAGGCGGCGAAGGAAAGCAACCCGTTGGACATCCATCACCGATGACTCCATGGGGCAAAAAAGGCCGCGGCAAAATCACGAGAAAACACCACCTGGCTAGCGATAAATTAATCGTTAGACACAGAGATAAGTAAGGAAGGAGGAACTCAACATGTCACGTTCAATTAAAAAAGGTCCATTCTGTGATGATCATTTAATGAAAAAAGTTTTAACAGCCGTTAAAGCAAATTCCAAAAAGGTCATTCAAACCTGGTCTAGACGTTCCACGATTTTTCCACAATTTGTTGGCTTAACTTTCGGCGTCCATAACGGAAAAGAACACATTCCTGTTTATGTAACCGAAGATATGGTCGGCCATAAATTGGGAGAGTTCGCTCCGACCAGAACCTTCCGTGGTCACTCAGATAAAAAGGTTGTCAAAGGTGATTCCGGAAAACCGTCGATTGGCACTCCGACTGCGGCTGAACCCGTAGCTGCGGCACCGCAACCGGCCCAAGCAGGAGGAGAAAAATAAATGGAAGCTAAAGCAAGCGTAATTTTTGTACGAATCGCTCCTCGCAAAGTTAAATTGGTAATCGATCTAGTTCGGGGAAAAAATATCGTTGAAGCCCTTGCTATTTTAAGAAGCACACCCAGAGGAGCTTCGGAAATTGTTGAAAAGTTGATTCAATCCGCCGTCGCTAATGCGGACCATAATTATCAAATGGATCAAAACAAGTTATATGTTAAAGAGATTGCCGTTGGGCAAGGAAAGACATACAAAAGAATGCAACCGCATTCCCAAGGTCGTGGATTTGCGATTTTAAAGAGAACTAGCCACATTTTTATTACTGTGGCAGAGAGAGAATAGGAGGGATTTTTATGGGCCAAAAAGTCAGTCCGGTAGGACTTCGTGTAGGAATCATTCGCGATTGGGACTCAAGATGGTACGCGGACAAAAAAGACGTCGCAAACTTATTGATTGAAGACATAAAAATTCGCACTCTTTTATACGATCTGTATAAGAACGCTAGTGTCTCCAAAATCGAAATCGAACGCAGTAAATCTCGCGTCATCATTACCGTTAATACAGCAAAACCTGGTATGGTAATCGGACGTGACGGCGTGACAAAAGTCGCCGTTATTGAAAAACTTAAAATGTTATCAAACAAAGAAATATTTTTAAACATTGTTGAAATCAAACATCCGGAATTGGATGCATTACTGGTTGCAGAAAGCATAGCTACTCAGCTCGAAAACCGCGCTTCGTTCCGCCGCACGCAAAAAGTGGCGATTCAACGCGCTTTAAAAGCCGGAGCTAAAGGATGCAAAACTTTGGTTTCTGGACGCTTGGCCGGAGCTGAAATCGCTCGTAGCGAAGGCTATAACGAAGGCAACGTTCCGTTGCACACACTTCGTGCTGACATTGATTACGCGCTCGCTGAAGCTCATACGACATATGGCAAGCTCGGAGTCAAAGTCTGGATTTACAAAGGTGAAATCCTTCCTGCCAAGAAGGAGGCAAAATAATCATGTTAATGCCGAAAAGAACTAAATTTCGTCGTCCGCATCGTGTCAGTTTTGAAGGGCACGCTAAAGGCGGATCAGAAATCGCATTTGGACAATTCGGTTTAGTAGCTGTTGAAGGCGCGTGGGTTTCCGCTCGTCAAATCGAAGCTTGCCGTGTTGCTATCACGCGTTATATGAAACGTGACGGACAAGTCTGGATCAAAATCTTCCCGCATTTAGCGAAGACTAAGAAACCGATGGAAGTCCGGATGGGATCTGGTAAAGGTGCTCCCGAAGATTGGGTAGCCGTTGTAAAAGAGGGCTTGATCTTGTTTGAAATTGCCGGAGTAAGTGAAGCGATTGCACGTGAAGCTTTCCGACTGGCATCATATAAACTGCCAATCAAGACCAAGTTTGTTATGAAAGAAAGTGGTGATTCTAATGCTGCACGTTAGTGAAATCCGAAAAATGGAAACCGCTGCCATTTTAACCGAAATTGATAACTTAAAGAAAGAAATGTTTGATTTGCGGGTTAAACAAGCAACTGGTCATTTAGAAAACACTGCCCGTCTCAGCACCGTTAGAAAAACCATCGCTCGTATGAAGACTATTCTTACCGAACGAGAAGTCGAGTAGTAGGGAGGATACTATGGAAAACAATCAAAGAGTGTTCACCGGTACCGTCGTCTCCGATAAGTGCGATAAGACGATTACAGTCCGAGTGACAACATATAAAAAACATGCTATTTATAACAAACGCGTCATTTCGTCGAAAAAATTTACGGCTCACGACGAATTGAACCAGGCCAAAATCGGCGATGTCGTCAAAATAATGGAATGCCGTCCGATTTCCCACTTGAAACGATTCCGCTTAGTCGAAATCGTCAACCAAGAAGCCAATAAACAATGAGAGCTGAAGGGAGGAACTGACAATGATCCAACAAGAAACCAGATTAAAAATAGCCGACAACACGGGAGCCCGGGAAATTTTGACCATCAAGGTCATGGGCGGAACCAGCCGTCGCTATGCTAATATCGGGGATGTCATCATCGCAACCGTCAAACTTGCCACTCCGAACGGCCTCGTCAAGAAAAGTGAAGTTGTCAAAGCCGTCATCGTCAGAACCAAAAGCGGAGTTCATCGCGCTGATGGATCTTATATAAAATTCGATGACAATGCCGCCGTTATTATTAAAGATGACCTCAGTCCGAAAGGGACCCGGATCTTTGGACCGGTTGCCCGCGAGTTAAGAGATGCTAATTTTACAAAAATCGTCTCTTTAGCTCCAGAAGTGTTGTAGGGGGACGAATATGAACTTAAAAAAAGGCGATAAAGTAATTATCATCTCGGGTGCCGATAAAGGTAAACAAGGTACCATCACTAAACTGTTACTTAAATCAGGACGCGTTGTTCTTGATGGCGAAGGTTTAACTAAAATCAAGAAACATTTGAAACCTTCACAATCCAATCCAGATGGCGGCATCATTGACCTTGATCGCGCGATTAATGCGTCCAATGTAATGTTGCAGGACCCAAAAACTAAAAAGCCGACGCGAATCGGATATAAGACCATCACAAAAAAAGTCAAAAAACAAGACGTCACCGAAGTTGTTAGATTCGCAAAAAAATCCGGCGAAGTCTTAAAATGATGGGAGGAGAAAATAAATGAATCGATTACTCGAAAGATACCAAAGCGAGATTATGCCCGCAATGCAAGCTAAATTTAATTATACCTCCGTCATGGAATGCCCGAAGATTAGCAAAATCGTTTTGAACATCGGTGCTGGCGACGCTGTCGCCAATCCCAAAGTTCTTGACGATGCCGTTGCTGAACTCATGCAAATTACTGGTCAAAAACCAGTTATAACTAAAGCAAAAAAATCAATTGCGAATTTCAAACTTCGTGAAGATATGCCCATCGGGTGCAAAGTAACACTGCGGGGTGTGAGAATGTATGATTTCTTCGACAAACTTGTTACCATCGCATTACCGAGAGTCCGTGATTTCCGCGGAGTAAATCCGAAAGGTTTCGATGGACGGGGCAATTATACTTTGGGAATCAAAGAACAATTGATTTTCCCGGAAATCAATTATGACAAAGTCAACAAAGTTCGTGGCATGGACATTGTCATCGTCACTACTGCGAACAGCGACCAGGAAGCATTCGAATTGTTAAAACAACTCGGCATGCCTTTCCGGAAGAATTAGGAGGCGCACAATGGCTAAAACATCGCAAAAAATCAGACAAAAAAGAGGATCGAAATTTCCGGTCCGCGATTATAACAGATGTGAAAGATGCGGTCGTCCGCACTCCGTTTACCGCAAGTTTAAATTATGCCGTATTTGTTTCCGTGAACTGGCTTATAAAGGTCAGATTCCCGGCGTTACGAAATCCAGTTGGTAATGGGAAGGAGGCACTATTAATATGGTTATGACAGATCCGATCGCGGACATGCTTACACGCATCCGCAACGCGAATCAAATGAAACATGAAACCGTGGAAATGCCAGCATCAAAATTAAAGTCAGAAATTTTGACACTTCTAAAAAATGAAGGCTACATCACGGATTTTAAACTCGTCAGCGATGGTGTCCAAGGGACCATCCGCGTCACATTGAAATACTTGCATAACAAAGAAAGAGCTGTTAGAGGTTTAAAGAAAATCTCGAAACCGGGCTTACGTGTATATGCAAAAACCGACGAAATTCCCCGAGTTTTAAACGGCCTCGGAATTGCGATAGTCTCGACTTCTCAAGGTCTTATGACCGATCGAGAAGCTCGAAAAAAACAAGTCGGCGGCGAAATAATCGCCTATATTTGGTAATAACATCATCGAACTCTCATCTTATCAGCGTAAAATAAATATTGGAGGTGCAAGAAAGGTATGAGTCGTATTGGTAGAAAAACGATCATACTTCCTGTAGGAGTTACTTGCATTGTAGATGAACACAATCATGCTACAGTAAAAGGACCTAAGGGAGTACTTGAATTTACATTTCATCACGATATCACAGTCGTTTCTGCTAATAATGAAATTTCTGTAACCCGGCCATCAGATTCGTTACAACACCGCGCTTTACATGGTACTACTCGCGCGTTGCTGAATAATATGGTTACTGGAGTGACACAAGGATATCATAAAATCCTGGACATCAAGGGTGTTGGATATCGAGCTTCATTAAAAGACAGTAAAACGTTAGTATTAGCAGTCGGGTATTCGACACCGGTCGAGATGATGATTCCCGAAGGATTAACCATTGAAATTCCGCTTAACACCGAAATTCATATCAATGGTATCGACAAACAAATGGTTGGAGAATTCGCTGCCACAATTCGCAAAGTCCGTCAACCAGAACCCTATCTGGGCAAAGGTATCCGTTATCGGGGCGAATTTGTACGTCATAAAGAAGGAAAGACTGCTAAAAAATAGCAGATGGGTGACAAAAAATGTATAAACCAGTAGATAAAAATGCTCAACGTATCAAAAGACACGGAAGAGCAAGAGTGACCATCACCGGAACAGCCACCAGACCCCGTCTGAACGTCTTTCGTTCCAACAAAGCAATCTATTGCCAAATAATCGACGACACAGTTGGAAGCACTTTGGTGTCTGCCTCTTCGCTGGAAATTGAAAATTGCAAGGGCGCAAACGTTGAAGGAGCCAAACAAGTTGGCGCCTTAATCGGTAAGAAATCCTTGGAAAAAGGGATCACTTCAGTCGTTTTTGACCGGGGCGGATACATTTACCATGGAAGAGTCAAAGCATTAGCCGAGGCTGCTCGTGAAGCAGGGCTACAATTCTAGTGAAGGAGGAAACCCAATGCAAGCAGACAATATGAAGGGAAATCGGGACAATAAAGAACATAGATCCCGTAAACCATTCGTCAAAGAAGAAAAATTATTCGAAGAAAAAGTTGTCCATATCGGCCGGGTGACGAAAGTCGTCAAGGGCGGTAAGCGGTTCAGCTTTGCAGCTTTGGTTGTCATCGGCGATCGCAAAGGTAATGTCGGATTCGGATCCGGTAAGGCCAGTGAAGTCCCGGATGCTATCAAAAAAGGTATTGAAGATGCCAAGAAAAATATGTTTAAGATTAGCATTAGTGGAACAACTGTTCCTCATGAATGTTTAGGCGTATTTGGGGCCGCGAAGGTATTTATTCGTCCAGCTGTTGAAGGAACCGGAGTCATTGCCGGCGGCGCTGTTCGTGCAGTTCTCGAATTGGCTGGAGTCCAAGACGTTCTTTCCAAATCTCTGGGTTCCAACTCACCGATCAATGTGGTTCGTGCCACTATGGCCGCGTTGACATCCATGAAAACAGTTGATGAGATTGCTGAATCTCGCGGGCTAAAGCCTGAGGAGGTTTGGAAATAATGGCACAAATCCAAATATCATTAATAAAAAGTTTAATTGGGCATAAACCCAATCAAATCAAAACGGTAAAAGCTTTGGGTCTAACCAAAGTGCATTCGTCGGTTCTCAAAGAAGATACCGAAGCGATCCGCGAAATGATTGCTAGCGTTAGTCATCTCGTCAAGATCGAAGAGACGAAGTAGGAGGCAGCCGACATGAAATTAAATGAATTAAGACCCATCGAAGGCTCAACCCACGTTGGCAAACGCAAAGGACGCGGAACCAGCAGTGGTAACGGAAAAACAGCTGGTAGAGGATCAAAAGGACAAAATTCTCGCTCGGGTGGGGGAACCAGGTTGGGATTTGAAGGCGGACAAACGCCGTTTTTCAAACGGCTTCCGAAACGAGGATTTACCAATTTCTTTCGGAAAGAATTTGCCATCGTCAATGTCAGTCAGTTAAATGACTATGCCGAAGGCACGGTTATAACCCCAGAATTATTATTAAAAGATGGAAAAATCAAACGCGTTGAAAGTGGGGTTAAGGTATTGGGCAAAGGAGCTTTGAATGTGAAGCTGACAGTTCAAGCCCATCAATTTTCCAAATCTGCCAAAACGATGATTGAATCGGTTGGCGGCAATGCAGAGGTGATTTAACCATGGAAACTTTAAAAAAAGTTTTCCGAAACAAAGATATGATGAAACGCATCGGTTTCACTTTGTTAGCTTTCTTTATTTTTAAGTTGTTAACCTATGTGACGATGCCACTCATTGATGCCACAAAACTACAATCACTTTTTGAAAACAGTGGCTTCTTGGGAATCGTCAACTCAATCAGTGGTGATGCTTTAAGAAACTACTCAATCATTGCTTTAGGTATTAGCCCTTATATCACTGCTTCGATTGTCATTCAACTCTTACAAATGGATATTATTCCTGCTTTAAAAGAGTGGAGCGAAGAAGGCGAAGTTGGTAAGGCTAAAACAAATCGACTAGTAAGGTATGTTGCCATTGGTTTAGCGTTTGTCCAAGCGATTGCCATGACTTTTGCATTTGACAGTCAATCTACGGATTTGTGGAAATTCGGTGTTGAAAGTTGGGCAACAGCTGGTGGTGCTAACTTGTGGTTCTTGGTCTACTTCTATATCGCCATTGTCTTGACTGCCGGAACGGCGTTCATGATTTGGCTAGCGGATCAGATTACACTGCATGGAATCGGTAATGGTTCATCCATGTTAATCGTTGGTGGTATCATTATTTCTTTCCCAGGAACGATTACATCGTTAATTCAGTATTATATCTCCGGTGATACCGACGCGCTTTCAACGGTATATTCCAATCCAGGATCGGTAGTCGCATATATTCTCTTTGCGGTATGCATTCTCCTCTTTGTCATCATTTTGGTGGGCATTACTTACATGGAAGGTGCTCAACGCCGAGTTCCGATTCAATATGCAAATCGTCCGGCTGGATCTAAATTTGCCGGGAAATCCGAATCGAATATTCCGATTAAGTTGAATACTTCCGGAGTTATTCCCGTCATTTTCGCTTCGATTATTTTATCGTTGCCGACAACAATTTTCAATTATATCGATTTCGGCGACAGTACCGCACTCGAAAACTGGTTAGATCAAATTTTTAATTATGATCAACCCATTGGTTTTGCGATATATATGATCTTAATATTTGCTTTCTCATTCTTTTATTCATTCATTATCGTTTCCCCAGAAAAAATCGCTACCAATCTCCAAAAACAAAACGCTTATATTCCTGGTGTTAGACCGGGATTTGAGACCGAAACTTATTTAACAAAAACGTTATTTAAAGTTACTATTGTCGGTGCGCTTTACTTGGTCATTGTGGCAATTCTGCCAATCATTGCCTCGATGGCATTAGGGCATTCTTATGCTCAAATCGGGGGAACGTCACTGTTGATTATCGTTGGTGTAGCGTTAGAAACAGCGAAACAGATTGAGACCGACACACAGGACAAAGCCTACGTCGGTTTCATGAAATAACCAGGTTTATCATGAATTTGCTAATAATGGGAAAACCCGGTGCTGGTAAAGGCACACTAGCATCGATTATGCAAGACAATTATCATATTACTCACATCTCCACCGGAAATATTTTCCGCGAAGAAATCGCCAAACAATCACCACTTGGGATTGCCGTGGAAAGTTTCATCACCAAAGGAGAGCTCGTGCCCGACGAACTTACTAACAATATCGTCAAGAGCGTTTTAACCCAGGGACATTTTCCCAACGGATTCATGCTCGATGGATACCCTCGCACCAAAGATCAAGCCATCGCTTTAGATCGAATTCTTACTGAATTGAATATGCCACTTAATTTTGTCGTTGACATTGAAGTCGATGATGAGGTTTTGTTAAAACGGATTACCGGGCGACGTGTTTGTTCAGGATGTAATACCATTTATCACATCTCACTCCACCCATCCATTAAACCGGATGTCTGTGATGTGTGTGGCGGAATCCTCATCCAGCGCGAAGACGACAAAGAAGAATCAGTCAGAAAACGAATCCAGATTTACAATCAAAAAACGGAACCGCTACTTGATTATTATCGACAAAAAAATCTCATTGTAACCCTTGACGGTCGGTTTAAACGAGAAGACGTCTTTGAATTCGTTGAAACCAAATTGGGTATCACACATGGTAACCATTAAATCGTCTCGTGAACTCGATTTAATGCGAAAAGCCGGACGAATTGTTGCAATAGCGCATCAAGAAGTCGCAAGTCACATTAAACCCGGAGTTTCAACACAACAATTAGATGAGATTATCGACCGTGTCATCCGCTCACACGAAGCAATTCCATCATTTTTGCACTACAATGGTTTCCCAGCAAGTTCTTGCATTTCGGTAAACGAAGTGGTAGTTCATGGTATACCTGATCCAAAAAAAATCCTTAAAAATGGTGATATTGTCTCTGTCGACATTGGCGCTATATACAAGGGATATCATGGTGATGGCGCCTGGACTTACCCTTGCGGAACCATTTCCGAGGCCGCAAAAAGACTACTCACCGGAACCGAAGCAAGTCTGTTCGCGGGACTTGGAAAAGCAAAAAGTGGAGCTCGGCTTACTGACATTTCCCATGCGGTTCAGGAATATGCCGAATCGCTAGGATTAAGCGTTGTCAGGGACTTTGTTGGTCACGGTATCGGTACTAGCATGCATGAAGATCCACAAATACCCAACTTTGGATTACCCGGAAAAGGCATCACTCTGCGACCGGGCATGACAATCGCCGTTGAACCGATGATTAATGCCGGCAGAAAAGAAGTAAAAGTACTAGCGGACGGATGGACTACCATTACGATGGACAAATCGCTTTCTGCTCACTTCGAGCATACGGTTTTGATTACCGATACTGGTTACGAAATCCTTACCAAGGTATAGAAGGAGTGATTCAATGACAAAAAAAGACGATGTAATCGAAATGCTTGGCACAGTTGTGGAAGTTTTACCCAATGCGCAATTCATTATCGATTTGGAAATCGGCCATCGAATCATCGGCCACGTTTCTGGTAAAATCCGTATGAACTACATACGCATTTTACCAGGTGATAAAGTCAAAGTTGAATTATCAACTTATGATTTAACACGTGGACGCATCACTTACCGTATCAACGGATAAAAGTATAAACATACAGGGAGGTAAATGGTATGAAAATCAGACCATCTGTAAAGAAAATCTGTGACAAATGCAAAATTATCAAGCGCCACGGCGCAGTTATGGTGATTTGTGAAAATCCCAAACATAAACAAAGACAAGGAAAATAGGAGGTAAACAATGGCACGTATTGCAGGAATAGATGTTCCTAGAGAGAAACGCGTCGTTATTTCTTTGACGTATATTTACGGCATTGGGGATACTTTATCAAAAAAGATTCTCGCCGCCGCTAATGTATCAGAGGACAAACGAGTTAAGGATTTAACGGAAGACGAACTCGTTAGAATTCGTTCTGAAGTTGCTAAATTTAAAGTGGAAGGCGATTTGCGCCGTGAAGTCAGCTTGAATATAAAAAGGTTGATTGAGATTGGTTCTTACCGCGGAAGCCGTCATCGTAAAGGTTTGCCAACCCGTGGACAAAATACGCGGAATAACGCAAGGACCCGTAAAGGCCCACGCAAAACCGTTGCGAATAAGAAGAAATAGAAGGAGGAAAATAGAATATGGCACGTACAGTTGTAAAAAAACGCCGTGTGAAGAAGAACATTCCTCTTGGGGTGGCACACATTCACTCGACTTTCAATAACACAATCATTACTATCACCGATCCGGTCGGAAACGCCATTGCTTGGAGTTCGTCTGGAGCTATCGGATACAAAGGCAGCCGTAAATCGACGCCTTTCGCTGCCGGCCTCGCAAGCGAAGCCGCTGCGAAAGCCGCTATGGAAAACGGTGTCCAAAAGGTTGAAGTCTCCGTCAAGGGTCCAGGACCCGGCCGCGAAGCAGCTATAAGAAGCTTACAAGTTGCAGGACTGGAAATTACCGCGATTAAGGATGTCACGCCGGTTCCTCATAACGGCTGTCGGCCTCCCAAACGGCCTCGCGGTTAGGGGGTAAAAATTTGAAGGACTTAAAATTCGAAAAACCAAAAACCATTACTGAAGAAATTAACGATAACTATGGACGGTTTGTCATCACGCCTCTCGATCGTGGCTTCGGTATCACGATTGGTAACTCTTTACGACGGGTTTTATTGTCTTCATTGCCCGGTGCGGCAATCATCAATACCCAAATCGATGGGGTCCAACATGAGTTTACTGCCATCGAAAATGTGGTTGAAGATGTCACCACGATTGTTCTGAATTTAAAAGGCGTCGTTCTAACAATTGACTCAGCTAATCCAAGTGTTGAAAAGCGGTTGGAAGTCATCGCCGAAGGTCCATGTGACGTTAAGGCGTCTGATATCCTCGCTGATGATGAAGTAAATATCATTAATCCGGATCATTTTATTTGCCATGTTAATAAAGGCAAACGCTTCCGGATGGTTATGCACGCTCGTCGTGGCAACGGTTATGTCAATGCCAACAAGAATGCTCAATATGATAACATGGTTGGTGTCATCCCGATTGATAGTTTGTATACGCCAATCGTTCGTGCGAACTACACAGTTGATAAAACACGTGTTGACGATTCCGCCGATTATGATAAACTTATTGTCGAAATCTGGACTAACGGTTCGATTGGACCTAAAGAAGCAATCGGCATGGCGGCTAAAATGCTTATCGACCATCTCTACTCAGTTGTCGAGTTATCGAATCGCGCTTTAGCAGAAGATTTCATGATTGAACGCAAGAGCGAAGAGTCATCGCGTAATTTAGAAAAACCGATTGAAGATCTTGACCTTTCGGTTCGAAGCTACAATTGCCTCAAACGCGCAGGCATTCATACTCTCGGCGAATTAATTGAAAAAACTGAAGAAGATATGATGAAAGTTCGGAATCTAGGCAAAAAATCGTTAAAAGAAGTCAAACAGAAGCTTGAAGAACTTAATTTAAGCCTGGCAAAACACTAATTTGGTAGGAGGTAAATCACATGTCAAGAGGATACAGTAAACTTAATCGCCGGAGTGATAACCGAAAGGCTTTACTCCGTGACTTATCCACTCAACTGATTATGCATGGAAAGATTGTCATCTCGGCCATTAAAGCCCGAGAAATCAAACGGGTTGTTGATAAGTTAGTCACATTCGCGAAAAAAGGGGATTTGCATTCGATAAGATTAGCGGAAGAAACCGTGCGAGATTTGTCAATCAAAGATCAAACGGCACTCCAAATCTTGTTTAAAGAAATCGGCCCCAGATATAAAGATCGTAACGGCGGTTATACTCGCATTTATAAAATTGGTTATCGCAAAGGCGATAGTTGCCCAATGGCAATCATCGAATTTGTCTAATCCTATAACGACAAGTTACCGTGCCCAAGTGGCACGGTTTTTTGTTAGAACTAAGGGAAATATCAAACAATCGAAAAATAATAATTGAAGATAGATTTATAATTATCAGGGTAATGGGGCATGAAGAAGCGATTAAATACCCTCGCTTTTTTATTCATGTTTTGATATAATTAAGCAGCATGGTGGTGATGAAATGAGCTACATTGACATTCAAAATATCAACTTTGCCTATCATCCGAAACGGCCAATTCTTCAAAACCTTTCGCTTTCAATCGACAAAGGCCAATGGATCGCTATTCTCGGGCATAACGGTAGTGGCAAATCAACGTTGGCGAAAGCCATTATCGGTTTGCTGGAACCCGACTTTGGAACAATTGATATCGATGGGATGACCTTATCGCCGACAACAGTTTACGAAATTCGCAAAAAAATCGGGATTGTTTTTCAAAATCCCGATAATCAATTTGTTGGGGTCACGGTTAGGGACGATATCGCTTTTGGAATGGAAAACTTAGGGGTCCCTCAAGCAGAAATGCTTGAAAAAATCGATTTTTATGCCGAAAAAGTCGGGATGAAAGCGTTTCTTGACAAGGAACCTGCGGAATTATCGGGCGGACAGAAACAACGTGTCGCCATCGCGGGTATTTTAGCCATGCAAATGGATGCCATTATTTTTGACGAAGCGACTTCCATGCTTGATCCGACGGCAAGAAGAGAATTGATGGATTATATTCGCGAATTACATAACGAAGGCTTAACAATCATCATGATTACTCACGACATAGAAGAAGCATTATGGGCGCAAAGGCTCGTCATCATCAAAGACGGAACTGTTTTTCGTCAAGGAACACGTGAAGAATTGCTCAAAGAACCAGTAACATTTATTGAGGCGGGATTGGAACTTCCGGTAGGATTACAAATCAGCAACGCTTTAAAACAGATGAACGCTCTTTCTTTGGAATTGGAGGAACATTTATGGGAATCCAGTTTAAAGAAGTAAGTTTCCAATACCCAGGATGGGGAAAGCAATTCTTTGAAGCCTTAAAAGATATCTCATTAACGATTAATGATAAAGATGAATTCATCGCTTTAGTCGGCGAAACCGGCTCGGGGAAGTCAACGTTAGCTCAGCATATGAATGCTTTGATTTTTCCGACTTCTGGAACTGTAGAAATAAATGGCGTTCCCATTACTGCTAAGCGAAACAAAAAAATCAAGTACAATTCAATCCGGCAACAAATCGGACTTGTGTTCCAGTTCCCAGAATACCAGTTATTTGAAGAAACGGTTGAAAAAGATATTATGTTTGGCCCGAAGAATTTTAGAGTCCCCGAGGAAGAAGCCAGGGAAATGGCCAAAAAAGCCCTTAACATGGTGGGGCTCAGTGATAAATATCTGACTCGGAACCCGTTTAATTTATCCGGCGGCGAAAAGAAAAGAGTATCAATTGCCGGTATTTTAGCGATGAATCCCAAGATTCTGATTCTTGACGAACCGACCTCCGGGCTCGATCCGGCTGGAAAAAAATTGTTAATGAATTTGTTTAAGAGCATCCAAAAAGAAACCGGAAAAACAATTATTATTATTACTCACGATATGGATCTTGTCTATGAATATACCAATCGAGTATTGGTCTTAAATGAAGGAATGTTGGAATTTGACGGAACTCCGGATTATTTGTTTCACCGTCACGATATTGATAAGTGGCATCTTGATTACCCAGCAACTATTAGTGTATTAAGAGCAATTAATGATAAATTTCATTACAACCTTGACATTTATCAAAAAACGATTGATGCCGCTGTTTCCACCATTGCGAAAGCGGTGCAATCATGAAAAACGTTATCATTGGCCAGTATATTCCGGGAAGTAGTTTTTTCTATCACATTGATCCACGCACAAAAATAATTGCTGTTGTAGTCTTAATGGTAGCGACGTTTTTGCTCGAAACAATTTGGCAAGTTTTGATTGGGTTTGGCATTGCTTTAATCCTCATCATTGCCGGACGGGTTCCGATTCGTAAAATTGTCAAGGGATTAAAGCCATTATATGTATTGTTATTATTTACTCTGGTATTTCAGATTGCCTTCAACCGCGTGGGAACGATTGTACTGGATGCGACGATGCAGATATCACCATTTAGCATTTTATTTATGATTGCGGCAACGATTATCTGGCGGTTATTGGCATCATTTAAGAAGTTTTCGCTTCTTTTATTCTTTGCTTATCTTGTTGGTTTATTCTTTATCATGAAAAATTTGGCTTTTTCTCCTCTTTGGACAACTTGGCAGTTGACAATATATGATCAAGGATTAATTATGTCGGGCTTTGTTATAATCCGGCTTTTAATCATCATCACGCTCTCAACGGTTTTGACTCTAACAACTAAACCCACTGAGTTGACACAGGGCTTAGAGAGCCTCCTAAGGCCGCTCAAGGCCATTGGATTGAACTCTGAGGACTTTGCATTAATCATCTCTATCAGTTTGCGTTACATTCCTACGATATTAGATGAGGCCAATAAAATAATGAACGCTCAAGCCAGTAGAGGAGCCGATTTTGCCGAAGGAAGATTGAAAGATAAAGTCGTTCAAGTGATTTCGCTTTTAGTACCGATGTTTATCATTGCTTTCAAACGCAGCGAGGAGTTAGCTGATGCGATGGAATCAAGAAATTTTGTGCCGGGAAAACCACGCACCCGAATTCATGATCTGAAGTTCAACTATCGCGATTTGATTACGACGGTCATCACCGTTTTGTGCTTGGCCGGGTCAATTTTGGTGAAAGTTCTATGAGCAAATTTATGGATTCTGCCAAGGCTTTTTGCGATGGTAACATGCTTGCATCTCTTGATGGGGATGTCGTCTTGATTTTAGCAGATAAATCATATCAGCAAGGGAAACAAGCAATTATTGATTCTCTAATAAACCAATTGGATTTTTTTTCGGGGATGAAGATAATCAGTGATGACTCAAATGTCACCGTGTCTTTTCGTAACGCTCAAGACCATTTAATTAAATGTTATGCCAAAGGCAATCTCATTGGCAAAATCGTTGAATTTAATCCCGATGATATTCGGCAAAGAATCAAACTGGTCATTGAGTACGACGGAACGAATTTCTCGGGATTTCAGATTCAACCCAATGTGCGTACTGTTCAAAAAGAATTAATGGATATCTTAACAGTAATTAATAATCGTCCTACCGGTGTAACCGGCGCTTCACGAACGGATGCCGGGGTTCATGCTCTAGAGCAAACGGTTCACTTCGATACGAAATACGATTTTTCTGAAGAAAAATGGCTTACGATACTTAATCATGCTCTACCAAAGGATATTCATGTTAAAACGGTAAAAAAAGTACACCCCTTGTTTCACTCGCGATTTGATGTCGATCGCAAAGAATATCAATATATCATCAATCTTGGTGAGTACTCGGCCTTGAAACGCAACTATGAATGGACCCCGGGAAGAAAAATTGATCTTGATATCATAGAAAAAGAATTATTCAAGTTAGTAGGTACTTTTGACTTTTCGAGTTTTTGTAAAGGGGAAAAAGAATCGACTAAACGCACTATATATGAAGCTTCTATGAAAGTAAAAAACAAACATTTATATCTG
>Ga0265294_10001044_pt1 | contig 37585 bp, 43 predicted proteins | sample MunlanPumphouse3_FD_192504 | JGI IMG/M metagenome (GOLD analysis project Ga0265294, IMG submission 192504) | Groundwater microbial communities from a municipal landfill in Southern Ontario, Canada - Pumphouse #3 | ecosystem: Environmental > Aquatic > Deep subsurface > Groundwater | place... | reverse complement strand
GGAACTCGTCCCGGGAGCGTATGCTTACCTCTTCTCCTGGGACGAGGCCAGCCACCGGTTCGTCGTCCGGGTAGTCGCCGGAGAGGGGTTCCGGGATGCGCTCACCGAACTCCTGGGACGGGACCCCATCGGCCTGGTCCTCCCGGTCGCCCGGGTCTTCGACGCCCCCTATCACCAGACCCCCGGGTCGCTGCGCGGCCTCCAGGAATTCGTTCTCCGCCCCGAACCATCCTCGTGGTCGTTCTACGACCTCTGCTTTGAGGCGTTCCCAGAAGAGGTCTGCGAGGAGTTTCTCACCCGGTTCAATATTGCGAAACTATGCATTATGGGGCTGGTCTGGCGCGAGCAGCTCTTCGGCATCACCGGCATCTTCCTCCACCCGGGAAGGGAACTTGAAAACCGCGAGACAATCGAGTCGTTCATCCGGCAGGCCTCGATCGCCCTCGCCCGGCGGCAGACCGCCGGGCGGCTCCGGCGGAGCGAGGTGCGGTTCCGGGCCATGGTCGATTCGTCCCCCTGTGGCGTCGCCCTCATCGACCGGGACGGGCGGTTCATCTACGCTAACCGGCGGTTCATCGAGATCTTCGGCCATGAAACGGACGATGCGCCCACGGTCGCGGAGTGGACCCGGCTGATCTTCCCGGACGAAGCGGCCCGGCAGGAAGCCTTCAGTGCCTGGCGGTCGGATCTCGAGCGATCGGTTCCGGGCCAGATCAGGCCCCGGACGCTCACGGTCCGGTCCCGGGACGGGTCGAGGAAGACGGTCCTCGCCCGCGCCGTCACCCTCTGCGACGGGACACAGTATGTCAACTGCGAGGATATCACCGAAGAGGCGCGGGCCTACCGGATCCTCGTCGCGGATATCGCCGACCTGCGGCGGCGGGAGCAGGAGATGCTTCTCAAGGACCGTGCAATAGCCTCCACCCGCCGGGCGGTCGCGATCCTCGACCCGGGCGGGGTGGTGACCTACGCGAACGCCGCTTTCCTGGCCCTCTGGGGCTACCCAACCGCGGAAGAGGTGCAGGAATCGCACTTCTCCCGGTTCTGGGAGCGTCCTGATGAGATCCGGGGTATCGTCCGGACGGTCATCGACGGCGGGTCCTGGCACGGCGAGCAGACCGGCATCCAGAGTGATGGTGCGGCGTTCCGGACAGACCTCCTCGGGACGCCGATCGTGGCCGAAGACGGCAGGGTGCTCGGGATGATGGCAGCGATGTTCCGAAGGAACGGAGCTTGAGAAAACGCGAAGCGTTTTCAAGCAGCGACAGGCCGAAGGGCCGGAGCTGGAGCACCGCAGGTGCGAGTGGCGACGCATGTCCCTTCGGGACAGGCGGATCTTTTGCCGACCACCCGAGAGGGGTGTAAAAATCTATGCCCGGCAATGCCGTTTCGCAGTACTGCACGGCGATTTTGGTTTGTAAAGGTTTATTGTAACCCGACTGCATCATGCGTTCGTGCCAGGAGGTGCAAAGATGCAAAAGACCATCGAGAGGAGAGAAGTAAAGGAGGGGGACACGGCACAGGTCCAGGAGTTGATGCACGTCATGCTCAACGCCGACACCTACACCAGCCTGCGGGCCGTCAGCGCCCTCGGGGCCATCGGGGCTCCGGCGGTCGGGCCGCTGGTGCAGGCCCTGCTCAGCGTCGACAGTGACACACGCTGGACCGTGGCGATGGCACTCGCCCGGGCCGGGGCTGAAGCGGTGGAGCCGCTCGTCGGGGTCGTGCTCGTCGCGGACGACGATATCAAGAACCCGGCAATCTGGGCGCTTGCCGAGATAGGCGATCCCCGGGCGGTCGACCCGCTGGTCGGCACCCTCCGGACCAGCCAGTCCGAGTGCTGCCGGGCCCTGACCGCTGCGGCCCTGCTGAAACTGAGTGATCCGGCCGGCGTAGCCGAGGTAAAGAAAGCGTTCGAGCAGTCGGACGAGAAGTTCGCAGGCTTCGCCATGGAGGCCTTTGAGGGGACGTGAATCCACGCCCCCGGAACATACACGGTTTTAACTGCTTCCTGGGACGCTGCAGATGCGTAATTACTAATACGGTCCATTCAAAAGAGAAGACTATGTACGGGCGCCACATCCTGCTCCTGATCCTTCTGACGGCGGCCACCGTCGCCGGAGGCTGCACGGCGCCGGAAGATACCATGGATGCGCAACCGGCCACGTTCAACCCGACACCGGCGCCGGCAGAGGCGCAGACGGTGGGAGGGACCCAGCCGGCTCCCACGCCGCCCGTGCCTGCCCGTGGGGCGGAGCAGCCGCAGAGCGTGGGGTTCGTCGACCCCGCGACCTACCATATCCCGACCCCGACGCCCACGATAGCGATGACGAAACCGCCACAAGACATTCGAATCTCCGAGAAATTGGTGGACTACGCAGAGGTGGCCTGCGAGCATCCCCCCCGCGTTCTCGCCACCGAGGTCTACCACATCCCCTTTCCCTACTGGGCCATCAGCGTGAGCGCAACGCCGATGAATGACGATCCATGGCTCGTGATGGAGATCCGCGATCCCGACGACCCGAACCGGGTCGTCAAGGAGATCCGGTATTTCCGGGGTGATATACTCCATTATGGGAACACCTCAACAACGAACCGTTCAGAAAGGAAGCCTATAGTGAAGGCAGAGACGTTCATCATCCGGGAAGGGTACGACGATTATTACTTCATCATCCGCTCGGAGTCGCTGAAGTCGCTCACCATCACCATCAGGGTTCCGGAGAAATACCTTGTCTAGGCAGGAGGCACTTCCGGCCCCTCTTCTACGACGCGGAGTTCGCGGTCATAATCGGTGATCGCGGCGTTGTACTCCTGCCATGCCTTATCCGCTTCTGCGATGTTCCGGTTTGCCGCATTGTAATCCCGCACCTCGTAAGCGCTCGCGGCCGACGACCAGAACGTGAACGCACGATTCAGGTTGTCGAGCGCCCGGACGTAGGCCGACTGCGCTCCGGCGTAGGCTTCCGGGACGGCATCGACCGCGACGATCCGGCGGTGGTAGGCCGTAACGGCCCTGCCGTAGTTCGCGATTGCTGCGAACTCCCGCACATGAGCGTCGCATTCGGCAACCGAAAGATCGTTTGTGGGGGTGCGCATATGCGAGGTGATCTTCCCGGAGACCAGGAAGAGGTCGGCCTCCGATGCCGAGACGTGGCTGTTGAACGCCGCAACCTGCTGGCCTTCATGAAAACTCACAAAGACCATCCCTCCGACCAGAAGAACCGCTATCGCAACAACAGCCGCCGCGGCGGTGGTAAGGGCCTTCCTCCGATCGGCGGTCAACTTCAGCAGTCCCGGGATCTTCAGATCCGGGATCCTCAGGCCGGACGGTTCGGGGGTGTCGGGATCCATCTCACGCTCCCCCCGCCGGCAGACGGACGGGACGGATCTGGTACTCCCCCGGCTCGGGGACGTAGCGGAGCGGGATGATCTGCGGGGTCTCCGACTGCACGCTCGGGATACCCGTGCCGGAAGTGTCCCCGATGGGGTGCGGTCTCCCCCAGATCGCCGTCGAGCCGACCGAGATGTTCCCCCAATCAAAATCCGTCCCCTCGACGTAGTAATAGTGCTGCCCCCCATACATGAAGTGTCTCGGCGTATACTTCGCGTAGTAGGGATTGAACTCGTTCATCCGGATGCCGAGGGCCATGTGATCCGAGTATCGGAGCAGCACTGTATCATAGCCGAGAGCGTCGAGGAGCCCCCCCATCAGGATGGCCGCATCCTCACAGTCCCCCCGCCCGTCCACGAGCGTCTCGACGGAGTATTTCGGATACTCAACGCCGTCTTTTACGTACATGGCGTGACTGGGGAGGACGCCCTCGATGTAAGAGGTCGTGTTATCGTCCCTATCGTAGGGGATCTGCTGGACAAAGAAGACGAGGTTCATCAGCCGGAAGTAGCCCTCGTCCGGGTTGGCGGCCGGGGGCGCGATCCGGTGGGCAAGATCCTCGAGGAGCGGCCGGTCGGCGTCCGCAAGCGCATACCTCCCCCAGGAATTATAGTCGCTGAACCGCGAGGTCCCCCGGTGCGTGAGGAAGAGCGCCTCCGGGACACGGACCTCCGTCGTCCGGACGCCGCCGTCGATCGCCGTCCAGCGGAAACTCCGGGTGTAGGCCTCACCGTCATCCGGGAAAGGGGTCGCCGTCGGTACCGGGGCGGGCGGGACGTATACGGGCGGGTCGCCGGCCGGCACCGATCCGGAGGAGGCAAAGCCGATCGGCTCCCCGAGAAGGGCGGGTTTCACTACGAGGGCGACGACCAGGATCACGAGCCCGCCCACGAGAACCGGGAGAACGTCCTTCCACTCCATAGCAGAACCAACAATGGCCTCCGGTGGAGATGTTTGCTATCTACCGTTAAAAAACGTTAACTGTTGTGCTCAGGTTTCGGATCACGCCAAAAAGGGTTAATATGAGAATAAAATGCGAACGGGGGGATCTTCCTGCCGGAACCGGTCAGCGGGAGAGACACCCCTCTTCGCTTTGCGCCGGCTTCCGTATCACCTCATCCTGGGCGCAGGGCCGGGGGGGCAGACCCCCTCGAGCCCGGCCAGCTGCTCTCCCGGCTCGGCCGCATACCTGCAGACCGAAGGATAATACCTGGTGACGTACTCCTTGAGCATCCGGAGAGAGCAGTACTGGGGGGCGATGCTCTTTATCGACTCCTTCATCATCCGGACCCACTTGTGGGGGACGTCGTCCATCGTCCGTGAGAAGTAGAGCGGCGCAATCTCGTTCTCGATGAGGTCGTAAAGCGTCTCCGCATCCGGCTGATGACCCTCCGCGGTGGGAGCGCGACCCTCGAAACCCCAGCCGTTCCTGCCGTTGTAGCCCTCGACCCACCAGCCGTCGAGGACCGAGAGGTTCAGCGCCCCGTTCATCCCCGCCTTCATACCGCTCGTGCCGCTCGCCTCCATGAGTGGGACGGGGGTGTTCATCCAGACGTCGACGCCGTGGACCATGTAACGCGCAAGCTGCTCGCCGTAGTCCTCGACAAACGCGATCCGGCCGCCGAACCGGGGATCCTGCGAATACTGGTAGATCCTTTGCAGGATCCGCTTACCCCGATCGTCGGCCGGGTGGGCCTTCCCGGCGAAGATGAACTGCACCGGCCTCCAGCGGTTGTTCACGATCCGATCAAGCCGGTCCAGATCCTCAAAAATCAGGTCCGCCCGCTTGTACTCGGCAAACCGGCGGGCGAACCCGATCGTCAGCGCCGAGGTGTCGAGCATGAGCCCCTCGGCCGCGAGATTTGCAGGTTCGTCGCGAAGGTTCGCCCATTTGCGGCGTTTCCGGTCCCGGATCCGGGAAAAGAGCTTCATCTTCAGCCACTGGTGCTCGCGCCAGAGCTCTTCGTCCGGGATCTCGTCGACCACCTCCCAGATGATGGGGTTGTCGTAATCCTCCCGCCAGTTCGGGTAGACCGGGTCCATGTGTCGGTCGATGAGCGCCTCGATACGGTGATTCAGCCACGTCGGCACGTGAACGCCGTTTGTGATAGCGTCGATCGGCACCTCCTCAGGGGCGAGGTCTGGCCAGAGAGGCTGCCACATCTCCCGGGCGACCTCCCCGTGCCTCTGTGAGACGCCGTTGTGGAACCGGCTCATCCGAAGGGCAAAAGCGGTCATGTTGAACCCGGCGCCCGGGTTGTGGGGATCGTCGCCGAGCGCCATGAACTCGTCCCAGGTCAGATCGAGCGACGCGCAGTAATTCCGGAAGTACTTCGCCATCAGATCCTCGGGGAAGACGTCGTGGGCGGCCGCCACAGGGGTATGGGTGGTGAAGACCGAGGTGCCCCGGACCCGCTCGAGCGCCTCGTCGGGCGGCATCCCCGCACTGAGCCGCTCCCGGAGCCGTTCGAGTATGGCAAACGCAGAATGCCCTTCGTTCAAGTGCATCGCCGAGTACTCCACGCCGAGGGTACGGAGAACCTTCCTTCCGCCGATGCCGAGCACCAGTTCCTGCCGGAGCCGGCACTCGAGCTCTTTTAAGTAAAGGCGGTGGGAGATGCTCCGGTTCTCGGGGAGGTTCCTGTCGATATGGGTGTCGAGGAGGTAGAGGGGGACCCGTCCCACCTGCACCTTCCAGACCGCGACGTAGATCGGCGGTTCGATCAAGGGCACCTGCACCACGATCTGCTTCCCGTCGTCGCTGAGCACCCGGAGAACCGGGGCGGCGTCGCGGTCCAGGATCTCCGCGACGTTCTTCTGCCACCCGTTCCCCTCGATATGCTGGTGGAGATAGCCTTCGGCGTACATGAACCCGACGGCGACCGTCGGCACGCCGAGATCGCTCGACGCCTTGACGTGGTCGCCCGCGAGGATGCCGAGCCCGCCCGCGTAGAACGGGAGCGAGTGGTGCAGCCCGAATTCGCTCGAGAGGTAGGCGATCGTCAGCGGCGTCCGTGAGGGATAGTGCTGCGCAAACCAGCTCGTTCCCGGCACCATATACTCCCGGAACCGGTGCATGATGATGTCGTAGCGGCGGAGGTACTCCGGGTTCGCTGCCGCCCGCTCGAAGAACCGCGGCGGGGTATCGAGAAGCATCCTGACCGGATTGTGGCGGCTCATCTTCCACTCCGCCCGGTTCAGCATCTTGAAGAGCACGCTCGCCGAGGAGTGCCAGCTCCACCAGAGGTTGTACGCGAGGTCGACCAGCCCGAAGATCCGTTCAGGAACGTGGGCGAACCGGTCGTAGGGAATCTCCGTCTTCATCGCGACGGGCATTACCTGTTGCACCTGATAAGTGCTTCTGTCACCGGGGACAGCCGGACGGGAACCGGCTCACCGCCGCTCTTCGAGCCCCGTGAACTTCCGGATCTCTCGGTCTTCCCAGACACTGCAAAGGCGCCGGGCGCGAGCAGGGAGCGGGAGGTGTACGACGGTTGGCGGATCGTTTCTCACGGCCTTTGGCGATGATACCGGAAGAACAACATGCTCGTAGTGGTTCTTTTTACGGATACGGCGTCAGGACGGCAAACGCAGATGGAAAGTTATTATATGCACCTCTTGCCGATGTTCCTTCAAGAAGAACCCAAAGGAGCGTGTCTCGCGTGCGGCAGATGATAGAGGCAACCGAACTCACGAAGAACTACGGCAACGTCACCGCGGTGAACAGGGTATCGTTCTCCGTTGCGGAAGGGGAACTCTTCGGCCTGCTCGGGCCGAACGGCTCGGGGAAGACGACGATGATCCGGATGCTGACCGGGCAGATTCCGCCGACCTCCGGGTCGGCCCGGGTGATGGGGCTCGACGTAGCGAAGGATCCCATCGGGGTCCGGGGGCTTGTCGGGATCATCCCCGAACAGGAGACGCCGCCGAGTTTCCTCACCGCGGAGGAGTACCTCCGCTTCGTGGCCAGCATCCGCAACCTCGATTCGGTTGACGAGCGGTGCGACCGCTGGTTCGACCTGCTGGAGTTTGGTGACAAGCGGGACGTCCTCTGCAAGGACCTCTCGCGGGGCACCCGGCAGAAACTGATGTTTGCGCAGGCGTTCCTCCACGAACCAGAGCTCGCCCTCATCGACGAGCCGCTGATCAACCTGGACCCCATCATGCAGCGGACGGTCAAAGACTTCCTGCGCGAGTATGTCCAGGGCGGCGGGACCGTCTTCTTCTCCACTCACATCCTCGAGATCGCCGAAGAGATCTGCGACCGTATCGGGGTCATCCACAACGGCAGGATCCTTCACTGCGGCCCGGTCGGAGACCTCGTCGGATCGGGCCGGCACCTCGAGTCTTTCTTCCTCGACCTGGTCAAGGGTGATGCCGGTGCCTGACCTCTTCTGCGCGATGATGAAGGAAGAGTGGCGGATGCACTCGACGATCTTCGGGAGCCTCGGGTTCGCCCTCTTCCCGGCGGTCATCGCGGTCTTTGCCCTTCTCGGGTCGCTCACCCTCCCGCTCTTTGCAGACGTATTTCCCTACGACGTGGTCGCGCTCTTTGCGCACGCCCTCTTCCTGCTCATGGGCGTGATGGTGGGATCGTTCGGCCTCATGGGCCGCGAGTTCATGAACCGGCGGTTCGGACAGGCCAGCCTGATTGCCTACGCTTCCCGGAGCCTCCCGGTCTCCGAGCGGCGGATATTCGGCGCGTTTCTCGTGAAGGATACCGTCTACTACATCCTGCTCTACGTCCTCCCCTTCGCGGCCGGGTTTGCCGCGGCGACGCCGTTCATCGGCCTCGATCCGGGTCTGGCAGTCCTCGCGTTCGTCTCGCTCGCGCTCGCCTTCCTCCTCGGCCTCTCCGCCGTCTGCTTCCTCTCGACCCTCTACGCACGCTCTGCCGCGCTCCTTGCCGGAACCGTCGCGGTGCTCGCGGTGATCGCGCTTGCGGCGTTCCGCCTCGGGACGATCACCGTCTCCGCCGCCCTCCCCCCGTACGCCTTCTTCCTCGACCCCGCGGTGGAACCGCTCGCGATCTCGCTCCTGCTCATCCTGGTCCCGGCAGCCGCCTCGGTGCTCTTCGTCACCGTCGACTACCCGGACCGGACGAAGCGGTTTAACAACCGTCTCGATCCCCTCGCGGAGAGGGTCAGCACCCTCGGGAGCGCCCACTTCATCGCGAAGGACGCCCTCGACCTCCTCCGGAGCGAAGGCGGTGCCGGGAAGGTGATCTTCTCGTTCCTCCTCCCCCTCGGCCTCGTCTGGGTCTGCCTGAGGGTCCTGATCCGGTTCATCCCGGGGATCGACCCGCTGGTGGTCTTCGCGGTTCTGCTCGGGGTGATATCAGCCACCATCTACAACTGGCTGACCGAGTTCGACTCCTTCACCTCCTACGCCTTCCTGCCGGTGGAGGTCTCGGAGGTGATCGACGCGAAACTGAAGAGCTACGCCCTCGCAAACCTCCTCCCGCTCGGAGTGCTCGTGCTCGCGGCGGCGACCTCCGGCGGGATGGGGACGTTCCTCCCGGCACTTGCCGCGTTCGCCTCGGTCTCGGCCTACACCCTCGCGGTGACGGTCTACCTCACGGGGCTCCACCCGAACGTGATGCTCTACTCCGCGGGGGTCTTCCTCCGCTACCTCCTCGCGATAAGCCCGGCGCTCCTGCTCCTCATCTTCGCCTCGATCCTCGACCCGGGATACGCGGCCTTAAGCCTCTTCCTCATCCTGCCGGCGGCGCTTCTCCTCGCCCGCGGGCGGACCAGGTGGCAGGCATGGGAGATGCCGGGGTACTAAAACCCCACCGCACCTTTCACTTTCACCCCCCGCGCGGCGCGGCTTTTAAACCCCTGCGGGAGACCCGGGGAGTATGCTACAGAGAGCAGGCTACCTCCAGAACAGCAGGTGCGCCGCGGCCGACGAGGAGGGGAGACCCTGCCGGATCGTCGAGATCACCCTCGACGGCAGGCGGTTCGGGATCGGGGTCGGCGAACTCCAGCAGGCGCTCGGCGGCCGGCGACCCGCCCGAATCAGGCTGCTTCACGACGACTGGGGTCCGGTTCTCGGGGATACGGTCGGCCGCGCGGAGCGGTCGCGGACGGGGAAGGCGGTCGTCTTCAAGCTCGTCACCGGGGAGCGCTACACGGTGCCGGCCGCGGCGCTCCGGACCGTTCTTGCCCGGACGGCCGCGTTTGCCCCCGTCTCGGCAATCCTTCCCGCGGGTATCCCGGCCGCCCGCCGGCAGGTTCCCGTCACCGGGTAACCCCTGCCTCGCGGATCGCCGCCTCCCCGGCATCACGGAACGCCCGCCCGACGTTCCCCGGACCGAGGAGGACTCCGCCGAAGATCCTCGAGACCACCAGCGCGTGGCTCCCGAGGCCGTGCTTGCGGAGCAGGTCGAGGAGGATCCTTCCCGGCCGGCCGACCTCGCCGTCATTCTTGAACTCCTCCAGTGTTCCGCACCGGAGGGCGGCGCAGTGGTGAGCGGCCTTCCGGTAGGCCTCACGGTGGCCGGCGAGAACCCCCGCGGCGTCCTCCGATCCTTCGAACCGGTAGAGGTGAGCGTAGAACCGCGATCGCCGGACCTCGATCGCGGCGGCGCCGAGGGGTTCTGCGGTCACGCCGCCACCCGACTCCTTGCGTACTCGTCCCAGTGCGCCTCGAGGAATCCCCGGATCCCCCGGCCGGGTTTGTAGGGTGGGTATATCTTACGGTAAGCCTCCTCGGCGTCGGCAAACCTCGCCCTCGGCAGGACATCGGTGTAGGCCGCGAGGTAGAGGAGCCCGATCGCCGCCGACCGGGAGACGCCGAAACCGCAGTGGACCAGCACCTGCCGCCCCTCCGAAAGACACCGGTCGATGAAGGCGAGAGCGGCATCGATGGCCGCCTTCGGGACGTCGCCGGGGTCCCTCACATCGACCAGGTTGAGCATCAGTCGGTTCCCCCGCCGGGCGACCAGGTGCTCAGGGTGATCCGGCGGCACCATGCCAAGGGGCGAGTAGGTGACCGCCAGGCAGTGGTAGGGGCTCCGGCAGGCGTGCACCACGCACCAGGTCTCGTGCGCCTCCACCGCAACCTCGTAGTCCTCCTGTGTCCCGATATACAGGTTCTGGTAGATCTCGATCATATGCCCCCCTCACCGCGCCTCGAGCGCGTATGCCGCCGCCCCGAGAAGCGGCGCCTGTCCCGCAAGATCCGATACGGCAAGCCGGGGAAGGGCGAGATAGCGGTCGATGAACGGTTCCATCTGCCGAATCACGATATCTCCATAGTAACGGGCGAGCGGGCCGTCGAAGACGATCACCTCGGGGTTGTAGGCGACGATGACCGCCGAGACCCCGCGGGCGTTCATCTCCCCGAGCGCCTCCATGAAGGCGAGGGCAACGGGGTCCTCCGCCCTGGCCGCCTCGAAGATTGCGCGGGTGGAGGAGGGGTCGAAGGCTATATCCCAGACGTCGGCCGCTTCCCGCCACGCCGCGAAGAACCCGGGGATGTTCTTTGCAGAGGCGTAGGCCTCCCAGTGGCCGGCAAACCCGCACCCGCAGACGAGGTTGTAGCGGGTATCGACGGGGATATGCCCGATCTCCCCGGCGTTCCCGCTCATCCCGAGGAGCAGGCAACCGTTCACCACCGCGCCGCCGCCGATGCCGGTCGAGAGGGTGACGTAGACGACATTATCGGAGCCGCGGGCGGCGCCCGCCCACCGTTCGCCGAGAACGCCGGCCCGGGCGTCGTTGATCAGGGCGACCGGAAGCCCGAACCGCTCCCGGAGCGGCTCGACGATCTCCACGACCGGGAACGCGATGTTCGGGGAGCCAACGACCCACCCGCGGCCGGGGTCCAGCGGACCGGCCGACGCGACGCCGATGGCCGCGGCTTCCCGCCCCTGCGGCGACGCGAGGAGGGCTTCCACCCGGGCGGCGATCGCGGTGGTGATCACCTCCCCGGATGCTCCTGCAGTCGGCGTCGGGACGGCGTCGTGGGCGAGCAGGGTCGCGTCGGAGCCTACCAGGGCGGCGCGGAGGTTGGTTCCGCCGAGGTCAACGGCAATCACGGTCGGCATATGGGTCACTCCTCTGGGTAGCAGGTGCTTCTCTTCTCGGATTACGTGAACCACCCGGATAAACCTTGCTTCCGCACGGGACGGCGGAGCCGGGACACAGCCCACGGCTACGGAAGCAAGGTATATCTACCTCCCGCACCCAAGATTTAGGTATACCTAAAAATGATCACCATGGAAAAAACGTTGCTTGATCTGGAACCGGGCATGCAGGGAACCATCGCCCGATTTATCGGGAATCCGGGCTTTGTCCGGAAACTCAGAACCATCGGAATCAGGGAAGGCAAGAACCTCACTGTCGTCACCCGCCACCCCCTCGGCGGCCCGGTGGTGATCGAAGTGGACGGCCGGGAAGTGACGCTCGGCAGGGGAATGGCCGTAAGAGTCGTCGTGGACGTTGCCGCATGAAGACCGTCGTCCTGATGGGCAACCCGAACGTCGGGAAGAGTGGGATCTTCTCGCGGCTGACCGGCACCCGGGTCATCACCTCGAATTACGCCGGGACCACCGTCGATGTCTCCCGCGGGAAGACGCGTCTTCCGGACGGCCCTGCAGAGGTGATCGACGCACCCGGCACCTACTCCCTCACCCCCACGAACCCGGCCGAAGAAGTTGCCGCGGAGATCCTCGGAGAGGCCGACGTTGTCGTCAACGTCGTCGATGCGACCAACCTGGAGAGGAACCTCTACCTGACCCTCGAGACCCTGGAGCGCGGGGTTCCGGCGGCCGTCGCGCTCAACCTCTGGGACGAGGCCGGGCACCAGGGGATCACGATCGACGTCGACGGGCTCGAGGAACTCCTCGGGGTGCCGGTCGTCCCGACCGTGGGGCTTTCCGGGGAGGGGATCCGGGAACTCGTGGAACGGCTCGGCGAGGCACGTCCCTCGGCGACGATACAGCCCATGAGCGAGGAGGAGCGGTGGGTGGCGGTCGGCCGGATCACCGGGGAGGTGCAGAAGATCGCCCACCGGCACCACACCCTCGCCGACCGGCTCGCGGAGGCGAGCATCCGGCCGACCAGCGGCCTCTTCATAGCCCTCGCGGTCATCGCCGCCGCGTTCCTGGCGGTCAGGTGGATCGGCGAAGGGCTCATATCGTTCGTCTTCGAGCCGCTCTTCGACCTCTACACCCCAATCGTCATGAGGGCGAGCGAACTCCTCGGCCCCGGGATCCTGCACGATATCCTGATCGGACGGCTCATCGGGGGCGAGATCGATTACGTCGAGTCGATGGGACTCCTCACCACCGGACTCTTTGTCCCGTTCGCCATGATCCTTCCCTACATCGTGGCATTCTACCTCATCCTCTCGATCCTCGAGGACACCGGCTACCTCCCCAGGCTCGCGACGCTGGCCGACACCTTCTTCCACCGGCTCGGGATGCACGGCTACGGCATCATCCCGGTCTTCCTCGGGTTCGGGTGCAACGTGCCGGGGGCGCTCGCCACCCGGGTGCTGGAGACGAAGAAGCAACGGTTCATCGCCGCCACCCTCATGTCGCTTGCTATCCCGTGCATGGCGCAGATCGCGATGGTCTTCGGGGTTCTCGGGCCGTTCGGCCTCCAGTACGTGGTGATGGTCTTTGCGACCCTCGCGCTCGTCTACGTCGTTGCGGGCCTGATCCTGAACCGGGTCGTGCCGGGCGAGTGCCCGGAGATATTCCTGGAGATCCCGCCCTACCGGGCGCCGGATCTCCGGGCGACCGCTACAAAGACCTGGATGCGGGTGCGGGGCTTCGTCGGCGAGGCGATCCCCTACCTCTTCCTCGGTATTCTGGTCGTCAACCTGCTCTATTCGGTCGGGTTCCTCGACCTGCTCGCGGCCGCCTTCGCCCCGGTGATGGAAACCTGGCTCGGTCTCCCTGCCGGAGCAGCCGTCGCGCTCCTCGTCGGGTTCCTCAGAAAGGATCTCGCGGTGGGGATGCTGGTGCCGCTCGGGATGAGCCCGGAACAGCTCGTGATCGCGGTGACGATGCTCACGATCTACTTCCCGTGCGTGGCGACGTTCGTGGTGCTTCTCCGTGAACTCGGGGCGCGTGGGATGCTCGCCGCAGCAGGCGTGATGGTGACGACGGCGCTCCTTGTCGGGGGCGCGCTGCGGGTAATCCTGATCGGGTTTTAGGAAGAGGAAGGAGAGATGCGCAAAAAGACAACGGAGGAGTACATCGAGATCATCTGCCTGCTCGAGAAACAAGAGGGGCGGGCGCAGACCGGCAGGATCGCGGAGGCGATCGACGTCAAACCGCCGTCGGTCACGTCAATGCTCCAGAAGCTGGAGCAGGAGGGGCTCATCGTCTACGAATCCTACGCGGGCGCGAGGCTGACCCCGGCGGGGGAGAAGATGGCCCGGGATCTCTGGATGCGACACCGCACGTTTGCCGACCTGCTGGGACTCCTGGGCGTCACCGGGGAGATTGCAGAGGGCGATGCCTGCCAGTTCGAGCACCACGTGAGCCCGGAGACGCTGGATCGCCTCCGCCTCTTCCTGGAGTACCTCAGCGAGAGCCCGGACGGCCGGCGGTGCCTTGAAGCGTTCGAGAAGTTCCGCAAGCAGCAGCAGTGAGGCCGGTTCGTATCAGACGTCCTCCCCCACCGCCAGACAGGGATACTTCTCCCGCGGGTACCTGCCCTCGATGGACTCGCGGACGAACTGCTCCCTCGACGCGGCCGCGAGGAGGTTGCTGTAGACATCTTTTGGAACACCGGCGTAGCGGTAAGCGTTGGCGTTCTCGCAGATGATGAGGAGCGTCTTCGTTACAGGGTCATAGCCGACGGATTGTACGCCGCCGGTACGTCCAGGTGGCTGTTGAGACATACGGGGGGTTGTGATCGGCGGTGGTGATAGCGGTTGCGGCGGCTCTCACCGGACCTTCTCGTAAGGGTAGCGCAGCCGGATAAAATCCCCGAAATAGCGGCCCTTCGACCGGGCCGCGAGCATTCCTTCGTAGACCGCGGGCGGCACGCCGACGTAGTGGTAGACTCCGCCGCTGTGGAACTCGACCTCCAGGACCTCGTCTTCCGGGTCGTAGCCGACTGATTTTATGCTGGTAGACTCGACGAGCTGGCGCTGCATGGGCGGAAGTAGAGGGGTCGTGGGAGATAAGAGTTGTGGGGGGCAGGGTCCGGCGGGCGACGGCGGTCGGTAAGAGATCTATATCGCCACGGTGAAGGCCGTAAAAGCCGCGAGCGCCGCGAGTGTGAGGAGGGCAAGCACCCCGACTGTCCAGAGCACCATAAAGAGGGCGATCGTCAACAGGCGCACCTCACGGAACGGGACGGTACCCTCATTCATCCGCCGGGCTGTTGCCCAGGCATCATACATCCCGAAGATCCAGACGGCTACACCGGGGATGAGCATCACAAGAAGCCCCGCGAGCACCAGAAAAAGAACCAGGATGCCTTTCCCCGTCTCTCCGTTATAAACCTGACCGAGCCCCGGGAAGAGGAGGGAAAGCCCCGCCGCAAACACCGGGTTCTTCTTCTCTCCCACCGGGGCGTCCCCTCCCGCACCGGGGATGCCCATTGTATGGAGGTTGACCGGTTCCGTCATGGTCATCCGTACGTATACTGCTCTTCAGGGAAGGAAAGAGATTCCGGCTTGTCTTTGCACCCGAGCTCCGTCAGGCTCATAACCCCGGGAAGCTATCTCACTCATCGAGGCTACCCACATGGCACGAAGAGACGTAACCCCACAAGAAGCAAAGGCGATGGGCGAGCAGCTCGGCATCACCTGGCAGGAGTTCGACGTCGAGCAGTTTCGGCGCGGTATGGTCGTGGAACTCGAGCACGGCCTCCATGATCCGGCGACGAACGTCACCGACGACGACCTCTTCCTGACGGCAAAGATAGCGCTTGCGCACTTAAACGAGTTCCCGGATTACTACGACCGGCTCGAGAAGATGGAGGAAGAAGCGGAGGCGTACTGGGCGGAGCGAAAGGCGCAGTCGCCGCAGACACCGTAAGCCGGCAGGAGAATGCGCAACAACTATTGCCCGCTCGCTGCAACTACAAAGCATGGAACGGCGCCCGAACACCGAGTGGGTCAGGATACGGCAGCGGCGGGTCATCGACGAGAAGGAGTACTACGCCGAACGGCTCTACGATACCCAGCAGGCGGCAAAAACCTATGCCCGGCAACTGCAGTATCGAGGAGCGGACGTCCTCGTCTTCGCAACCGCAAGCGAGGGCGGGTACCGGGGCTACGCCGTCTTTGTCAGAAGATAAGGCTCCCGCCGCCCGGCCGCCTCTCCGGCAAACAAAGTATTCTGAACAGGCGGATGCATTTTCGGGTGATTTCGTTCGGGGCAGCAACAGAGTGGTGGGGTGAACCCCATCCACATTCCCCATTACACCATCGCGCCGAGGATTGATATATTCCCCGTACGGCAGGAGTAGGAGCATTGAACCGGCCGGTTTAATGCATCCGGCACTCCCGGATCGCCGGGACCGTGCATTGCTCCCGCCACTCATCATGGAGTACTCCCCAGACGTCGACATCCTCATAGACGCCCCACTTCCGGTCATGCTCGCGGAGTTGTGCCTCGTGCACCATCCCACATTTCTCCATCACCCGGCCCGACGCAGGATTCCTGGAGAAATGCGTGGCGTAAATCCGGTGCAGCCCGAGCACGGAGAACCCATACTCGATCACCGCCCGAACCGCTTCGGTGGCATACCCACGGCCCCAGCAGTGCTTCGCAATCCAGTAGCCGAGCTCCGCCCGCTCATGACGGCGATGCACCTCCACGAGCCCGACCGCGCCCACAAGGCCCTGCTTCTCCGGGCAGGTAACGGCGTAGACAACGTGCATCCCCTTCTCAAACCCGGGCCGATGGGTGGCAATCCAGTCCTCAGCTGCTCCATTGGGGTAAGGATAGGGGATATTGAGCGTACGGGACGCAACCTCATAGTCGCCGGCAAGCCGCTGCACTTCCGGGGCATCCGCGAGGGTGAACGGCCGCAGGAGAAGGCGATCGGTTACGAGGGTGGGCTGTCCGATCATGGAGTTGTCCTTCATAAGGGTGAGAAGGTGTGCATCCCGGGCTGGCTGACCGGATCCCGGAGAATCCCCCAGAGATCGACATCCTCATAGACGCCCCACTTTCTGATGTGCCCCCGGAAGCGGCCCTCATGGACCATCCCGCACTTCCCCATCACCCGGCCCGATGCAGGGTTGCGGGAGAAATGCATGGCATGGACCCGGTGCAGCCCGAGGACCGAGAACCCATACTCGATCGCCGCCCGAACCGCTTCGGTGGCATACCCACGGCCCCAGTAGTGCTTCGCGACCCAGAACCCGAGTTCCCCGCGGGCATGATCCGGATCGATCCGCAGGCGGACGCCGCCGATGAGGGTCCCCTCCCCGGCGAGCGTGACGGCGAAGGCTGCGGCATCACCGCGCTCGATACCCTCGCAGAGGGAGGTGATCCATGCCTCGGCGAGGCCGTCCGGGTACGGATGGGGAAGAAGAGTCGTCGCAGCAACGGCGTAGTCTCCGCAGAGCTGCTGAACCGCACGGGCGTCCGCAAGGTTGAACGACCGCAGGAGAAGGCGGCCGGTTGCGAGGGTAGGTTGTTTCTCCATGAATATATGCTCATGGCACCGGCCTGATATAAATCCTGCCGCGCCGTCTCTCGACCGGCGGCGAGAGAACAATCCAAGGAGTCTGGCAAGAACCCGCCTCCCCGATCGATGAGCCTGCATGAAAACCATCCCGGTTTATATTTTGAGGTCACGTCCGGCGCATATATGCTGAATAACAAGGATTATGAATGATTATAAATACCCTTTTTGTATAATAATCGTTCATATCTTTCCTATTCGCAAACCAGCAACCTTTATTAATTTTTGGTCTGTATTCCAACATGCATGATCAAAGTCGCGATCAACGGGTACGGCACCATCGGTAAGCGAGTCGCCGATGCTGTCGTCGCACAGCCCGATATGGAAGTCATAGGGGTCTCAAAGACAAGCGTCTCTGCCGAGGCGTACATTGCAAAAGAGCGGGGATTCCCTCTCTACATCGCAGACCTTTCAAAGAGAGAAGCGTTCGAGAAGGCCGGCATCGAGGTCGCCGGTGACGTCGATGCGATGCTGAAAGCCGCCGACGTCATCGTGGACGCCACCCCCGGCGGCGTCGGGGAGAAGAACCGGCCGATCTACGAGAAACTCGGCAAAAAAGCGATCTTCCAGGGCGGCGAGGATCACGAGGTCGCCGGATTCTCGTTCAACGCCCACGCGAACTACAACGAGGCCGAAGGACACCAGTTTGCCCGGGTCGTCTCGTGCAACACTACCGGGCTCGTCCGGGTCATCCATGCGATGGATCAGGCCTTCGGCGTCGAGCGGGTCCGGGCAGTGATGGTCCGGCGCGGAGCGGACCCCGACGACGTGAAAAAGGGACCGATCGACGCGATCGTTCTCAACCCGGCGTCCATCCCGAGCCACCACGGCCCCGATCTCCAGACCGTCCTCCCACACATAAACATCGTCACTCTCGCGATGATCGTCCCGACGACGTTTATGCACATGCACAGCATCCAGATGGACTTAAAGAAGGAGACCACCCGGGACGAGGTGCTGAAGGTCTTTGAGAACCACAGCCGGATCGGGCTCGTCCGCAAGACCATGGGGATCAAGAGCAACGCCCAGCTCCGGGAGTACACCCAGGACCTCGGCCGGCCGAGAACCGACCTCTGGGAGAACGGGGTCTTCGAGGAATCGGTCTCTATCCTCGACGGCAAGGAGTTCTACTGCTTCCAGGCCATCCACCAGGAGGCCGACGTCGTCCCTGAGAACATCGACTGCATCCGCGCCCTGGTGGGAACGGTAAAGGATCCGGAGGAGTCCATCCGGATGACCAACGAAGCGCTCGGTCTCGTCGCCATAGGGTGAACGGCCGGGCAGGGGAGCCGGAGGAGGAAGAAGGATTAACTCCCCGGCAAACCCATTCTTTTTAATGGATCCGTACGAACTGGTGACGCGAAATACGGTAGAGGTTGTCACCGACGAGGAACTGCGAGCGCTCATCGACCGTCCGGTCAGGCGGGTCTACACCGGCTACGAGCCGAGCGGGGAGATCCACCTCGGCCACATGGTGACGGTGAACAAGCTGATGGACCTGCAGCAGGCAGGGTTCGAGGTGACGGTGCTCATCGCCGACCTCCACGCGTTCTTAAACCGCAAGGGGACCATGGAGGAGATCCGGGAGACGGCCGAGTACAACCGCCTCTGCTTCGAGGGGCTCGGCCTCCGCGGCGCAAACTATGTCCTCGGCTCGGACGTGCAGCTCACGCCGGAGTACGAACTTGCCGTCCTCGAACTCTCCCAGGCGATCACCCTCAACCGGGCGAAGAGGAGCATGGACGAGGTCGGGCGGCAGATGGATAACCCGACGGTCTCTCAGATGGTCTACCCGATCATGCAGATGGTCGATATCGCGACACTCAAGGTGGACGCCGCCGTCGGCGGGATCGACCAGCGAAAGATTCACATGCTCGCCCGGGAACACCTCCCCTCGATCGGGTATCCGGCGCCGGTCTGCATCCATACGCCGATCATCAACGGCCTCGACGGGAAGAAGATGTCGTCGTCGGCCGGAAACGTCATATCGGTCGCCGACTCCGAGGAGGATATCAAAAAGAAGATGAAGAAGGCGTTCTGCCCGCCCGAGGTCGAGAACAACCCCGTGCTCGAGATCCTGCGCTACCACGTCTTCCCCCGGACCGGGGCGGTCGCCATCCGCCGGCCCGCGAAGTTCGGCGGCGACCGGGAGTTTGCTGCCTACGAGGACCTCGAGCGTGCCTACGCGGCTGGCGAGATTCACCCGCTGGACCTCAAGACCGCCGCCGCCGACCATCTCATCGATATCCTCGCCCCCGTACACGATTACGTCTGCAACAGGTGAACCGGCCGTGGGCCAGCAAGACGAACATGAGCGGTTCGACCGCAAGATCGAGGCGATGGGCGTCAGGATAAAAGACGCCGATACGGTGAAGGTACGGGAGGATGTCTTCGACGAGGTCACCCTCCTCGCGCTCTACAAGCTCGTCCACAAGAAACTGATCACGGTCATCGGGGGGCCGATCAGCACCGGGAAAGAGGCGAACGTCTTCTACGGCGAGCGCGACGGGCGGGGGCTTGCCATCAAGATCTACCGTATCCAGACCGCGAACTTCAAGGCGATGACCGAGTACCTCGCAGGGGACCGCCGGTTCTCGAACGTCCGGGGAACGCGCAAGGGCCTCATCTTCGCCTGGACGAAGAAAGAGTTCAGCAACCTCGCCCGGGCGCACGAGGCGGGGATCCCGGTCCCCGAACCGCTTGCGTTCGATCGAAACATCCTCCTGATGACGTTCCTCGGGCGTGACGAGGTGCCGTATCCGCAGCTCCGGAACGCCGAGGTCGAGGATTACGGGGCAGTATACCGGCAGGTCCTCGGCTACGTGGAGCGCCTCTACCAGGAGGCTCGCCTGGTTCACGCCGATCTCTCCGAATACAATATCCTCTACCACGAGAAACCATACCTGATCGATATGGGGCAGGCGGTCACCCTGGATCACCCGCGGGCGCCCGTGTTTCTGATCCGGGATATCAAGAACCTTAATCGATATTTCTCCCGCTACTGCGACGTGCAGGACGAGCAGGAGATCATCAAAACGCTCGTCGGCACCGAACGCCGGGAGCCCTGAACACCGGGAGAAGGGATGCAACCATGACCACACAGGAGATAAAAGTTTCAACGGCGAGAATCGGTGTACTCATCGGCAAAAGCGGGTCCACGAAACGCGAAATTGAGGAGAAGACCGGGATAACCCTCTCTGTCGACAGCGAGGAGGGGATGGTGACGATCGAGGGGGAGGACCCCGTCGCCGTCATGACGGCGACAAACGTCGTCTCCGCGATCAACCGGGGGTTCTCGCCGGAGCGTGCGTTCCGGCTCCTCGAAGACGAAGACATGACGCTCGATATCCTCGACCTCGCCGACCTCTCAGGGACGACCCGGCAGCTCGAGCGGCTCCGGGGCCGGATCATCGGTAAGGCGGGGACGTCCCGCGCCCAGATCGAGGATATGACCAGCACGGAGATCTCGGTCCACGGGAAGACCGTCGCAATCATCGGGCTCCCGGACCAGGCCGAGACCGCGAGAAAAGCAATCGAGATGCTGATCCAGGGCGTACCCCACGAGCACGTCTACGGGTTCCTCGATCGGAAGAAGAAGGAAGCCAAACAGTCGATGCTGGAGTATTACTCGTGATAGGGGCAGGAACGGTCGACCCTGCCCATGGCCATGACGATACGTGGAATGTGCGGTTTGCAGTGGAAATGAAGGGGTGTACATGGAGATAGCCGACCTCCCCGTTCCGCCGGATCTCGCGGACGGCTACATCGACCGCGGAATCAGGGAACTCTACCCGCCGCAGGCCGCCTGCGTCGAAGCGGGCCTTTTTTCGGGGAAAAACCTCCTGATCGCCATCCCGACCGCGAGCGGCAAGACCCTGGTCGCCGAGATGGGGATGCACCACCAGGTGGGGAGGGGCGGCAAGTGCCTCTACATCGTTCCTCTGCGGGCGCTCGCGAGCGAGAAGTTCGAGGAGTTCTCGGGGAAAGGCCTTCGTGTCGGGATCGCAACCGGCGACTTCGACCGGCGGGACGAGTACCTGGGAAGGAACGACATCATCGTCGCGACAAGCGAGAAAGTGGACTCGCTCCTGCGGAACCGGACACCGTGGCTCTCGGAGATCAGCCTGCTGGTCGTCGACGAGGCGCACCTGATCGACGACCCCTCACGGGGGGCGACGCTCGAGATGGTGATCGCAAAACTCCGGCACAAGAACCCGGATATGCAGATCATCGCCCTCTCGGCGACCATCGGGAACCCTGCCGATCTCGCCGGGTGGCTGGATGCCGAACTCGTCGAGAGCGAGTGGCGGCCGGTCGACCTCCGGGAAGGAGTATTCTTCGAGGAATGCATCCGGTTTTCCGACAGCACCCGCCAGGTTGAGCGCCGGAGCAAGTACGAGGACCTGGACCTCGTCCTCGACACGGTCGCGGAGGGGGGGCAATGCCTGGTCTTCGTCAGTTCCCGCAAAAACGCCGAGGCGTTTGCGAAACGGGCCGCTTCAGGGCTGAAACTCGCAAACCCCGTCCTCGCCGGCTACGCCGACAAGCTCCGGTCGAACGCCGCGACCGATATGGGAAAGACCCTCGCCGCCTGCGTCGCCCAGGGAGCGGCGTTCCACCACGCGGGGCTCTCGCGGGAGGAGCGCCAGATCGTTGAAGCGGGATTCCGCGAGGGGCAGATCAAGGCGATCGCCTCGACTCCAACGCTCGCGGCCGGCCTGAATCTGCCCGCCCGGCGGGTGATCGTCCGCGACTACCTCCGGTTCAACGCCGGGGAAGGGATGGTCCCGATCCCGGTCCGGGAGTACCGGCAGATGGCCGGGCGGGCCGGGCGGCCGCGCCTCGACCCCTACGGCGAGGCCGTCCTGATCGCGAAGTCCGAGGAGATGGTTGACGAGCTCTTCGACTGCTACATCGAGGCGCCGGCGGAAGACGTCCGGAGCCGGTGCGCGGACGAGGCGGTTCTCTGCACCCACATCCTCTCGCTCATCGCCACCAACTTCGCCCGCGAACGCGGCGAGGTGCTCGGGTTCATGGACGGGACGTTCTACGCCCACCAGGGCGAGAGCCCGCGGGCGCTCTCGCGGGCGGTCGACCGGGTGCTCGAGTTCCTGCGCGAGAGCGAGATGATCACCGAGGTGGGGGAGTGGCTCGAGGCCACCGAGTACGGCTCGCTCGTCTCCCGGCTCTACATCGATCCTCGGAGCGCGGAGGTGATCGTGACGGCGATGACGGGCCAGAAGGACTACACCGACATCGGCCTTCTGCACCTCCTCTGCTCGACACCGGATATGCCGACGCTCTATGTCAGGAGAAACGACATGTACGTCCTCGACCGGTTCCTCGCCGACCACCGGGACGACCTCTGGATGGAGATCCCCTGGGACGCGGGCGAGGGGTTCGACCGGAGCCTCAAGACCGCGCTCCTCCTCTCCGACTGGGCGGACGAGGTGGGTGAAGACGTGATCTGCGAGCGCTACAGCGTCGGCCCGGGCGACGTCTACGGGATGGTCGAGAGCGTTGCCTGGCTGGTCCACGCGAGCCGGCAACTCGCCGGGCTCTTTGCCCCGCACCTCAAGGCCCCCATCGAGGAGATGGAACTCCGGACGAAGCACGGTATCAAGAAGGAACTCCTGCCCCTCATCAGGATCCGCGGGATCGGCCGGGTCCGGGCCCGCCGGCTCTTCAACAACGGTATCGACTCGATCGAGGCGCTCCGGGAGGCGGGGCCGGAGAAGGTCGGGAAGGTTCTCGGGCAGGGGATCGCCGCACAGGTCTTCGAGCAGCTCGATGGTGTCCGTGACGAGATCGCGAATGCCGGCGAGGAGCAGTCGACCCTCTCCCGGTTCGGGTGAATGGAAGATGGCAGAACCAGAGATAGCATGCGAAGTCTACTGGGCGGTCTTTACGATCGATGACAAGATCGGGTTTTTAAACGAGATCCGGGAGATCGCCGACGAGTTTGAGACGCACATCATCCTCTTCGACGCCGACCGCCTGGCAGGGCGGGATCACGTGGAGGCGGCACTCCGGCACGCCTGGCGGTCGTGGACCCGGGGCGACCCGATCGCAAACTCAATCGAGATGGAGGCGCTCCTCTACGCCGCGGGAACCCGGCAGTGCCAGGTGGCCTCGTCCTTCGGGATTCACCCGGGAGAGAACCGGTCGTACGTCGCCGTCTGTCCCCCGGCGCCCGGCGTCCAGGGCCGCCTTGCCGGTCTCGTGACGTTCTTTGATGACGACCTGGAGGAGGAGATCGACCCCGTGAAACGGGCGCGCCTCGCGGACCTCTTCTCGATCACCCCCGAGGAGGTCGCAGTGGTCGGGGAGGGGCGGTTCCGCGACCTGGTCCTCGAGCGGGTGGCGCTCCTCGACGTCTACCGCTGACCTCCAACCGATTTTACGCACTCTTCGCGGCAACGGGAGCGGCCAGATCACCGTCGCTCACGCCATGGGTTGCCTCGCGCGAAGAGCGATGGCCCGAAGGGCCGGAGCTTGAACACCGTTAGGCGCGAAGGCGCGAAGATTGGTTTATCCGAGAGGAACTCCCCTTCGCGGCTTCGCGTCCTTCGCGTGAGGCTATATCGCTATCTGCACCCGTCAGATCACGCGAAGAACGACTTCCCCTTTGGGGAAGGAGTTTGAGAAGCCATAGGCTTCGAGCCGCGAAGAACGCGAAGACCCGTATTCTTCACACCTCCGGCGCTCGAGCCCCTATCCTGACGATAGTCGTACTTCGCGTGAGGTGGCCACCCTCCGCAAGTGAAACAGCCTGCTCTCACCGGCCAGCCCCGGCGTGGGTCAGGATGTGCCGGATCTCGGGGATGATGATCTCTTTTGCGGCGAGGGTGACCGCCTTCGTCGAACCCGGGATGCAGAAGACCGCCCGGCCGTCGACGACGCCTGCGATCGCCCGCGAGAGGATCGCGGCGGTCCCGATCTCTTCGTAGCTCTTCAGCCGGAAGAGTTCCCCGAACCCGTCGATTATCTTTTCAAGAAGCGGCGCGACGGCTTCGATGGTCACGTCGTCGGAGGTGAGGCCGGTGCCCCCGGTGACGATGACGCAGTTGGCGCACGAGAGCGCCGCCCGGACCTCGGAGCGGATCCGCGCGAGGTCGTCGGGAACGATGGCGTAGTGGGTCACCTCGATCTCCGCGGCGGAGAGGAGGTCGATGAGCGCCTTTCCGCTGGTGTCGGTCTCGGGCGTCCGGGTTGAAGAGACGGTGATGACGGCACCGTTCACGGTGAGGGGTTTTAGGTGATTACTTTCCATAGAGAATCTTCCAGTACCCCTGTACCGCGTATTTTACTTCTTTGTATCCCCCGCAAAGCGGGATGCAATCCCCGACCCCTTTGTTTCGACTGGAACTATGACGGTTCACCCCGGGCTGGAGGGAGCGACGGTGCAGGACGGGAGGAGAGGATCTGCGGATCCCTGATTGACGAATCCAGTTCATAGGAGATAGTTAACAGGATCCGGGCCGGCAGGAGAGTTTTTCGATCCGATCCACCGGACCTGTTCAAGGGAGGAGATGCAACCTGTCTGGAGCAACAACTCGATTCACCTTGATGGGAACCTGGTCCCGGAGGAGTACCGATCCGTCCAGGAGAGTAAGCGCGGTCTTGACTGACAGTTGATCGGTCCGGCGACAGGATGATCGGGGATGGGTACTGTGCCATCCTCTTCTCACTCTGAACTCTTCCTCCCTGTTCCGTACCCCCATCTTCCCATTTCCGAACTTTTTCCTTCTGGTTCGTACACCTATCTCCCCATTTTCGAACTTTTCCTTCTGGTTCGTACACCTATCTCCCCATTTTCGAACTCTTTTCTTCCGGTTTCATACCCTCATCACCCCATTTCCGGGCTTTTTCTTCCGGTTCCGTACGCCTATCCCTCTACCCCGGACTCTTCTTTTTCTACCTAATCCTCCTCTTTCCTCGTTCTATGCTTCTGTTTGCCTGCTCTGCAGCCGTTTCTTCCTGTCCTGTACATTTTCCATAAAATTATATAGTTTGAGTTGAAGAGGTACACATGACTATCGTCATCACTTTTTGATTGAATGATACAGGTCGTATCATCATCACCTTCCAGTCGAAACAAAGGGGTGGGGGCGATCCAGGATTTTCTCCCGCCATGTCCCCTGATGCCGTCGCTATCCTGAACAGCTCATCGACATTCCACCGGTATTCAACGGTCCTCTGTTCCACTGGAAACGAAGGGGTTATCTGTCCTGAAAACGATCAACTTAAGGGTCCTTGGCACGAAAACTACCTGTCCTGGCAACCCCCTCCGGTGACATCATGTCGGACGATAAAACAAACCCAATGGGATTATTCAAGAAATACCTGACCAATAGACGTATATTTAAAAACAGGGAAGTGCTCCGACACAGCTATCGTCCTCAGATCCTCCCTCACCGGAAGCCGCAGATCGATGAGCTCGCCTCAATTCTTGCGCCGGCCCTCACGAACGAGACCCCGTCAAACATCCTCATCTACGGCAAGACCGGGACCGGGAAGACGGCGTCGGCCCGGTACGTGGGAACGGAGCTCGAGAACGCCAGCGCCCTCGCCGGGACGAAGTGCAGGATCGTTCACCTCAACTGTGAGGTGATTGATACCCAGTACCGGGTCCTCGCCCAGATAGCAAACGGCCTCGACGACGCCGACGAGCACCCGAGCGACAGCACGAGGAGCCATATCCCTATGACCGGGTGGCCGACTGATCAGGTTTACGCGGAGCTCAAAAACCAGCTTGAGAGCAGCGGCGGGGTCATAGTCATCGTCCTCGACGAGATCGACAAACTCGTCAAGAAGAGCGGCGACGACACCCTTTACAATCTCACCCGGATCAACTCCGACCTCAAGTTCGCCAAGGTCAGCATCATCGGCATCTCAAACGACCTCCGGTTCACCGACTTCCTGGACCCCAGGGTGCTCTCGTCGCTCTCTGAAGAGGAGATCGTCTTCCCGCCCTATAACGCACCGCAGCTCTGCGATATCCTCCAGCAGAGGGCCGATCTGGCATTCGTCGAGGGAGCACTCGGCGAGACAGTCATCCCGCTCTGTGCGGCGCTCGCGGCGCAGGAGCACGGCGACGCCCGGCGGGCGCTCGACCTTCTCCGGGTCTCGGGCGAACTCGCGGACCGCGCAAACGCCGCTGGTGTGGCCGAGAAGCACGTCCGGATGGCCCAGGAGAAGATCGAGACCGACAGCATGGTCGAGTGCATCTCCACCCTCCCGACCCAGAGCAAGGCGGTTCTCTACGCGATGCTGATCCTCGAGCAGATGGGCAAACGGATCTTCACAAGCGGCGAGGTCACAGTAGTCTACCGCGAGATCGCCCGGATCATCGATCTCGACATCCTGACGCATCGCCGGATCACGGACCTCATCTCTGAACTCAACATGCTCGGTGTCATCAACACCCGGGTCGTCTCGCGAGGCCGCTACGGCCGGACGAAGGAGATGTGGTTCGATGCAGCGACAAGCAAGATCGAGGAGGTCGTCACGCGCGATCCGAGGCTGGATGACCAGAGACTTAAGGAACTCGACATCAACCGTTTAAGATCAATGTTTAGGTGAAACTATGGAAGAGAAGGATCGTATCCTCCTCCAGCTCCTGGAGGAGAACTGCCGCACCCCGTTAAGCGAACTTGCGGTGCTGGCCGAGGTGAGTGAAGAGGACGCGAATGACCGGATCGGTCGGCTGGAAGCGGCAGGTGCCATCTGCCGCTACGGGGCGGTCGTCGACTGGGAGCGGGCCGGCGACGGCAATGTCGCAGCAGTGATCGAGCTGAAGGTCTCACCCGAGCGGGACTTCGGCTACGACCGGATTGCCGAACGGATATCCCGGTTCCCGCAGGTCCGGTCGCTCCGGCTCATGACCGGGGCCTATGACCTCCAGCTCCTGGTCGCCGGGCCGAGCATGCACGAGATCGCCCGGTTCGTCGCTGAGCAGATCGCCCCGATGGACCGGATCCGCGAGACGGCGACGCATATCATCATGAAAACCTACAAGGAGAACGGCACTGTCTTCGCCGAGCGCGAAGAGGTTGAGCGTCTCCCCTACTCGTTCTGAGGTGAGATACGTGAGAGATTTCATCTCGGAACGGGTCCGCGCGATACCGCCGTCGGGCATCAGGAGATTCTTCGATATCGCCCAGACGATGGAGGACGTCATCTCCCTGGGTGTCGGCGAACCGGACTTCGTGACCCCCTGGTGCGTTTGCGAGGCGTCCATCTACTCGATCGAGCAGGGGTCGACTGCCTACACCTCGAACACGGGGACGCCCCAGCTCCGGGGCGCTATCAGCCGCTACCTTGATACCCGGTTTAATACCCACTACGACCCCGAAGAGGAGATCATCGTGACCTGCGGCGTCTCGGAAGCGGCCGATATCGCTATCCGGGCCATCACGGATCCGGGAGACGAGGTGCTGGTTGCGGAGCCCTGCTACGTCTCCTACACCCCCTGTGTCTCCCTCGCCGGCGGGACCCCGGTTTCCGTCCCCTGTCGGGCGGAGAACGAGTTCCGGCTGACGGCCGATGCACTCGCGGAACGGATCACAGCGCGGACGAAGGCCCTGGTAGCAAACTTCCCGAACAACCCCACCGGCGGGGTGATGCATGAGGCGGACTGGCGCGCTATTGCCGATCTCCTGGTCGATCACGACCTCCTCCTCATCAGCGACGAGGTCTACGCCGAGCTCACCTACGACGGCGACCATTTCTCACCGGCAGCGATCCCCGAACTCCGTGATCGAACGATCACCTTAAACGGGTTCTCGAAGGCCTTTGCCATGACCGGGTGGCGGATCGGCTACCTCTGTGCTCCCCCGGAGATCGCCGCGGCGGCCCTGAAGATCCATCAGTATGTCGCGCTCTGCGCTCCTGTCATGGGGCAGATCGCGGCTTATGAAGCACTCCGGAACGGGGAGGCCGAGAAGGATGCCATGGTCCGGGAGTACCGCCTCCGGCGCAACCTCTTCGTCGACGGGCTGAACAAGCTCGGTCTTGCCTGCCACGTCCCCAGGGGTGCGTTCTACGCCTTCCCCTCGGTGGAGAGCACCGGCATGAACGATACCGAATTTGCAGAGGCACTTCTGCGCGAGCAGCACGTGGCGGTGGTCCCCGGAAGCGTTCTCGGGCCTTCCGGCGTCGGGCACGTGCGGTGCGCCTATGCAGTCTCGCGCGACGATCTCAAGGAGGCCCTCTCCCGGATGGGGACCTTTCTTGAATCGATAAAATAAAAATATCCCCATAAATATTCAAACGAAAATCGAAACTCTTTTATGGCAATCCTCTTCCCGAGCAACCGATTGTCTGATGTCGGACAGAAAAACGACGGTCGGACAACCCCTTTATTTCCACTGGAGATGTGGATTTATTCTGGGATTTTGGTTGGTCGGGATCCCGTCGCACTTGTACCGGAATATGCACCCGCCCTCCTGAACCCCGGGCAGATCTTCGGGCTCGCATCCGCGCTCCGGTACATAATCTGTAATCAGATTATCATGCCGCTCCGGAGGGAAAACCCGATGTAGCAGTCTGGAATATCGCCGGGAAGAATTTTCCACTGGAAATGAAGGGGTTCAGATCCTGGCGGCAGCCGAACCGAAGATGATCGACGGGTGCCAGGATTGATATATGATGAACGCGTTGCTGGAAATGCAGGATATCCGGAATATATGGGAATATCGTGGCGCGGCGCAGACACATACCCGGCATCCCGCGCCTGCTAAAAGACCCGTCCGGGCGAAGACAATCCTTCCCCTGCCCGCACTCCGGGGTATTCAGGGCCGGCGCTCTCGCTCGGGGCTCGGAACGGCCCGGAACGGGCGGTACGGGCATTGCCAGAATTCGGTTGCCTTTAAGGGTGGTGGCCGTTCTCCCGGTATCACATTGTAACGTTTATCACCCAGTATCGCTCCATCCTACTTGATAGAACAATGAGTTGTACTATTATCGTCGGCGGGTTCTTTGGTGATGAGGGAAAAGGAAAGATAGTCGCCCACATCGCTCATCAGGACAGGCCATCCATCATCGCCCGAGGCGGCGTCGGCCCGAACGCAGGGCACACTGTCCAAGTCGGAGAGAAAGAGTACGGTGTCAGGATGGTCCCTTCGGGGTTCGTCTACCCGGAAGCGGCCCTCATGATCGGGAGCGGCGTGCTCGTCGACCCCCGGGTCTTCCTGCGGGAGGTCGACCTGGTCGACGTCCAGGGCAGGATCTTTGTCGACGGGCGTTGCGGCGTCATCGAGGAGGAGCATATCGCCCGGGATAAGGCAAGCGGCCACCTCAGGGATAAGATCGGGAGCACCGGAACCGGGTGCGGCCCGGCCAACGCGGATCGTGTTCTCCGAACGTCGCGGCAGGCGAAAGATGTCCCGGAGCTCGCGGATTTCATCACCGACGTGGCCGAGGATGTCAACAGCGCCCTGGACCGGGATGAGGTGGTCCTCCTCGAAGGAACCCAGGGCTTCGGGATCTCGCTCTACTTCGGAACCTACCCGTTCGTGACGAGCAAGGACACCTCCGCCTCGCAGATCGCCGCCGATAACGGCGTCGGCCCGACCCGGATCGACGATGTCATCGTCGTCTTCAAGGCCTACCCGACCCGGGTCGGGGAGGGTCCCTTCTCCACCGAGATGACGGCGGAGCGATCGCACGAGCTCGGGATCGAGGAGTTCGGCACCGTCACCCATCGCCAGCGCCGCATCGGCACCTGGGACGGAAAGATGGCCCGCTACTCGGCGATGATCAACGGGTGTACCCAGGCGGCGATCACCGGCATCGACCGGATCGACCCGGCCTGTTTCGGCGCGACGGAGTACGATCAGCTGACCAAAGCGGCACGGGACTTCATCGCGCAGGCCGAGAATGACATCGGCAAACCCGTCACCCTGATCTCGACGGGTCCCGAGATGTCTCAGATCATCGATCTGAGGGGCAAATTATGAGAAAAAGCCTGATGGAGATACTCTGCTGTCCGGTCTGCAAGGGCGAACTCGAACTGACCGTGACCGAGGAGGGCGGTGAGGAGGTGCTGGAGGGGACTCTCCGGTGCGCGGCGTGCAGCGTCGACTACCCCATCAGCGAGGGCATCCCGAACCTCCTCCCGCAGACCGCCTGTGAGGACTGAGTGCGTCGATGACGGAGATCCATCTCAACCGCCGGGGGATTAACGCCATTGAGGTTCCGGCCGAGGTCGAGGCGGTACCGGGGAGCGACCTTGTCCTCCGGATCGTCAACCACGGGTCGCCGCTGCACATCACCCTCGCCTCCTCAAATTCCTCGGCCTTCACCGGCTTTTTCCACGAGAACCTTTACGTGAACGGGACCGAGGAGTTCCGCATCCCCATCCGGGAGAACGTCTACCCCGGCGTCTTCAACGTCGAGGTCATCGCCGGATACGGTGCCCGGAGGGCGGAGTTCCGGGTTGTCGTCAGGGAGCGCCCGGCACCGGAGCCCGAACCGGTCGAGGTCCCGGCAACTCCGGCCGCCCCTCTGGTTCCGTTCCGGTGGCGATCCTCCATCCTGCCCCTCACTCTCGCCGCCGCTCTGGTGTTGTATGGGCTATGGTTTGTATACCGGGTTGATCTCCTGAACGCCGCTGCGTTTGCGGCGCTGTTAATCGGGGTCATCCTCACATGGCTGCAGCAGCGGTCGTAGTCGCCACGTCGCTGCTGGTGGATCGGCTGATCGGTGACCCCCGGTCCCGGTACCACCCGGTAGCGGCTCTCGGCCGGTTCATCGGGTGGTGGGGGGTCCCGGGCCGTTACCCGGCCGGTCTCCAGCGGGCTATCGGGGTTGCAGGAACCGTTCTGACCGTGGCTCTCTTTGCCGCTCCCTTTGCTCTCATCCAGTTCGCGGCTCCGTGGTACCTCTATCTCGTTCTCGCACCCTTCCTCCTCAAGGTCTGCCTTGCCTGGCGGGCGCTCGAGGAGCATGCCGCTGCCGTGGTCCGGGCGCTCGGTGACGGGGGCATCGATGCGGGCCGCCGCCGGGTCGGGATGATGGTGAGCCGGGATACGGCGCGCCTCGATCCCGAGCACGTCCTCTCGGCCGCCTACGAGTCGATGACGGAGAACCTGGTGGACAGCATCGTCTCCCCGCTCTTCTACTTCGGGCTCTTCGGGCTCGCGGGTGCCGCAGCCTTCAGAGCGGTCAATACTCTGGACGCCATGCTCGGCTACCGGGACGAGCGGCTCCGGCTGGGGTGGTTCCCGGCCCGCGCCGACGATGTTGCAAACTTCATCCCGGCGCGGATCACCGGGCTTATCCTGCTCGCCTACTTTGCGGCGAAGGGCCGGTTCGCCCCGGCCCGGGCGGCGCTTCGGCGGGATGCGAAGAAACGCCCTGGGTTCAACGGCGGGATTCCGATGGCCATCATCGCCGGCGGGGTCGGTATCCGGCTCGAGAAGCCCGGTATCTACACGATCGGCGATGCGGAGCGGACGCTCGCGGAGGCGGGCGGCGAGATCGTCCGCGCGGTCCGGGTAGCGACGATCACCTTTGCAATCTTAGAGATAGCCGCACTATTTTTATTGGGGTTCATGAGCTATACATAAGAGTAATGAAACTCGAGGAACTGAGATTTGGCACCGAGCTGATCAAGCGCGGCTTTGCGTCGATGCAGAAGGGCGGCGTCATCATGGACGTCGTCAACGCAGAGCAGGCGCAGCTCGCCGAAGAGGCCGGTGCCGTCGCCGTCATGGCGCTTGAGAGAGTCCCTGCCGATATCAGAGCGGCCGGGGGCGTGGCCCGCATGGCCGACCCGCAGAAGATCGTCGAGATCATCGATGCGGTATCCATCCCGGTGATGGGGAAGGCCCGGATCGGCCACTTCGTCGAGGCCCAGATACTGGAAGCGCTCGGCGTGGATATGGTCGACGAGAGCGAGGTCCTGACCCCCGCCGACGAGCAGTTTCATATCGATAAGACCGGGTTTGGTGTCCCGTTCGTCTGCGGCGCCCGGAACCTCGGGGAGGCGTTGCGCCGTATCAACGAGGGCGCGGCGATGATCCGGACAAAGGGCGAGGCCGGCACCGGCAACGTCGTAGAGGCGGTCCGCCACATGCGGGCGATAATGGGCGGGATCCGGGCGCTCGCCGGCCTCTCCAGCCAGGAACTCGTCGACCGGGCCCGCGAGATCGAGGCGCCGGTCGAGCTCGTCATCGAGTGCGCAAACCTCGGCCGTCTTCCCGTCGTGAACTTCTCCGCCGGCGGCATCGCGACCCCCGCAGACGCGGCGCTGATGATGCAGCTCGGTGCCGACGGTGTCTTTGTCGGATCGGGCATCTTCAAGTCCACGAACCCCGAGGCGACCGCCCGGGCGATCGTGGAGGCGGTCAACCACTATGAAGATGCAAAAGTCATCGCCGAGGTGAGCAAGGGCCTTGGAGAGGCGATGAAGGGTCTCGACGTCCATCTCCTCCGGGAAGACGAGGTGTTGCAGACCCGTGGGCGTTAAGGTCGGCGTTCTCGCGCTCCAGGGCGACGTCGCCGAGCATATCGCGGCGTTCCGCGAGGCTCTCGCCGACCGGTCGGGCTCATCGGTCGCGGCGGTCCGGCGCGCGGAAGACCTTGCAGGGCTCGACGCACTTGCGATACCGGGCGGCGAGTCCACCACCATCTCCCGGTTGATCGGAAAAAACGGGCTCTATGAGCCGCTCTCGGAGTTCGAGGGCGGGGTCTTTGCCACCTGCGCGGGGATGGTCCTCGTCTCGGACCGGGTGGACGACCCCCGGATCCGGCCCCTCTCCCGCATCCCGATGCACGTGGCGCGCAACGCCTTCGGGCGGCAGGTCGACTCCCGCGAGGCGATGCTCGAGGTTGCGGGGCTTGCCGAACCCTTCCGGGCAATCTTCATCCGGGCGCCGGTGGCGACGGACGTCGGCCCCGACGTCGAGGTGCTCGCCCGCATCACGGAGGGGATTGTTGCCGTCAGGAGCGGCCGGCACATGGCGTTCGCCTTCCACCCGGAACTCGGCGGGGATCTCCGCCTGCACCGGATGTTTCTTGAGGGGATCGGGGTATAAGGGCCCCGGATCATCCACCTATCTTTCAACTTCCGTCGTCATCTACGATCAGTTGCGCCCACGCCTCACCTTCGGCCGTCAGGCGGTAGATGATCCAGTTCCCCTGTGCCTCACCGGCGATCAGGTTCGCTTTCTTCAGGACACCAAGGTGGTAGGAGAGTTTCGAGTCTGCAATGCCGAGCACCGCCTTGACGACGCAGACACAGAGGGGCTGGACGGCGAGCATCGCGAGGATCTTTAAGCGGAGGGGGTCGGCGAGTGCGCGAAAGAGGGCGCTCTCCCTTTCCAGGGCCTCGTCCCCCGGCAGCCGCTCCATCAGTCCCGCGATGCCGCCGCACCGGCAGAGCGCCTCCTCGATCCCTTCCGGGAGGGCCATCGATTCCTGCCTGCGCGTAGTGTTCTTTTCCAACCCGGACTCAGACCCCATGTTTCAAGCAATTATGAAATGGCAGCCGATATATAGACACCGATCCGCCGGGAAAGCCTGCGCTGCCCCACCGGCTAATTCCCCTTTTTTCCATCCCCGGCCGGACCTATTTCAAACATTGCAGAAACCTTCACCATAATCTCGGCATGCTGCTAACCTAAGATTCAAACAAATTTAAAATACCCTTCGGGTGCGATCGAATGACTGAAAGAGTAACCGAGAGCGTTGATATCGCCAGTGTATTGAAAAAGCACGCGCCGACAATCGTTCTGTTAGCCGTCATCGTCGGCCTGACCGTATGGTCGTTTTCGACCGGCATGGCAGCAAAAGAAGGGGCGCCCGCTATCACGTTGACGGCGGTAATCCTGCTCATCGTTGTCGGACTGGCCGCGGGAATGCTTGGCGGAATCATCGGGACCGGCGGCTGCAGCGTCATGCTGCCGATCCTCCATTTTTACCTGGGGTATCCGGTGCCCATCGCCATAGGTACCACGCTGTTCGCTGTCATCTTTACAGCGATATCCGGAGGGTACGGTCATCTGATACGGAAAAACCTGGATGTAAAAACTACCCTATGGCTTGGTGGGTTTGGCATAATCGGCGTGATTGCCGGTTCGTATGCCTTCAACCTGCTCTCGGATCAGACGGCCCTTCTGGGACTGATACTCGGTATAGCGTTCCTTCTGCCTGCGGTTCGCATGATTCTCGAAGGGGTTGCGCATCGAAAGAAAAGCCAGCCGGAAGGAAACGTCATCCCCGGTTCAGAGGGGAGAAAAGGGCTGTTCGGGTTTGTCGTCGGTATTCTGACGGGGCTTGTCGGACTGGGTGGAGGATATGCCCTTGTTCCCGGTCTGATCTACCTGTTTAACGCGCCGGTGTACGTCACAATGGGAACGTCACTGGCAACGATGATCCCCCTGGCCGTCGTCGGCGGGGGCATCAAGCTCGCGGAGGGATACGTTGCAATCGGCGCTGCACTGATCCTGGCCGCCGGAACGATCGTGGGTGCACAGCTCGGTGCTGCCGTCATCAAGAAATTCCACCCGGCAACGTTGAAACTGATCTTCGGCGTCTACTTTTTGTACGTCTCGGTGAAGTTTATACTGGCGTATTTCGGGGTTGCAATATTTTAGCGCGAGATCCGGACCTCGGTGCCATCCCCTCGCAGTTACGATGGGGGAGCTTATCTCCGGCCAGGTGGACGGTTCCCGGTTGCGAACCCTGCCCTCATCCCGGACGGAGGATAGTGGCGGTCCGGAGAGGCCTGCACACCGCGTTCGCGTTCCAACCGGGGCTCGGTGGCAGGGCCTGTACCGGGTGTTGTATAGATCCCCGGATGTGCCTGTTTTCAACTCCGGGCGTTGCCTGCTATCTGCTGCGCCCAGGCGCTGCCTTCACCGGTCAGCCGGTAGATGATCCAGTTCCCCTGCGCCTCGCCGACGATCAGCCCGGCTGTTTTCAGGACCGAGAGATGGTAAGATAACTTTGAATCCGCTATCCCGAGCACTACCTTGATGACACAGACACAGAGCGGCTGCACGGCAAGCATCGCAAGGATCTTGAGGCGGAACGGGTCGGCGAGTGCTCGAAAGAGGGCGCTCTCCCGTTCCAGGATGCCCTCCTCCGGCAACTGCTCCACCAGCCCCGCGATCCCGCCGCACTGGCAGAGCGACTCCTCGACGTCGGGAGGAAGGGACAGGGATGCGCCCCGGTATATTTCGTCTTCTGTCATCGGGGTGTCACACTCATTATTTCAGGGTAACATGAAATGGAGATGCCTATAACTTTTCGACGCTACCATACGGATACGAACCGGTTGTAAGACCGCAGAGGAAAAACGTCGGTGTTATCAGCGGTGGCAGAGCAGCACGGCTCATCCTGACCGGACTCTACCGCAAGCTCGCTGAATGACCCCCGCGTCAACTCTTTTTGAAACCAGAACATTTATCGGGTGGCGTCACCACACTATTTCAAATAATGTTGAAACGATGGAGCGTAGCACCATGACGGACGACACCAGCAAAAACCGGAAGGAGGGCATCGCCGGACGGATCAAGAACCTTTTTGCACCGGAGAGCGACTGCGGCTGCGGCGGCGGCTGCTGCGGCAACGTAAAGATTGTGCCGAAGAAGACGGACGAGAAGAAGGAGTGACCGGAAGCGGAGCATGGCAGGCGTATGGGTGAGGAGTTCCGTGCCCGGGCGGCGTACGGCCCTCAGGAGAGGGAACGGGGCAGGTGAGTGAGCGACCATGGATGCCGCTTCGAACCTGATCACCGCCGGAGAGTTTTTCGTCGTCATCGCCGGGGAACTGGTTCTGCTCTTTGTGGGGATCACCTTCCTGGTCGGGCTCCTCCAGGCCTACATTCCCGAAGAACGGATCCGGAGCGTGCTCGCCGGGAGGCGGCAGGGTGTCGGGAACGTTATCGGGGCCGGGTTCGGCGCCCTCACCCCGTTCTGCTCCTGCTCGACGATCCCGATCCTGCTCGGCCTCCTCGACATCGGGGTCCCGTTCGGCATCTGCATGTCGTTCCTGCTCGCATCCCCGCTCTTGAACCCGGTGATCCTCGCCCTCCTCGTCGCGCTCGTCGGGATCGTCCCGACTGCCGTCTACGCCGCCCTTACCTTCACGGCCGCAGTCGTGCTCGGGGCGCTCCTCGGGCGGCTCGGCTACGCCCGCTACGTGAAGGACGTCATGGTCGAAGGCCGGCCGGAGCCGTGCGGCTGCAACAGCAGCCACGGGACGCGGATTCACGCTGCGTTCTCATTCGCGGTCAGTCTCTTCCGGCAGGTCTTCCCCTACCTCCTGCTCGGCGCGGGGATCGGGGCGTTCATCTACGGGTTCATCCCCGGAGACCTGATCGTCTCTCTCGCGGGGCCGGACAACCCTCTCGCCATCCCGGTCGCGGCGGTCATCGGCATCCCGATGTACATCCGGGCGGAAACGCTCATCCCCGTGAGCGCCGTCCTCCTCGAGAAGGGAATGGGGATCGGCGCCGTGATGGCGCTGATCATCGGCGGCGCGGGAGCGAGCATCCCGGAAGTGACGCTGCTTGCGGCGATCTTCGAGCGGCGCCTTCTCGCTGCCTTCGTGGCGGCCATCCTGGGGGCCGCCGTCCTTGCCGGCGTGGCCTTCCAGGCCCTTGCCGTCATCTGAATCACGGATTGAGCATACAAGAACGAAGAAAGGAATAGACCATGATCGACATACTCATCGCCGCTCTTGCGTCGGGGCTCGCGGCAGTGCTCGACTACCTCTCGGCGCACGTCCTCACCTGCCTGGTCCCGGCGTTCTTCATCGCCGGGGCCATCGCCGCGTTCGTCAAGAAGGACGCGATCCTGAAGTACTTCAGCCCGGACACTCCAAAATACATCTCCTACGGGCTGGCATCGGTCTCGGGGACGGTCCTTGCCGTCTGCAGCTGCACCATCCTCCCGATATTCGCCGGGATCCTCAAGAAAGGGAGCGGCATCGGCCCCGCGACGACGTTTCTCTTTGCCGGGCCGGCCATCAACATCCTCGCGATCATCTATACCGCCCGGGTCCTCGGGTTCGACCTCGGGATAGCCCGGGCGGTCTTTGCGGTCGTGCTCGCCATCGTCATCGGGCTTTTCATGGCGCTGATCTTCCGGTCGACCGACGTTGAGACCCGGAGACAGCAGGCGATGGCGCCGACCGTCGCCGGGGCGTGCGAGGAGGAGAAGCCGCGCTGGGTCACGCCGGCGTTCTTCGCCCTCCTGACAGGGATACTGGTCTTCGGGGCGTCGCAGCTCGAGTGGGCGCTCCGGCTCGGCATCGTCTACATCCTCACGCTCGCGATCGCCGTCCTGCTCATCTACTACTTCGATCGCGACGAGGTGACCGACTGGGGGCTGGAGACGTGGGACCTGACGAAGAAGATCTTTCCGATCCTGATCGGGGGAACCTTCCTCGTCGGGATCATCGCCTTCTTCCTCCCGCCCGAGACCTTCCAGCCCTTCTTCGGGAACAACTCGCTCGGCGCGAACTTCCTCGCGGCCGTTGTCGGGATGATCCTCTACATGCCGACGCTGCT
>Ga0265294_10001043_pt1 | contig 37593 bp, 38 predicted proteins | sample MunlanPumphouse3_FD_192504 | JGI IMG/M metagenome (GOLD analysis project Ga0265294, IMG submission 192504) | Groundwater microbial communities from a municipal landfill in Southern Ontario, Canada - Pumphouse #3 | ecosystem: Environmental > Aquatic > Deep subsurface > Groundwater | place... | reverse complement strand
AAGGCACTCAAGAGCATAAAATGAGTGTTTTGTTTATTACACACGATTTAATGGAAGCCATTCGTTTAAGCGATAAAGTTTTGCTCTTAAAAAGTGACCCTGGTGAGATTATAAAAGAGTATTTGTTTGATTTTCCAAAAGAGCAAAGAGACGATGCCTTTGTTTTTGAGCAAACTAAAAAGCTTTTAAACGACACCGATATTTTAGAAACATTTGAAATTAAGGCTAAATAATGGCAACAAAACATTACAAATATTATCCAGAGGAAGAGAATATTCCACAAGTTTTAGCGTATGGGTTTAGACCATTTTTGCTAGTACTTCCTTGGTATATTGCCCTAAATATAGTGCTTTGGAGTTTAGTTTTTAGTGGAGTCATTCAATTTACATTTATAAATAATATTTTAAATTGGCATATTTATGAACTTCTTTTTGGAGTAGGGCTTGGAGGTGTTTTAGCATTTACACTAACAGCACTGCCTGAGATGTACCCAGGAGTTGTGCCAATTGTTAATAAAAAACTGCTCTATATTTTTGTAGCTTGGGTTTTAGGACGAATTAGCTTTTGGTTTATTGACTTTTTGGGTGTAGAAATAGTTGCAATAATAAATATAGCATTAACTTTTTGGCTTATTTCGTGGATTTTTAAGCCTGTAATTTTAGATAAACTACAAAGAGGTTCAAGCATTGGCTTTGTCATTATTGCACTGGCTATTTTACAAATACTATTTTTTGCTTCAGAACTTAACTTTGTTACTTTTGACTCTTTAAAAATATTAATTGCTTCTATATCTCTGTTTATGATACTCATTTTATTGGTTTTACGCAGAATTAATATGGAAATTATAAATGAATTGCTTTATGCTGAAAAAATAGATGATGTATTTAGAGCAAAACCATACAGATATAATTTAGCTATTTTTTGTATATCTCTTTTTACTTTTGTAGAGTTTTTTTATCCTACAAACTCACTGTTAACTTGGATAGGATTAGCGTGTGCTGCTTCAATTTTAGGTATTTTAAATGACTATAACTTAGATTTTGAATCTATTATTTTTAAACCTTTTACAATTTATTTAGGAACTATTTTTGTTTTTATGGCACTAGGATATGGTTTATTAGGAACTTCAACTCTTTTATCTTTGCCATACAGCAGCGATTTTAGACATTTTTTAACCACAGGTGCATTTAGTCTTACTGTTTTTATGGCAATGATTATTATGGCATATGTTCACACAGGAAGACAAATAGAGTCAAACTCTTGGATAGCTACAGGATTTATACTTCTTTTTGCAGCAACAACAGTAAGAGTAGGGGTGATATTTTTTCAAGAATACTACACAACGCTTATTTTCTTAAGTGCGTTACTGTATGTAGCTTCTTTTATTTTGTACTTTTTTAAGACTAAAGATTTTCTAATGCAAAGAAGATTTGATGGGATTAAGGGGTGAGGTAGTTTATTAAAAGTTTTTAAGTTTATTTTAATATTATGGATTTAGATTTTAGTTTTAAAAGTAACTGCAAAGAGGTGGGCCTAAAGTCCCACTTCCAATTACTCATTTCTTAGTACATCGATTACATCTATGTTTGTGGCTTTATATGCTGGGTAAAATGAAGCTGCAAACACTATACAAACAGCTCCAATAACAATAGAGACAAAATCTACAGTTGAAAGCTCAATTGGAAGTTTACTTGTACCATAAACATCTGCAGGTAGTGAGATGATATTAAAATTATCAAGCAAAAATATACCTAAAAAGCCTAAGCCAATTCCTAAAACAATTCCACTTAAACCAACAGTAATACCTATTCTTAAAAAGATTAGTTTAATCTCTTGTTGCGATGCTCCCATTGAAAGAAGTAGGGCTATCTCTTTTCTTCGGCTCATAACGGTCATTAAAAGTGATGAAATAATATTAAGTGATGCAATTAAAATAATAAGCATTAAAACAATAAATAGTGCTTTTTTCTCCATCTCCATTGCTGCAAAAAAGTTTCCATTTTGTTCCCACCAGCCTACAACTCCTGCCATTGTGCCATTTAATGCAGCTTGTATTTTTTTAATATCTTCAAATGGATTTTTTGAATAAATATGAATTCCGTCATATTCGTGTTCTTCTTTTTTTAATAACGTTTGTAATGCTTCTAAAGAGGTGTACATATAGGCTTTGTCATAAGCGTTAAGACCTGAGTGAAAAGTGCTTTTAAGTGTAAAGCGTTTCATTCTAGGCATCATAGAAAAGCCATTGGGGTCAATAGTAGTAAAATATAACGTTACTTTTGAACCTTTTTGAGCAAAAAGCTTATCTTTAATTCCTTCTCCTATCATTAAATCATATTTATCAAACTCTATATTTTGAACCCCTTTGGCATAAATAGCGTTTATTTTCTCTTCTTGTTTGGGATTAACTCCAAAAATAACGCCTCCACTCATAGTATCGCCATTTTGAACAATTACTTGAGAAGACAAATAAGGAGAAAAAATCATTTCAGGAAATTGTGTTTCTAATTCATTTAATAAAGAAGCATTAACGCTGCCTTCGAGTTTTGCATAAATAGACAAAGGGTAGTTCATAATAAAGAGTTTGTTTTCAAACTCTTTTGCAGTACCATTCATAATTGCCATTGAAATCATTAAAACCATGACACCAACAGCCACTCCAATAAATGCCAAAAGAGCACTTATTGAAATAAATGGATTTTTTTTATCAAATCGTAGATACTTTTTGACAATAAAATTAACCAGATTTTTATTCACCTTAGTTTCCAGCAGCTAAGCCTTTTTTAGGTCCACTAATACCACAACACTGTTTATATTTTTTACCACTTCCACAAGGACATGGTTCATTTCTAGATATTTTTTTCTCAACTACAGGTTCATCGAAGTTGGTTCGTGCATTTTCTTGTTGAGACTCCATTTTAGCAATGATTTTATCAAGCATCTCTTTTTCTCGTTCTTCTTCCTCTTTATTTCTTAACTGTACAGTAAATAAGATTTTAACAATTTCATGTTTAATAGAAGAAGTAAGCTCAACAAACATATTATATGACTCTTTTTTATATTCAACAAGAGGGTCTTTTTGGTTGTATCCTCGAAGTCCAATCCCCGTTTTAAGCGTATCCATAGAGTAAAGGTGTTCTCTCCACGCATTATCTAATATTTGTAAGTATAAAATTCGCTCAATTTCACTTTTTTGATCAGGGGCAGCTAAGCTCATTTTTTGCCCATAGATAGTTTTAAGAAGTTTAAGAAGCTTTTCATGCAATGCTTCAACATCTTCCGATATTAAATCATCTTTTGTTACAACAACAGTTAGCTCTTCTTGAAGTTTTATAATAATTTTATTGTAATCAATCTCTTCTGTTGGCATTCCATCAAATATTTCGCATGTAACTAAAAGGTTGTTTACATACTCAAGTTGATTTTCTTCAATTTTAGAGGTAATATCAAATTCAGGATTAAGTAAGTCATTTCTAAATGCATAAATTACTTTTCGTTGTTTATTCGCAACGTCATCGTATTCAAGTAGGTGTTTTCTGCTTTCAAAGTGCATGGCTTCGACTTTCTTTTGAGCATTTTCAACCGCTCTTGTAACCATTGAAGACTCTATATGTTCGCCTTCTTCAATTCCTAGTCTCTCCATTATGCTTTTAATTTTATCGCTTCCAAAAATTCGTAACAAACTGTCTTCTAAGCTTAGATAAAATTGCGATTCACCCACATCTCCTTGACGGCCACTTCTTCCTCGTAATTGGTTGTCAATTCGTCTTGATTCGTGTCGTTCTGTTCCTAAAATTGCTAAACCACCTAAAGCTAGTGTTTCAGGAGTTAATTTAATATCAACTCCCCGTCCTGCCATATTAGTAGCAATAGTAACTGCACCTTTTTGCCCTGCATCTTCAATAATTTTCCCCTCTTTATCGTGTTGTTTTGCATTTAAAACAGTATGAGGAATTTTTGCATTTTTTAACAATTCATGTAAATGTTCAGACTTTTCAATAGAAGCTGTACCTACAAGGACAGGTTGCCCTTTTTTGTGATACTCTTGAATTTTATTACAAACCGCAATAAATTTTTCTCGTTCACTTTTATAAATTAAATCGTTTTTATCAACTCTTGTTACGGGAATATTCGTAGGAATTGAAACAACATCTAATTTATAAATTTCAGCAAACTCTGTGGCTTCTGTTTGTGCTGTTCCAGTCATTCCACCTAATTTATTATACATTCTAAAGTAGTTTTGGTAAGTAATGTCAGCTAATGTTTGAGATTCATCTTGTATTTGAACCCCTTCTTTAGCTTCTAAAGCTTGGTGAAGTCCATCTGAGTATCTTCTTCCTTCACTTAATCTTCCTGTAAATTCATCAACAATTACTACTTCATTGTTTTGTACCACATAATCAACATCTTTTTCAAAAACATAGATGGCTTTAAGAGCTTGATCTAAATAGTGAGAAAGCATTGCATTTTCTAATGAATATAAGTTATCTACTTTAAAAAGTTTTTCTGCTTTTTCAATTCCTTCTTCTGTCATTAAAATAGATTTATTTTTTTCATCAACGCTAAAATCACCTGTTACCACAAGCGTTTCATCCGCTTTTTTAGGCTCAATTATTTCACCTTTTTCCAATTGCATAGCAATATCATTGGCTTGTGTGTAATCGGCACCTTTTTTATTGGTAGGTCCTGAAATAATTAAAGGAGTTCGGGCTTCATCTATTAAAATAGAGTCCACTTCATCGACAATTACGAAATGGTGATTTCGTTGTACTTTTTCATTTGGATCATACTTCATATTATCTCTTAAATAATCAAACCCAAATTCGTTGTTCGTACCATAGGTAATATCGCATAGGTATTGTGCTTTTCTCTCTTCTTCAGTATGAATACTTGCAGTAATTGCACCTACACTAAAGCCTAGAAAGTTATATAAAGGTTCAAGTTCTTTAGCATCTCTTGACGCTAAGTAGTCATTTACCGTTACAACGTGAACTCCCTTTCCCAACATTGCGTTTAAAATAACAGGCAAAGAAGCAACTAGCGTTTTACCTTCACCTGTTTTCATTTCAGCAATTCTTCCATCCGTTAGAACCATTCCACCAATAAGTTGCACGTCATAGTGTCTCATATTTAAAGCTCTTACACTGGCTTCTCTTGTAATTGCAAAAGACTCATTTAATACATCATCCAAACTCTTTTCATTGGCTTGAACTTGTTGTTTAAGTGTTTCAAAGTAAGCTTTTAGTGCTTCATCGTCTAGCTCTTTAAACAAAGCCTCCAATTCATTGATTGCCAATGCCCTTTTATTATACTTTTTAATCTCTTTGTCATTTGATGTACCAAAAATTTTTGAAAAAATATTCAACATGAAATAAAATCCTTTCTGTTATAATGGCGTAGATTATATATAAATTAAGGTTAAACTATGTTTTATAAATTGTTCTTTTCTGCAATGTTCTTTTTAAATGTCAGTGCTTTTGGCAATGTGTTTGCAAATATCACAAGCTTTCAAGCTTCGTTTGAACAAACAATTACGAATGCTTCTAAAAGTGTCATAAAGTATCAAGGTGAACTCTATATTAAAGATGACTCTAAAATTTTATGGCAATATAAAACGCCAATTATTAAGAATGTCTATATATTAGATGATGTTGCCATAATAGATGAGCCAGAACTTGAACAAGCTATCTATACAAAATTAGATAAAGAGATTAATTTAATCAAAATTATAAAAGAAGCCGAAAAAAACAGCGACAACAGTTATACGGCTACAATAAATAATATAAACTATGAGATTATGCTTGTAAATAATCAAATATCAAATATTTCGTATAAAGACGAGCTTGAAAACTCTGTTTCAATTGATTTTAAAAATATTACTCAAAATCATAACATAGAGGCAGAAATTTTCAAGTTTATTCCACCAACTTCTTACGATATTATAAGAAAATAACGCTATACTTCCAACAAGGTACAGCAGACAATGGCTTGAAATTTCAAGAGGAAAGTCCGGGCTGCAGTGAAGTAGAGTTCCATTTAACCAATGGCTAGGGTAACCTAAGGGACAGTGCAACAGAAAGTAAACCGCTTGTTTTTACAAGTAAGGGTGAAACGGTGGGGTAAGAGCCCACCAGACTTTTGAGTAATCTTAAGTGCTATGTAAACCCAACTCGCAGCAAGAAGAGGTGGTGGGAACTTCACAATCCCTCTCTTCGCACGATTGTTTAAGTAATTAAACAACCAGATAAATTATTGTCCAATACAAAACTCGGCTTACAGCTGTGCCTTCAAAATTTTACAAGGATTTCAAAATGGAAGTGGGTTCAATTTCTGCTTTTTTACTTTTTTTCTTTTCAGCGCTTATTTTAATTGTTATTTTTCTATATCTATATTCGCTCGTTACTCCCTATGATGATTACGCGTTAATTTTTGAACAAAATAACACAGCTGCTGCATTAGCGTTTGGTGGAGCCATGATAGGCGTTTCTATTCCTTTATACAGTGCGTTAGTTGGTTCTGTTTCATACGGAGATTTTCTTATGTGGGGATCCGTAGCCATTGCTATTCAACTCATATTTGCATTTATTGCAACAAGACTTATTAAAGGAAAATACTCTTTTAAACAAAGAATTGAGAAAGATGTTATTCCCGTAGGAATATTTATGGCATTTTTATCTATTAGCGTAGGGCTGTTAAACGCAGGTTCTATGAGCTACTAATATTATTTCGGACATTTTTGTCCGAAATAACTGTGTTAACGTCTTTTTTTTACCTATTTCAAAGCAAACTGTTTCAACGAGTTTGCATCTAAAGATAGCAAATAGTATCTTTAAAATAAATCTAAGGAGAGAAGATGAGTTTAGAAATAGGAACACAAGCAACTATTGAATATAAGGTTTTAAATAAAGATTTAGCAGCTAATTTACAAATATCAAGTGATGATAATTTTCCTGAAGTATTTGCAACTGCTAGAATGGTTGCTTTAATGGAGTGCAGTGCTGCAAAAATGATGCTTGGACTTTTAAAAGAGGGTGAATTAAGCGTTGGTGTTGAAGTAAATATAAAACACCTTGCGCCAACTCTTGAAAATGATACTGTTATTTCAACAGCAACTTTTGAAAAAATGGAAGGAAAACTATATAAATTTACAATTGAAGTAAAAGATAGTGCTGGAGTTATAGGAAGTGGAACTCACACAAGAGCAATTGTTTCAAATGAAAGATTAATCAATGGCGCTAAAAAAAGATTAGAAAAATAGATATAAAATAGAAACTTTTCAGAGTGACCCTGAAAAATCTTCTTTAGTTTCTAAGCCACAAACATAAGTTTTGCAAGAATTACTATTAAAATTCCACTAAATAAAACAAACTTATGAAAATGTTTCATAATAGGATGCGGAGTTTTTTTAAGAACTTTATTTACAATTGAGTAAACAACTCCAGAGGCAATCGTAAGTGCTAAAAAGACTTTTAAAAGCAATAGCAGTTGCAAATTCGTATTAAAAACTCCAAGTTCTGAATTTATATAACTAGCAAGCATATATCCACCACTAAAAATTAGAATTAAAACACTAAGTGGAAAAATCATTCTGGCTCTTGATGAAATTGCCGTCATAACTTTTTCATGCTCTTGTTCATTTAAAACTTTTTTTATTACAGGAAGCACAAACAAATCTGCAAATACAAAACCTAAAAAAATAATTGCACAAAATAGATGAACAATTAACACAATTGAATATTCCATAATAAAATCCTTTTTATTTGTTGATAAGTATAATCAATATAGTAACAAAAAATATTGACAATAATCAATAAAAATTGAAGAAGAAAGCGACAAATATAAGTATAAATTCTGAATTACATGAAAAAGCAAAAAAAGTATAAAATAGAAGTGAATACTTAAAAGCCATTAATGCTAAAAATGAACTTTTTAAGTTTATTTTAGATGAGAGCATTCAAAGCAGTATGGACTTGCTAGACTATAAACTTAAGTGAACATCACTTAAGTTTTGATATAATAAAAGCTACAAAACTAACAGAGGATGTAGATTATGCAAACTTTATCAGTGCAAATACAAGATGATTATATGAAACAGTTTATGGACTTTGTAAAAGATAGTCATTCAAATATAATTGTTTCAAAAGATAAAAATATTGAAATAGACCCTTATTTTTATGAAAGAAAAAAAGATTTGGAGCAAAACATTGAAGAGTCTGAAAATGGCAAGATGGAGATGTTATCTCAAGAACAATACGACCAAGAAATGGAAATATTTTTCAAAGATTTAAAAGCTAATGCAAATCTTTAGAACTAGACTATACAAAACCCAACTACCAAAAATTTTAAGACACATTGCAAAAGATAAAATAAGTGCAAGTGAGAAGTTTTATGCTGATTTAGATAAACAAATCAATAACCTAATTTTCTCTCCACTTAATATTCTAAAAATCTTTAATAAAAACAAGCCAAAAGAAGATAGATAAACGGGGGGGCAGCGACTGACCCAGAAAAATTTAAATATAGAGATACAAGGAAACCTAGCTAAATAATTAGCTAGGTTTCAAGACTAAAAAACAAGGAGAAATTAGATGTTAAAAAAATTAGATGCCAAAAATATGTTTGTTTCAGATTTAGGTTGGTTACAAAGTAGATTTCATTTTAGTTTTGCTGAATATAGAAACTTAGACAATATGAATTTTGGAGTATTGAGAGTTTTAAATGATGACATAATTCAAGCAAAGCAAGGCTTTGGAAAACACCCTCATAAAAATATGGAAATCATCTCTTATGTAGTTGATGGAGAATTAACACATCAAGACTCAATGGGAAATAAAGAGATTTTAAACGCAGGCGATGTTCAATATTTAAGTGCAGGCACAGGTATCACGCACTCTGAGATGAATGATTCAGATAAAAAGTCACGATTATTACAAATATGGATAGTACCACCAAAAAATAGCACTGAGCCTATTTATGGTTCACAAAAGTATAAAAAAGAGGAGAGTTCAAATAGACTTCTAAATATTGTTTCGTCACAAAGTGGAGATGCACAAATCAAGATTCATCAAGATGTGAATATCTTTGTATCAAAATTAGAGAAAGACAAAACTATAAGTGTAGATATAAAAGAAAACAGACAAATATATTTTGTTCAAATTGAAGGAACTTCAACTATTAATGAAGTGGAGCTCAACCATGCAGATGCTATGGAGATTACAAAAGAGTCAAAAATTGATATAAATGCTATAAGTGATTCACACTTTTTATTTATTGAGATGAAAGAAAGTTAAAAATAAAAAAGCAAAAAAAGGAGAAAGGCATTTATGAGAAATATAGAAGATTTCTTAGCAAGAGCATTAACAGATGATTTAGGGAAGTTGATATTAAGATTTACCATTGGGTTTTTAATGTTGTTTCATGGATATGATAAGCTTACAAATGGAATTGATGGAATTAAGTTCTTAGTTACAAGAGATGGATTACCTGAATTTTTAGCATATGGTGTTTATGTAGGTGAGGTAGTAGTTCCAATATTAATAATTATAGGACTTTTTACTAGAATTAGTAGTATTATCTATGCAGCAACGATGCTTTTTGCAATTTATTTAGCACATGCACAAGATGTATTTGCAATAAGTGAAAAAGGTGCTTGGGCTATTGAATTACAAGCATTATTCATGTTAGGTGCACTTGCATTAGCATTTTTAGGTGCTGGTAAATATAGTATAGATAAAAAATAAATATATATCTTTTGAATGCAAAATATACAGTAAATATAACTTTAATATATTCATATCAAATAAATAAGAAAGTAAAATTATGGCAAAAATTGGAATACTTGTTGCAAGTTCTGATAACAATCAAAAATTAGGCTTGAAACTACAAGAATTAGCACAAAAAGAGAGTTGTGAGGTTGAATTAATCAATTTAGTTGATTTAAGATTACCTTTATATTGTACAGTTGAAGAAAAAGAAAATGGTATTCCTGCAATAGCAGTAGAATTAACAGAAAAAATATTAACTTTGAAAACATTCATTATTGTAGCACCTGAATACAATGGAGTAATGCCACCTATGCTAACTAATTCAACAGCATGGATGACAAGAGTAACAGCAGATTGGAGAGATGCATTCAATGAAAAATTTGTAGCTTTGGCGACTCATAGTGGTAGTGGTGGAGCAAAAGGTCTTCAAGCTATGCGAATGCATTTTCAACATCTAGGTGCAAATATTCTAGCAAGAGAACTTTTAACAAACTACGATAAACCTCTAAATGAAGAAGCAGCAATTGGAATAATAAAATCATTAGCTAAGCTATCTGAATCTGAATAATTTTTTTGTCTTATAAGGAGTAAATAAATATGATCGAAACAAATGAAAACAGCTCATATAAATGGCTAGTTTTAACAATATCTTTTTTATTGATGTTGGTTTTTGCAATATCTTTACAAGCCTTACCGCCAATTTTTGGAAATATAATGGAAGATATTCCTTTTTCTAACTCTCAAGCAGGACTTTTAATGAGTTCTTATGCTCTTTTAGGAATTTTTCTGCCTTTTTTGGCAATCTTTTTTTTAGATAAACTAAATTTGAAAAAGATGATAATAGTAGCTCTTGCTTTGGTAATAATTGGCTTAGTGGGTTTTGCACTATCTTCATCTTATACCTCACTACTTATTTTTAGATTAATTTCAGGAGCAGGTGCCACTATACTTATAGTACTTTCACCCCTTTTAGTTACTATGTATTTTACTAAAAAAAATATGGGTACAGCTATGGGGATATTTAATGTAGCAGTTCCTGTTGGTACAGTTATATCTGTAAATCTTTTTGGATATTTAGGTCTGTTTATGAGCTGGCAGTCTAATATTGCTGTTATTATTGGATTTGTTTGTGTAGTCTTACTGTTAGTGATGTTTTTTCTTATATCTGCACCTGAAAAAAAAGAGAAAAATTCGAATACTCCTAAAGTCAAAATAAATCTAGGTATAAGTTTGATATTTTTAGGAGCTATTTGGATGATAGCAAATGGTCAGTTATTAGCTTATATCACTTTTGGATCACAGTTTTTTCAACTCCAAAATATGAGTATACAAGAAGCAGGATTTCTAACAAGTATGATTATGCTCATTTCAATTTTTTTAACACCAATTATTGGAATAATGATTGATAAGAGTGGTCAAAAAAAGATATTTTTACTTTTAGGTCTTGCAATAATGGCAATAGCTTTCTTTGCAATGGTTAGTTCGTGGTTATCTTTAACACTTTGGGCAGTTGCTTTAGGTGTAGGTTTTGCCTTTGTTCCTGTTGTGATATTTTCTTTACTTCCAGATGTTGTAAAACCAGAAAATATGGGTATGGGTTTGGCTTTAATAACAGCTGCTTCTAATTTAGGAATTGCTATTGGTGCTGCTGGATTTGGTTTTATTTTAGATATAACTTCACAAAGCTTTGCTATAGGGTTTCAAATTTTAGCTGCTTTTTCAGTGTTAGCAATAATTATCTTATTTGCTATAAAAACAAAATTAGCACGGTAATTTTTAAAGCCTTTTTCTCTTTCCACCTTTCTCAAGGTGGAATGCCTACACAAATTAATCACTTCAATCAAACTTCAACAAAACGATAAACTAAAACTATAATATCCCCCTTTATGAAGAGTATTTTCCCTAAGAGTTAATCTTAGACAATCTATTAACAACTAATATAAACTCTATACTTTAAAAAGAGATAAAAGATAAGTATTCATTTTAATAATAATTATCAATTAAGACTAGGTGAGTATAATTAAAATATAAATTAATACAAGGAAAATATATGTCAAAAATAATAGAACAACTAAAACAAACTCAAGCTGATGCTCATGCATTATATGTAAAAATGCATAACTATCATTGGAATATCAAAGGTATGGATTTCTTTCCAGTACATGACCACACAGAAGAAATTTATAACAATATGTCAGTACTTTATGATGATACAGCAGAAAGAGTCTTACAATTAGGTGGAAAGCCATATTTAACAATGAAAGAATTAGCAAATGCTACAAAAGTTGTAGATGAAGAAAAAGATTCTTTTAGATCAAAAGAAGTTGTAGAATCGATTATTAAAGAATACAATTATTTATTAAAAGAGTTTAAAAATCTAAGTAATCTTGCATCGCAAGCAGATGATAAAACTACAGAAGCTTTTGCTGATGATCATATAGCTAAACTTGAAAAAGCTGTTTGGATGATGACAAGCATGATTTCTTAAATCATGCTCTTTCTTAAGCTTAGAAATGATTTTAAAAAGGATATAGATGCAAACATGTGATAGCCAAAGTGGTTTATGTACAATAAATAGTAAAGGTGTAAAAGAAGATAATATTAATATAAACCATACAGCACTTTTTTATGTAGGTGACCCTATGTGTTCATGGTGCTGGGGAATGTCAGATGAGCTTAAAAAAATACAAAATTTTTGTACAAAAGAAGGTATAAAGTTTAATGTAGTTTTAGGTGGACTTAGAATTGGTGGTGGCGATCCGTGGAATGACCAGTTCAAAGGTTTTTTAAGGAATGAGTGGCAAAATATCCATAAAAAAACTGGTCAAAAGTTTGTTTACTCACTACTTGATTTAGAACACTTCAATTACGACACACAACCTGCTTGTCTTGCTGTTTATATTGCAAAGAAAATATTAAAAGGTAAAGATGATAATAGCTTAAGTGTATTAGAATTTTTCTCTAAAATTCAAGAAAAGTTTTATGCAAAAGGATTAGATTCAACTAAGTTGGAATTTTATCACGATATTTGTAAAGAATTCAATATTGATATTAATGAATTTGAAAAATATTTTAACTCTAAAGAGATAAAAACAGAACTCGAAAATGATTTTGCACTAGCTTCAAAACTAGGAGCTAGAGGAATGCCTAGTCTAATTTATGTAAAAGAAAATAAAGTTATAGACATCTCTTCTGGATATAAAACATATGACGATGTTTTAAAAATGTTAAAAGTTAGAGTTTAAACTAGCTAAATTCCGGGGACTAAATTCCGGGGACAGTTTACCTAATTACAAAAGCATTTAAGAAGTTTCAGCAATATTGGTCTCATATCTCTATGATAAAATAAAATTATTGACATGGGTAGATTAAAAAAATAGAAAATGAGGACAAAATCGAAAAATGAAGATAGTTAGGTATATTGTCCTCGGAATATAGAAATATTTATTTCAAAGAATATTTTAGTTGGTGCTCTCTAAAAGCGATTACATCTTTTAAGTTTAGGATGGTTTTATTTTGTTCTTCTATACGCACTTTTAGCTTCACTATTTCTGCATCTCTAACTTCTATATTAACTGAACTTTCTTTGTATTTGTCTTCGAAAATCTTTTTAAGTGAAAAAAGATTTTTTAATTCACTATTTAATCCAATAAATTTATTATAAGAATCATGTCTAAGTTTGTCAAAATTTTCTTTTTCTTTTTTTAGTTTATCCTCAAAATGAAGAAGTTGGGAGTGTTGTTTTAAGGATTTTTTCTTTTCTTCTTCAAGCGCATGTTGAATTAAATGAATGTGAGCGATTTGTTGGGATTTTTGTTTTAAAAACTTAATTTCATTGTTGAGCTTAACTTCACGCTCTTTACATTCTTTAATATTATCAATAACTTTCTTTCTAAATTCTCTTTTTTCTGTCTCTTCTTGAGTTGTGATAAAGCGTATTCCCATATAGCCAATAATTGTTTCGCAAGGATCAAACATAGGTATAACTGTACTAGTTACATAATAAGAATTATTGTCTTTTGAACGATTTTTAATTTTTCCTTTCCAAATTTCTCCTTGAGAAATAGTTTCCCATAAATTATTAAAAGTAGCCGTAGGCATATCGGGGTGCCACATAATATTGTGTGGTTTTCCAATTATCTCCTCCCTAGAAAAACCTGAGACTTGACAAAATATATCGTTTACGAATGTAATTTTCCCTTCGATATCAGTCTTTGAAATAATGGCAACTTTATCAATAAGTTCTAAATATTGATTGAGTTCCTTTTGTTGTCTATTGATTAAGTGTTGTTTTCTTATTTCATTACAAATATTTTCTATACGAGAAAGAAGATGGCGAATATTATAAGGTTTTACCAAATAATCAGAAATATTAAGTTTAATGGCTTCAAGTAAAAAAGAAGATTCTTGATATGCACTTGAAAAAATTACAGGAATATTTAATCCATATTCTCGTATTTTTTTAATCATTCCGATGCCTGAAAGTTTTGGCATATTTATGTCACTTACAATAATATCAATATGATTCTTATTTTCTATACAAACATTAAAACCCTCCTCACCATTTTCTGCTATAAAAACATTTTTAAAAAGTTTAATTAAAATAGTATACATTGATTCTCGTGTTGAAATATCGTCTTCAATGTATAAAATAACTAGATTAGATAACTGTGTTTTGCATTGCATTATCATACTCCTCATATTAACAAGAATTACTTTAGTGAAATAATTAAAATTTATTAAGTATAACTTGAATACTAAAACTAGTTAAGATTATTAAAAAAATTAACTAGTTATTATATTGATTAGTAACAAAATGTAGCACCACAGATAGCAATAAAATAGCAATTTCTATAAATTATTCGTTAATAAATAAAATTATTATTATTAAAGTGCAAAAAATTAAAACACAAAACTAAACCCCTAAAGGCTCATTTACTTCAATTTCACACTCATTTTTTTCATTACATTTAATATTTGCATCTAAATAGAAAATTCTATGAATATCTTCATATTTTAACTATTGTGCTAACATTCCCCAAGCTTCCATAGCACGGGATTTTTCGGAGTCAAACCCCGAAAAATAATAAAAGCTATTTCTAACTTTCAAACCAGCCATTTTGTTTTAATATTTCAATTCTTGATTAGAAGTTTCTCTTCATAACACTTTCTAATGTTGTTTTTTCTTTGATTTTAATTTGTTTATTTTGAGCATTTGCTCTTTATATATTCCGGGGACAGTTTACCTATTTCAAAGCAAACTGTTTTAGTGAGTTTGCATCTAAAGCTCCCGACACACGCTCAACTTCTTTTCCATTTTTAAACATAACCAAAGTAGGAATACTTCGTATATTAAAACGAGACCCCAGCGTTTGTTGCTCTTGGGTATTTACTTTTGCAAACATAACTTTTAAAGGAAGTGTTGATGCTACTTGTGTAAAAATAGGTGCCATATTTTTACAAGGACCACACCAAGGAGCCCAAAAGTCAACTACTACAGGCAAATCACTGTTCACAATATACTCATCGAAATTTGTTTGTGTTAACTCCAACGGTTTATTTTCTAGCAAAGAAGTTTTACATTGCCCACAATTAGCCTTGGCATACGACTCTTTTTTAGGTAAAGAGTTAACTTTAAAACATGAAGGACACACCACTTTAATTTTATCCATAATAGACTCCTTAATAAAAATTGGTATATATAGTATGAAAGTATCGCATAAAGAGGAAAAATAATCAAGAAAAGGGAAATAATAATGGCGGACAGCTAGGGATTTGAACCCTAGATAGGTTGCCCTATACACGCCTTCCAAGCGCGCGCTTTCGGCCACTCAGCCAGCTGTCCGTAAATTAGAAGTGGATTCTATCTAAAAGAATATAAATTGGTGATTAGTTTTCGTCTGATTTTTAGTGAGCTGTAATAGATGAGAGAAAAGAAGGTTTTTTTCTTTAATGTGTGAATTCTACTGATGCTGCAAATACCAAACACCCTCTTATATTATATATTCTTCTTTGCTAGAAGACATCAAGCCATCACAAAAAAAATATATTGTTTTTTCTCATGATTTTCACCAAATCCGATAACCGACAGAAGAGGGTGCTTATCTGAAATTTTTATCACTACTTCATACATCATAGCTTGCATCTCTAAAGAGTCTAAGCACGCTAATAAATCTTTTGTTGTGATATTTTCATCTAAAAATCCCAGCTGTAACTGTTTCGCCGCATGATCAAGATATAAAGATGTAATAACTTTTTCACCTGCATTTTGGAATTTTTGTTGATCATCTTCTTTTAACAGCATAGATAAAAGCGTATATTCTTTAGAGTTTTGTATGTTTTCACGTATATCATCTATCATGTCTATTATATATTTCATGCTTCGCATTTAAGCAAAATCTTAATTAAGATTTACTTGAATAAGCAGGCAATCGTTACACTCACAATGCATATTTCAAAGTTAGACCATCGTTTTGACTATTTGTCTTTAAAGAGATTTGAAATATTTTACGATATTTTCGATGTTAAAGAGAAAAACTAAAAGCTACTTCTTGCCTTGAACCTTTATAAAAACCGTGTCAATATCAACTTCATAACTAAATTGATGCTTTTTACAAAACTTTGTATTGCCTTGTTCGCACATGGCAATTGCTTTTGTTGTTGCTTCTTCTATAGAATTACATTCAATTCTTTCTGCCCAGCTTTTTCTTTTTTTAGCACAAGAACACATTTTTTCAACCATAATAAACGCCATGGTAAACCTTTTTTTTTTAAGATTTTACATTAAATGGCGTTATTTTGGAACTCTTTTTTTGTAGGTTTATATTAAATAGTGTTATACAATAGTTAACGTGTACCCCAAATAGGTGTTATATGCTACATAACATAAAAGTAGAAAAACCCCTTCAGCACGACCTATTTGTCCTTTTTTTCCTTTAAATCCGTATGCCATTGCAAACAGAACAATGGTTAAGGCTAACATTACTGTCCAGTCACGGGTTAATACTTCTGGTGCAATTTCTGGCATAGGGTGAATAACAGTTGCAATACCTATTACGGCTAAAATATTAAACATATTTGAACCCACAACATTTCCAATAGCAATGTCGTGTTCACCTTTTTTAACAGCCATAACCGAAGCTGCTAGTTCTGGAAGCGATGTTCCTAGAGCTACTATGGTAAGTCCGATAATTAGGTCACTTACTCCAAATTCACTAGCAATACCGACCGCACCCCATACTAAAATTCTTGAACTTACAATAAGTAATAGAAGACCAATTATAAGCCAAACTATTCCTATTTTTAAACTCATGGCATGTTCTAATAGCTCATTTTCTAATCCATTTTCCAAACTGTCGCCTCTGCCTTTAATGGCTGCAAAAACAGACCAACCAATTAGAGCAAAAAAAGCAAGAAGTAAGATAACTCCTTCTGTAAAGCTTAATTGATTATCTATTAAAAAATAACCACTTGCAAATATAATTAACAATAATAATGGCAACTCTTTTTTAACAATTTTTGAGTTAACAATTATTGGAGTAATTATGGCGGTAACTCCTAGAATTAGAGCAATGTTAACAATATTTGACCCCAAAGCATTTCCTAAAGCTAATGCAGGGTTTCCTTCATATGCAGCAATAGCAGAAACTACCATTTCAGGGGCAGATGTACCAAAACCTACAATTAAAATACCAATTAAAAGCGTGGGCATTCCTAAATGTTTTGCGGTAGATGCAGCACCATCAACAAATTTATCCGCACTCCATACCAATAAAACGAAACCAACTATAATTGCTAAAGCGTATAAAAGCATTAAAAACCTTTTTTATTTTTTTGAATTCTAACTTACCTTACATTCAAACAAACTTTTATTTTGCGCTTAAATAAAAGAACTTAAATGAGCTGATTCTTAACAAACTGCGTATAATGACCCACTTCTTGCTCCAGTTCTTCATGTGTTCCTTGTTGTACAATTTCACCGTCGTGCAATACAAAAATAGTGTTGGCATTTTTAACCGTACTTAAACGGTGTGCAATAGTAATAACTGTTTTGTTTTCTAAAAAACTCTCTAATGCTAAAAAAAGCTTAGTTTCGGTGTGAACGTCAAGAGCAGATGTGGATTCGTCAAAAATTACCACACTGGGGTTTGAAACAATCATTCTAGCAATAGAAAGGCGTTGTCTTTGACCACCAGATAGTCTAATGCCGTGTTTTCCCACAACGGTATCTAAACCTTCTTTCATATCCTCTACTATTTCTTTAAGTTGTGCTATTTCTAGGGCTTTGTTAATAGTTGCATCGTCAACCGCCTCATTTCCCATGGTAATATTAAAACGAAGAGTATTGTTAAATAAAATAGGCATTTGAAGCACTAAAAAGATAGATTCGCGTAGGCTTTTTTTATCGATATTATCAATACTTATAGTGTTGTAAGAAATATTTCCTGATGTTTTTTCATAAAATCCTGAAATAATCTGAGCTAGCGTTGTTTTTCCACTTCCACTCGCTCCTATTAATGCTACTTTTTGCCCAAAAGGAATACTCATTGAGATATTTTTTAAGATACTTTTATCTTTAATATACGCAAACGACAAATTATGAACCCCAATATCTACGCTTTGTTGAGAGCTACACAATTTTTCAGAACCATTAGACTCAATACTTAATGCAAATATTTTGTTAAGTCGCTCCATTGCAGCTTTTGCACTGGCATAGGAGTATTGCATGGACAAGATGTCTTGAACAGGTGTCATAATCACCCAAATATAGCCAAACATAGCAAACATCATACCAATGCTTAAATCGCTGTATGCGACCATTAAAAGCCCCGTAGCTCTTAATATTTCAAATGCAGCTAGAAAAATGGTAAACGAAAACCTCTCATATGCTACGCTTTTAAAATTGTATTCATTGGAAGTAGTTTGGATGCTTTTAGCGTGTTTTATAGAGTTTTTAAAGAAAAACTCCTCTTTATTACTGGCTTTTATTTGTCCAAACAGCTCTAAAACTTCTGAAATATTCTCTTGAAAGTTTTCTATGGCTCTGTTTTCATTCTTTTTTAACAATACCACCGATTTTGATATTTTCTTAGAAATAAACATAATAATGGGTTGAATGACCAAAATCATAATTCCTAAAATAGGGTGGATAATAATCATAACAATAGAAATAGCAATAAGTGAAAGTACAGAGGCTATAAATTTACTCGCTCCTGTAATAATAAAATTGTCTAAAGTGTTGACATCGGTAACCAAATTGGCACTAATAGCCCCATTTCCAAGGGTTTCGTACTCATTCATGCATACTTTTTCTAAGTGTTTCAAAAGGTTTTGGCGTACAGTAAAAGTAACTTCTTTGGCAATGGCTGTAAAAATTTTAGTAACAATAACGGAAACAAGAAAATGAAAAAAGCGTAAAAAAATTACACTTAATGCCACTATTGCTATGTAATAGAAGGCATTTCCACTTCCAAACCACGAATCTATGCTGTTTACAAACAAAGCGGGTTTATCAAGCAAAACTTCATCAACAAGCACAGGAAGCATTAAAGGAATAGGAATACTTGCAAGTATTGCAATTAAGGTAATAACTTGTCCATATATAAAGCTTTTTTTATTGTGTAAAATAAGTTGTATCAGGTATTTAAATGTTAGTTTTTTCAAAGATTTTTCCTAAAATTGTATGCTTTAATTAGATGTATAAAAGCAATACAATTTATATAAGTTAGCTTTTCAAACCCCTATACTAAAGAGGTTTAAAGCATTTTTACTATTTGTTATACAAATTTATTTTCGTGTAACAACTCTTTCACAAATAGTGGTCTTCATTCCTTCATGAAATGAGCAGTTTAATCCACATTCACTAAACCCAATCTCTTTGGCATTGATTTGCACTAATTTAGCATCGGAAGCTTCTTGGCATATTTCCAACGAAGGAAATTTCCCAAATTGTATGCTTCTTTTAATATTGGCTTGGTCGGGAAAAACAAAAGCTGTCCAGACTTCAGAACCTGAACTAGTTTGAGAACTAGAACATCCTGTAAAAATAAAAACTAAGGCAACGGCTGCAAATAAAAATTTCATAAAACTCTCTTGTGTTAAAATAAGATTGATTTTATTATAAAGAGTCTTAGACTATACTCAATTTTAAAAGTCTAACAAAATCAATTTTATAATATAATGCTCGTTTTTAAAAAGGTAAGATCTCATGACAATAAAACAGACCATTCAAGAGCAGAGTTTAAAGCTTAAAAACATAACGCATATTCCTGCAAAAGAGGTAGAAATTTTAATATTGCACCTCTTAAGCAAAAATATTATTTGGCTACATTTAAACTATAATCAAGAGTTTGAACAGCAAAAAGAGTTAGAAAAACTTGTTTTAAAACGAGCCAATAATTATCCTTTAGAATATTTAATTGGTAAAGCTTCATTTTATGGAGAGATGTTTTACACCAAAGAAGGTGTTTTAATTCCACGACCCGAAACAGAACTTTTAGTTGAACAAGTTTCCACACTTTTAAACAGTTTATCAAAACCTATAAGGGTGCTGGAAATTGGGGTTGGCAGTGGTATTATTAGCGTTATGCTGGCTTTATTGGTTAAAGATATTAGTATAGTTGGTGTTGATATTAATGATAAAGCATTAGAATTAGCTGCACAAAATGCTATTAAACACGAAGTAACAGACAAAATTAGCTTTATAAAAAGCGACTTATTTGAAAATGTAATAGGAGATTTTGATATGGTAATTTCTAATCCACCTTACATAGCAAACGATTATTTGTTGCCTTTAAATGTAAAGTTTGAACCCGAAAATGCACTCTATGGTGGAAGTGTTGGAGATGAACTTTTAAAGCAAATTATAGAGCAAACCTATGAGAGAAAAATAGAGTACTTATTTTGTGAAATGGGCTATGATCAAAAGCTATCTTTAGAGAAATTCTTGAAAAATTTTCCTACAAAAAAAGTAGAATTCTATAAAGATTATGCCAAATTTGACAGAGGATTTATGGTTACTTTTAACTACAAAAAATAAAATAATAATTTTTTAAAACAGAGCTACTTAAGATTTATTTTAGAAAAAGAAGAGTTCAAATATATAATTAAAATTAGGAGAAAAAATGTTTAAAGAGTTTAATGTTGAAAATTTAGAAAACAGTAAAAAAGCAGTTGAGACAGAATTAAAAAAGAGTAGGGCGGCTATAAAAGCTTTACTCAAAATAGAAGAGAAAACGTATGATAATTTTGTTAAACCGTATCAAGAGGTTGCAGAAAACCTTAATGAATTCATAACACCACTGTTTCATATTGATTCGGTAAAAAATACAAAAGTTACGCAAAAAGTGCAAGAGGAGATTATTCCACTGCTGTCAAATTATGAAACAGAGTTGGCTCAAAATGAACATATTTATACCTCTTTAAAAACTATACATTATAATTGTAAAAGCAGTTTAAATGATATACAAAATAGAGTTTTAGAAAATGAGATTCGAGACTTCAAATTGGGTGGTTGTGGTTTAGATGATGAAAAGAAAAAAAGACTTAAACAAATCAATTTAAAGCTTTCAAAGCTCTCTAACACCTTTTCACAAAACATATTGGATGCTACTAATGCTTATGAAATGATTGTGGATGATTTTGAAGATGTTAAAGAGATACCACAAAGCGATTTGGCATTAGCAACGTTTGAAGAAGAGGGTAAAATTAAGTATAAATTTACACTTCAAATGCCTTCTTATTTGGCATATATTACCTATGGAAGCAACAGAAAATTAAGAGAAGCAATCTATAAAGCTTATACAACACGAGCAAAAAATAACCAAAAAATTATTGATAAAATATTACAATTAAAAATGGAGAGATCTAACCTTTTAGGCTTTGAAAACTATGCTCAATATTCACTGGCAACCAAGATGGCAAAGAGTGAAAATGAAGTGGTTAATTTCTTATATGAACTGGCAAATAAAGCCAAAGTAAAAGCCAAAGAAGAGGTAGCTCAAGTTCAAGAATTGGCACAAAAAGACAAAATAAAAACTATAAAAAGTTTTGATATGGCGTACTACAGCGAGAAGCTAAAAAAAGAAAAATACGATATTGATCAAGAATATTACCGACCCTATTTTGAACAAAATTCTGTTTTAAATGGTTTCTTCAATTTTCTGTATAAGCTTTTTAATATTGAGTTTAAATTAACCGAAGCAAAAACATGGGATGAAAAAGTTAAGGTTTATGATATTTATGAAAATGGTTCACTTCTTTCACGAATTTATATTGATTTAGAAGCCAGAAAAGATAAACGAGGGGGTGCTTGGATGAACAATTGGCACTCACATTATGTTAATTCTAAAGGTGTAAAACAGCTTCCAACAGCATATATTGTCTGTAATTTTCCTCCCTCTAATGAAACTACCCCCTCTTTGTTGCGACACGATGATGTAGTAACGCTGTTTCATGAAATGGGACATGCCTTGCATCATCTCTTAAGTAAAGTAGAAGAACCCTTTGTTAGTGGAATTGCTGGAGTTGCGTGGGATTGTGTGGAGTTTCCATCGCAGTTTTTAGAGTATTTTGCGTACGATAAAGAGGTTTTAAAACTTTTTGCCAAACATTACGAAACAAAAGAGACCCTAAGCGATGATGCCATTTTAAAAATCATTAATGCTAAAAACTTTCAATCTTCATTAGGACTTATACGACAAGTAGAGTTTGCACTGTTTGACTTTAAACTCTATCAACAGTTATACAAAGGCAAAGAAGTACAAGAGTTAATGGATGCTATTAGAGACGAAATCTCAGCGTTAAAACCCCCTAAATACAATAAGTTTCAACATGGATTTTCACATATATTCTCAGGTGGTTACAGTGCAGGGTACTACAGTTATAAGTGGGCGGAAGTGCTAAGTGCCGATGCTTTCTACCTTTTTATAAACAGCAATGTGTTTAATAAAGAGCTTGCTTTGAAGTACAAAACAATTATTTTAGAAAAGGGTGGTTCTACTGATATGAACAGCTTATATTTGGAATTTGCCAATAAAGAGCCAAGTGTAGACTCTTTGCTTAAAATTGATGATATTATCAGTTAAATTTTGTCATAATACGCTTTTAAAAATTTAGAATTTTATATAAGGAAAATCAATGAATAGCAACGAAACCATTGCAAAACTGAATGAAGCATTATCAAAATTAATAACAGCGTATGAAAAACTTCAAGAAGAGAACAGCGTATTAAACAATCAAATTGAAAAACTGACTCTGGATAAAAGCAGCTTGAACAAAGAAAAAGAGTCATTAGAAGAAAATTTGAGCAAATATGAAGATGTAAGCCAACAACAAAACAGTAATATTAACTCTATGTTAGGAAAAATTGAATCACTTTTAGGACATGAGAAAAAAAGTGATTCAACTTCACAGCCGCAAGAAAACAAACAAGAGAGCCAAGATAGCGACAATAATACCTCTACCGATGAATATGAGACAAAAAGTGAAACCGGAAATGGGAAAATTGACCTAAACCGAATGACTTCACTGCTTAATAGTCTTAACAGTCGTTAAATAGAGCTCAGGAAAATTATGATTACACCACTTAACAAAAGTTTACTTTTTTCCACATTTGATGTTCAAGATTTTCAAATGCTTGAAACGGCCATTAGCAATATGGCACCATCAATGGTGGAGTACTATTTAAGTGATTTAGGAAGCAACAGTGAAGAGTTTTATCTTAATAAAAAAGAAGTACAAGACTCAATTAACATTGGTGAATATAATATTTACATTGATTACAGTGAAAATATTTATTTAGAGATCAATACTAACAAAGAGAGCTATGAAACAGCTCCTTTGTGGTAAAACTGTTTTAACTGTGAAAATTAATGTTTTCACTAATTAGAATATTTTAGGTTTCCACAATGCGTTATCCTATAGACTTCTTAAGCACTTTTGATAAAACGCTTCTTTTTTGGATGGAACGGTTTGTTAAGTTAAAGCTTACTACCTTATCTAACCGAAATGTTAAAGACAAAGAAGCATTCAATGCCATAATTCAATCTCTTAATAAAGGCGTCAAATCAATAGAAGAGTTAAAAAATTTATCTAAAGAAGCCAGACAATGTGGGCTGATTGGAATTAACACTTACATTAACCCTTTAGAGAAACTCTATAAACAATTAAGCGCTCTAGGCTTTGCTTCTATGAAAGAAATAGATGAAGAGACTATCATTGATTTCCTAGCCACCTACACTTCTGGGCTTTCAGATGCCACTAAAAAGAACTACAGAATGGCAATATTGTCTTTGTTTAACTATATTGACAAAGAAAATGAAGATGATGAGGGAAAATCATACAATTACCGAATAGAATTAAAGAATTTTGCAGGTTTAGGAGGAAGTCGTGGTCAAAAGCTTCCTATTTATATGCACGATGAAGAGATTCAACGCTTTCTTGCAGCCATTGATGAAACTCCTTTTAAAGAGTATGCACAAGCTAAGAACAGACTTTTAATTAAGCTAATTTTATATACAGGAATGCGTGTAAGTGAAGCGCTTGATATTCAAACAAAAGATATGGTTCAAGAAGATGGCTATTTTATTTTTAGAATCAGCGGAAAGGGAAATAAGCAACGTATTGCAATGATTAAAAGTGCATATGTTCAAAAAGAGCTTAATGAGTGGCTTGAACATAAACCTAATACTCCCCTACTTTTTTGCTCGCGTACTGCTAAACGACTAACACAGCCTTATGTCTCTTATATTATGGATAAAATATTGCTGTATGCTGGGATTAGAAAAGAGAAAAATGGTGCGCATATGTTACGACATACTTTTGCTACAAGGCTTTATCAGAAAAATCATGACTTAATCCTTGTGCAAGAGGCTTTGGGGCATGCTGATTTAAATACATCAAGAATCTATACTCATTTTGATAAAGAGAGATTAAAAGCAGCTACTTCAGTTATGGACGATTTCAACTAATATGTTCTAAAACATATTAGTTATCTTTTACGCCCTTTTGAGAACTCTATAATGTATTCATGAATATCATCTAAAGACACAATTTCTTTAACAGCACCCGCTTCTATGGCTTTTGCAGGCATTCCAAACACCACACAACTCTTTTCATCTTGAGCAATTGTATAAGCGTTATTGTCGAATAACTCTTTCATTCCAATGCTTCCATCATCGCCCATGCCTGTGAGCATAACTGCCATAGCACTTCCACCTACAACATTGTTAACACTTCGAAATAAAATATCAACGCTGGGTCTATGTCTGCTTACTCGTACGGTATCTAAAAGTTTAACCCTATAATCTGCACCAAACTTCTCTATAGTCATATGCATGTTTCCAGGAGCTAAATACGCACATGATTTTTCTAAAATCATCCCATCTTGCGCTTCACATACATCTATTTCAGAATTGCTGTTAAGTCGTTGTGCAAAGGAGTTAGAAAAGCCATACGGAATGTGTTGTGTAATTAATATAGGGGGTAAACCAAGCTCCAACTTCATAAAAATTCGCAATAATGCGTCAACTCCACCCGTTGATGAGCCTATTGCAATCACTTTTTTACCTGGAAAGTTAGCAGGAAGTTTTGTAAGCACTTCATCGGGGTGAATCTTTTTTTCAACTCCGCTGTTATCTTTATTCTCTTTAGAATATTTTGTTTGAATTACCACTTGAGCTTTTGGTTTTTTTAATGTATATCTTTTTAATAAAAACGTTAAGTTAAGCAAAGTCTCTTTGATTCTATTTCCAAAAGAGAGCATAGACTCACCTGCTTCAGGTTTTGGAATAAATCCAACTGCACCATCATCAAAAATATCATTTCCTCGGACGCTTTCACCTGAGATAATAACTGCAGGCATAGGGTGAAGTCTCATAAGATTTCTTAAAAACACAACTCCGTCCATTTTAGGCATATTAATATCAATCGTAACTATATCTGGTTCATATTTTTTAATTTTTTCTCGAGCATCAAAAGCATCGACAGCTTCGGCTATAACCTCAAACTCTTCTATATTATTAATCATATCTTTCAAGATTCTTCTCATAGAAGGAGAGTCATCAATTACTATTACTGTATACATATGTTTACTGCTTTCTTAAAATAATTCTATTTCCATCTGAGGTTCTGTTTTAGATTTATAATGCCCAAACAGGTCAACACCACCAACATACTCTTTGATAACCGGCTCGTTGGTAATTTCTTTTTGTAATTTTTTCTCATCTCCAAGAATTTTAGCATTGGTATCTGATTTTTCAGTTACTTTAATAAAAGTTTGAAACTCACTTGTCAGTAAAATCAAACGACCTCGATCTCCCCTTGTATGTTCAGATATAATTCTAAAACCCTCTGTTTTGCAAAAATCTTTAGCAAACTCCACATTTCTATGTCCAATTGAAGCAATTGCAGACATATTAAGTTGCATAATATCAGCGCCACCAGATATTTTAACGCTCATATTTTCTTTTTTACACCCTAATTTATACATCTCATTGAGCATGGCTTCCACAGAGTAAAGTCCATATTTCATATCTTCATTTGAGTTCTTAGTTGTTGGAAGTAAAAAGTGATTCATTCCTTTTACCTTTTGAACTTTATCAAAAAACATAAAAGCAACACATGAGCCTAGAAGTGTTTTAAAAGCAATCTCTTCTGCATCTTTGCCCACTGCAAACTCACCACCTATAACAGTATGTGCGTTGAATCCCTTAATTTGTTGCGTAAATCTAGTATTGGAAGCTTTTTCAATACTTCCATCTTTATGCCCTATGACAATCAACCTATATTTCCTTTAACTTAACAAATGTATTTTGACCTGCTTTTTTAACATAATCTATTAAGTCATGAGGATTTTCAGAGTGCCCTATATATAGTGTTCCTCCAACTTTTAGATGCCTAAAAAGCTTTTTTAATATGGCATTTTGATCTTCCGCTGAAAAGTAAATCAATACATTTCTACAAAAGATAACATCAAATTGATTCATTTCAAAAGGATATGAATTATCATTTAAATTCATCTGTTGAAATGTAACCATATTTTTAAGATCATCTTTAACTTTAATTAAAACTTCTTGATTGCCAAAATTTTCAACTACTCTTTTTTTAAAATATTTAGCAGGTTTTACCCAATCAGGAAACTCTTTAGAGCTTTTTGCAAATCTATAAACGCCATTGGCTGCATATTGTAAAACATTGGTGTCAATGTCTGTAGCAATAATTTTTGCATTAATAGTTTGATTCAACTCCTCTTGAGCTTCTTTTATCGTCATCGCCATAGAATAAGGTTCTTCTCCTGTTGAAGAAGCACTGCAATAGAGTTTAAAAGTTGTTCCTTTGTTTTTTTCTAAAAATTCAGGAATTACCCTGTTTTTTAAATCATCAAAATGGAACTCTTCTCTAAAAAAGTGTGTTTTATTGGTAGTAAAAGAGTTAATAAACTCATTTACATTTTCACCTTCTTCAATTTTATCCAGCAATTCATCCAAATCGCCTGTAAACTTTGTATCTCGTTGAAGTTTATACAATCTATTAGAAATCATTACGTCTTTGTTATCAGAAAGGGTAATCCCTGTTAATTTATAGAGTAATACCTTTACTCTATCGTGTAAAATTTGTGTCTTATCCATTTCCTATGAAGCCTTTTGCACTTCTTTAAGATGTTGTTTCTCTACTTTCTTTTGAGCATTAATAATTCCTAAAATATCAAGAATTAATCCAATACTTCCATCTCCTCGAACAGTAGCAGCTCCAATACCCTCAACACTTCTAAAGTTTTTATCCAATGGTTTAACCACCACTTGATGCTGGTGTAAGAACTCATCTATAAACAGAGCTACTTTCATATTTCCAGATTTTACAACAATTAGCATACCCTCTTCTATTTTTCTATATTTTGGTTCAATTCCAAAGAGTTTATGAACTTTTACTACAGGAATAAACTCTTCTCGTAGCATTAATAAATCTTGAGTACCATCACCAATTCGTTTAATCATATCAGCGGTTGGTTGAAGTGATTCAACAATAGAACTTAGTGGTAATATATATTTATGTAATCCTACTGCAATATCTAGACCATCCAAAATAGCCAAAGTTAATGGAAGTACAATTGTAATTGTAGTACCAACACCAACAGCTGTATCCAGTCGAATCGCACCACCTAATTTTTGAATGTTGGTTTTTACTACGTCCATTCCAACACCTCGTCCTGAAATATCGGTAATTTGATCAGCAGTCGTTACTCCAGCTCCAAAAACTAACATAGCTTTGTCATTTGAGCTCATTGAAGCCAATTGATTTTCATCTATAATTCCATTGTCAAACGCTTTTTGTGCCACTCTTTCACTGTTAATACCTCGACCGTTATCATCAATAGTAATAATCATTTGTCCATTGGCTTGTTCTGCACTAATGGTAATAAATCCTACTTCATCTTTACCAGATTTTATTCTATCTTCTGGTGTTTCTAATCCATGGTCAAGTGAGTTTCTAATAATATGCATTAATGGGTCAGTTAAGCCTTCAATCATAGCTTTATCAATTTCAACATTATCTCCATAATGCTTGAACTCAACTTTTTTTCCTAATTGTTTAGAAATATCTCGTATTACTTTAGGAAATTTTGAGTAAATAGATTCCATTGGAACCATTCGAATACTCATAATAGAGTCTTGCATGTCACGAATATGTCGTTCTAACAAGTCTAATCGCTCTAAAACAGAGACTCTTGTTTTTGAATCTTCAATAGTAGTAGTAAACTGTGTAAGCATGGCATTAGTAATAACTAAATCACCGACATTATTCATAAGTAAGTCGATTTTATCTAAGTTTACACGAATATTGTTGGTAGTGGCAACGGCTTTATCACCTCGTGAACGATCACTTACTCTTCTTGCCCCAGTTGCTGTTTTTGGTTCATCTTCATTGTTACTTGAAGCAATATGATTGTTAATCTTTTCAATTTTTGAATTGGGGTCAAGATCTGGCATATCATCAAAGAAATCACCTGAATCGGTTTTTTCTTTTTGAACTCGTCTTGCCTCTTTTGAACCACCATTAAAAGCAGAATTTTGTAAAGCATCATCGAAGAAACCAAAGTTGTCACTTTCGTCACTTAAATTAATAATAGATTCATCAAAAAACCCATAAGGCTGCGTTAGGAAATCATCAGAATAGCCATCTGCATTTAGTTCTTCATTAAAAAAACCAAACGAATCTCCTAGCTGACTTGAACTTTTTTCGCCTGAAGAAGCTTCTTGATTTTGTTGCGCAGCAGAAACCTCTTTTGCAGGAGGAGTTGCAGCCGTATTATTCATATAATTTCTAATTTCAATCAGTAAATCTTGTGTCATTTCAGTAAAGGTTTCTCTGGTTAGTTCTTCTGCTATTTCCATATCTAGAAGTTCTTTCATTACATCTAAACCAGCCATTAAAGTATCTACCATTTCAGGTTGAAACTCAATTTTGTGATTTCTTAGTTTATCCATCATGTTTTCAACATCATGCGTAAATTCAGCAAAAAGTTTTAGTTCAACAGAAGCACCGCTTCCTTTTAATGTATGCACATCTCTAAAGAGTTGTCCCATTTCATCATCATTTAGGGTACCATTGTTTTCAGCTTCCAATAAAACATTGTCCGCTGATTCAAATAACTCCACAGACTCTTCTAAAAACATCTCTCTATATTTAGATATATCAAAACTGGCCATATTTCACCTTCTAAAATTATTTAATTTCTTATCGACTTAAAACTATATTTACAGCTTTTAACAATTGATCCGGAACAAATGGTTTTACAATCCAACCAGTAGCACCTGCTGCTTTACCTTTTATCTTCATTTCATCACTTCTTTCAGTGGTTAAAACTAAAATAGGCTTCGTAGCATATTGAGGCAATCTTCTTAGTTCTTCAATTAACGCAATACCATCCATATTGGGCATGTTAACATCAGTAATAATTAAATCATAAATTGCTTGTTTTGCTTTTTCTAGCCCATCTTTACCATCAATTGCCTCAGTTACATCGGTATAACCGCCTTCATTTAATGCATAATTCAACATATCTCTTAACATTGTTGAATCATCTACAATTAAAAGCTTTGACATAAAAACCCCTTGTTTTCTTCTTTTAGTAACATTTATTCTATAATAACCAAAGAACGATTAATTTAATATAAAAACTATAATTCTTGTGGTGCTAAATTAGCAGCAGCTAACTCTATTCTATCTTTTTTAACATTTAATACTCTAACTTCGAAACTATCACCTACATTTAAAATATCTGCAACATTATTAACTCTTTGTTTAGAAAGTTTAGAAATATGCAATAAACCCTCACCACCTTCAGGTAGAGCAATAAAAGCTCCAAAATCAGTAATTCTCTCTACTTTTCCCATTAAAAGTTCATCTTGTTTATATATTTTTTCAAAATCTAAGTTTTTTGTGCTTTTTCTTCCTGCTGGTGCATTGTTTGAAATAGTTTTAATATGCTCACAAGCTCCATTAATACTCTCTTTGTTCTCACCGCTTACTTTAACATTTCCACTGTCTCTGTCTAAGTCAATTGAAACATTAAAAGTTTCAATAATCTCTTTGATAGTTGAACCAGCTTTTCCAATAATAGCCATAATTTTACTAGGATCAATCATAAATTGCTCAATTAAAGGTAACGCATCACTTGGTACTATTTCTAAAGCCGCTTCTTCCATAATATTTAAAATATGTAATCGCCCTTCTTTTGCTTGTTCAAGTGCCTCTTTTAGTACACTTAACTCAATACCACCTAGTTTTATGTCCATTTGCAAAGCAGTAATTCCTAGCTTTGAACCAGCAACTTTAAAATCCATATCGCCATCGTGGTCTTCTAATCCCATAATGTCAGTTAAAATAGCATATTCTTTATTTTCAACTACCATTCCCATAGCAACACCAGCAACCAGCGCTGAAATTGGAACACCTGCTGCTTTAAGCGCTAAAGAACCTCCGCAAACAGTTGCCATAGAAGAAGAACCATTTGATTCTAATATTTCAGAAACAAGCCGAATGGTATCACTAAAATCTGAATCAATAGTTGATTCAAGTGCTTTTTTTGCTAAATTTCCATGTCCTAGTTCTCGTCTTCCTACTCCAAACATTGGTTTGGCTTCACCTACGCTAAATCCAGGAAAGTTATAATGCACCATAAAGTTCTCTGTAAAAGTAGATCTTTCTGTTAGTTTCTCATACATTTGACCGCTTTTAGCATCTGCTAAAGTACCTACAACTAAAGCTTGTGTTTCACCTCTTGTAAACAAACACGAAGAGTGTGCAGATGGTAATATATTGGTTTCAATATCAATAGGACGAACATCTTTAAGCCCTCTTCCATCTGCTCGAACTTTATCTTTGACAATCATATTTCGAACCAGTTCTTTTTTAACAATACTAACCGCTTCGTAAACATCTTTAAAACTAACCACATGATTGGTACAATAAACATCTTTTGAAATAAGTTTTGCAGCTTCTTTTAACTCAACGGCTCGTTCACTTTTTGCCAGTTTTTTAATAGCATCTTTGATATTTGCAGTATAGCTTTCTCTAACATAATTAATTAATGCCTCTTCAATAGAAAATGCTACTAACTCTACATTAGCAGGTTCTTTGCATGCAGCTTTAAATCCTTTTTCATAGGCTTCATTCGCATTTTTTAACGCATTTTGTGCCACACCAATCGCTTCAACTAACTGAGTTTCACTCATTTCATTGGCATTATGAACTTTTGTAAATGCTTCAATATCAACTTCTACCATCTCTTCAGATGAAATAGATTTCATTTCAATCATTAAAAGCTCTTCTTTACTTCCTGCTACAAATAAATCTAATGTTGACTCATTCATTTGAGTATCAGTAGGATTAACAATATATTCATTGTTTACTCGCCCTATTCGTACACCAGCAACCGATTTTTTAATAGGTAAATTAGAAGTATATAAAGCTGCCGATGCAGCATTAAGTGCTAATGCTTGAATATCAACATTTCTATCTGCACTTAAAACTATAACCGTAATAGTTGTAGGATAAACATACCCTTTAAGAAATAGCGGTCGCAAACTTCTGTCAATTACTCTTGAAGTTAGTGTTTCAAACTCACTAGGTTTTGCTTCTCGTTTAAAAAACCCACCTGGAACTTTAGCAGCTGCGTATGTTTTTTCTAAATATTGCACGGTTAAAGGAGTAAAATCTTCTTCAACCGGATTATCAAACTCACTTACAACCGTAGCTAAAACAACAGCCTTACCCATTTTTGCTAATACTGAGCCATTGGCTTGTTTAGCTACTTTATTAAAAACATAAATCTCTTCTTTTCCACATAACTCAAATTCGCATACTATTGACATATTCTATCCTTTAATAATCTCTTTTATTGCTTCAAAGGTGATCTCTTCTAATTCTTCATAATAAAAATCTATGCTAACAAAATGGTCCAGCTTTTTGACATAATACAAGTCATCGGCAATGGATTCAATGGTAGGAGCACTAGCTGTTGGCAATATTGGAACTGCTACAGAAACAGACTTAGCTTTTAAATTAATGGCTGTTTTAATGCACGCCATCATAGTTAAACTCGTATTTAAACCCTCGTCCACCAATAATACATTTTTATTATGAAGATCTGCTAATCTTTCACCTTTTCTATATTTTTGAATATACTTCAAAACCTCATTTTCATATACGCTTCTGGATTTTGAAAATACATAATCCAAGCTTATATCAAACGCCTTAACTAACTCTTCATGAATAACAACTTCCTCGCTTTCAGATACTATTGCAACTTCACACTCACTGTTATTAGGTGCATCTATTTTATACGTAAACATAAAATCAAAAGAAGATTTTAACTCTTTAGAAATTGTATAAGCAATAGGAACACTTCCAGCTGATGTTGCTATTATAATCCAATCTTCAAATTTTATTGTATCAGAAGGCAAAACATCAAGCAATAGTTTGGTTGCTTCTTTTCTGTTTTTAAAATATTTTGTGTTGAAACCCACTAATTATCACCTAAACTATATGTTTGTTGAATCCCACCTAAAGGTTTTAACTCTATTTCTAAGTAAATAACATCTTGACTTTTAATGGAATGCCCTCTATTGGTATGAGTAGGTTCCAATCTTTTTTCAAAATTGACATTCAATCTCCAACACTTGTCATTAATAGTAAAAATCAATGCCTCTTTACTTTTTATATCATCAATTAAATTGTAATGAACCCGATACGTCAACCAATAATCTCTGGCCATTCTGGCCGTTGCCGCTAACATATAAGATTCTAATTCATCTTTACCTGAGTTTTCAGTATCTTTAGACATATAGTGATTGGCTTTAAAAGCAAACCACTCATAATTAAAATCAAATCCAGAAGAAGATTCTACAAGAGTATGATCTTGATTGCTGTAAATAATACGGTTATAAATTGAACCTAAAATATAATTAAAAGTCACTTCGTTTTCTAAATCACCTAAAGTAGAGTTATCAAAATCATCGTATAGAATGGCTTGTTTTATTTTATGGTTAACAATTTGCTTTAAATCTTCTCTGTCATATAGTGATTGATTTAAAGCAAAAGTCAATGTTTTATTATCTTTTGGAAGAGTAAAAGGAGCTAATTCCGTATCGTTATTGGTTAAACTGTATAAATCTCCTCGGGTTCGAACACTATTTGGAATAGCAAGTTCTGTATTAAAGTTGACCGTATGTAAATAGTTTTCATACGGTTTCAATAAGTCTGTTCCCACTTCAACAACATGTCGCGTTTGCATAAATGTACCATTATTGAACTCTGAAACACCATTAGTATACTCTAATCGTGAGAGTGAAATTTCTTCTTTTAGAGTTACTCTAAGGTAATCATCAAAAAGAGAAAAACTATAATAAATAGGTACAGTTAAATCATATTGTTGTGCATTTAAACCTACTTTTCTTGAGTAGTTAGTGTAGCGCAAATCGGTTGAGTACAATAAATTATCCCAAATAATTGGTTTAGTAAACTGGTGAAGTTGAACTTGTGGCAGTTGTTGAATAACAGTATCATTGCTTTCTAAAGGAGTTTCTAAATAGTATCTTAAATAGGTCCCTGCATAATATTCAGGTGTTTTATAAAAATAGTTAAGTTTTGACTCAATTCGTCTGTTGTCATTGTCTCCAAAACGAACATTCTCTATTTCAGCATAATCAATATCATTAAGCCAGTTTGCGTTTAAATATAAACCATCTTGATGATTTTCATTTTCTGCAAACAATTTAGTTCTTTGATAATCCACATTCCAACCAAAATGCTTTTTATTTTTCAAATTCTCTGCTTCAAAATATTCACTTTGCTCAACAAAAATACCACTTTCTACTCTTAGCATTGAGTAAGGAGAATCAGCATATCTAAAATATCCGTGAATCCCCTCTCCTCTTTGTGTTCTGATTTGTGGCATTAGCTCAATATCATAATTATCAGCAGGTGCATAATAAAAAGGTTGAGCATATATAAAACCATCACTACTGGAATACCCAATTTTCGGATACAGCAACCCAGTTCTTCTGGTTTTATCGGTTGAAAAACCAAAATAAGGGGTATAAAAAACAGGAACATTTTTTATGTATAAACGGGTATTAAAAGTATTTATCCACTGCTCTTTAGTATCGTAATCTCCGTTTGAAAATCGTATACTCCAAAAAGGGTCTTCACAGTCACAACTTGAAAGAATTGAACTTTCTAGATTAACAGTATCTTCAGTCTTTTGAGAAGCTTGTGAATTAATCCATAAACTTGAAGGCTTATTTAAAAAAAGTGCAGGATTTTGAATCATTGATTCATTTTCCATATTCACAAACGCATAATTGCTTTGCGCTTGTAAAATATTATCTTTTAAAATAACAACATCATCAAAAAGCTCAAAGGTGTTGTTCTGTTTATCATAAATGGCTTTATTGGCTGACATAAAGTATGTTTTAGAAAAAATAACTACATTTCCAGTTGCAACTACGATGTCATTTTTAGTATCTAAATTTTTAGCATTAATTTGATACTTTTCTTCTAGTGCATAAAGGTTAACTAAAAGAAGTAAGGAGATAGTTATTTTTTTAAGCATTTACAACCAATGTTCTTGCAAGTTTATCTTGCATAGTTTGCTTAGAGTCATTAAAAAAAGCAAATACAAATCCAATGTAAAAAAACATTTCACTAAAAAGCCTAAAAAAAGATCGCATAAACGCGGAAAAGAATGAAACTCGTCCAAAATGATTGTAATCAATGACTCGTATTTTTGCAAATATTTTACCCAAAGTTGCTCCATAATACCATATAAAAAAACCTTGATAGATAAACTTTATAAGTAAAATTTGATAAACGCCTTCATTCATAATAGTTAACATAACCGTCATATCATCTGTTTGTGTAAAATTTTTCCAATACAGTAGAATAAAAACAAGTGTAATTAAAATATCATCTATAACAAACGCTTTTATTCTTGACCGCATACTCGCTAATTCTAAATTATTAACATTTCCCTGATTTTTTATTTGTTCATTGTCGTTCATTTAGCCTACTTTAAAGCTTGATAAGCAATATCAGTACGACATTTCTTACCCGCAAAGTGAACTTGACCACATAAGCTATAGGCTCTGTTTCTTGCTTCTTGTATTGTTTTTCCCAATCCTACACACACCAACACCCTTCCACCGGTTGCTATTAGTTTATCATCTTGTAATTCAACGCCTGCATATGCAATGTGAGTGTTGTTTAAAATATCTTCATCTACAATTGTATCCACAATAATTTCAGATGGGCTACTACTTGAATAAGGATAATTAGCACTTGCCATTACCACACCAACTGCAAACTCATTTTTAATTTTAATATCCAAAGAGTGGAGATTTTTTGTAGATGCTTTATAGAGAAGTTCAGAAACAGGCGTTTCTAATAATGGCATTAAAATTTCACACTCAGGATCTCCAAAACGCACATTGTATTCTAAAATTATAGGTTCACCGTTAACCACCATAACACCAATAAACAAAACACCCTCAAAAGCAGCACCCTCTTTTTTCATGCCCTCTAGTGTTGGTTTGATTACACGTTCTTCTATTTTTTTATAAATTCCATCATTGACTAAAGGTGTTGGAGCATATGCACCCATTCCACCTGTATTTGGTCCTGTGTCATTGTTACCTACTCGCTTATGGTCTTGAGCAGCCGGTAACACTTTATAGTTTTCACCATCACAAATAGCAAAAATAGAGAGTTCGTATCCGTCTAAAAACTCTTCAACTACAACTTTTGCACCAGCGTCTCCGAAAGATTCACCACTTAGCATATCTTGCACGGCTTCCTTGGCTTCTTCTTGGCTTTGAGCAATAATAACGCCTTTTCCTGCACATAAACCATCTGCTTTTACAACAATTGGTGCTTTCATATTATTTATAAAAGTAAAAGCTTCTTCTTTATTTGTAGTTTCAATAAAAGCTGCTGTTGGAATATTATATTTTTTAAGAAAGTTTTTCATATAGGCTTTTGAACCCTCAAGTTGAGCAGCAGCTGCAGTAGGACCAAAAATAGTTAAATTGTGTTGTCTGAAAATGTCAACAACACCTTCGACTAAAGGACCTTCTGGGCCTACAATGGTTAAATTGATGTTGTTTTCTTTTGCCCATAGGGCTAAATTATTATAATCTTTAATATTAATATTAGAACCTAGCTTAGAAGTTGCACCATTTCCTGGCATAAAAAATAAAGTATGTTGAGCCTCTTTTTCAAGGGCTAGCCCTATTGAGTATTCTCTTCCACCGCTTCCTAGTATTAAAATATTCACTGTATAATTCCTTCAAATGTTTTAAATATCCAAGTGTGCGTTAACCATCAAAATGGCCCACAAAAGCCAAAAACTGCGGTAAGAGTCAATCATTAGGAGCTTCTGCTTTGAGAGCTGCACACCGATTGTCTACAATTACACACACAAATACAGTATCGGACCCTCAACAATGGAAATCCCGCCACACTTAGATATAGGTATATTTTATCCAATAATGATTAAATTAAAGATTAAAAAAAGAGCCTATTTACCATTATTTAATCCCATTGCTTCTTCTTTCGCTAAGGCAATACAATCTTCAATTGAAGTGGTTTTTGATACCACATAAGGCACATACGTTGGAAGATATTGTGCTGTCGTTTGTCCAATGGCAACTGCTTTGTAACTGCTCTCCCATGAAAAATTCTCAAAAAAACACTCAATTGTTGAGGGGGAAGAGAAGATAATAACAGAACCCGGTTTAGGCACTTCAAGATGTTTTATTTTATTACAAGCGGTTTCATAAATAATTGCTTCATCCACATTAATATGAGCTTCTTTTAACAAAGAAACCAAATTTGAAACCACTTTTTTTGCTCGTAAATACAATACTCTTTTATTTTTAAGAACAGGGATTAATTCTGAGGCAAAATCATTTCCATGACCGCTGTTTCCAATAAAAGCAACATTGCCTCCCAATTGTTCTAGCACATTGGCTGTTTTTTGTGCAATAACAAAACAAGGAACACTTTTCCACTTGGGATTAAAAGAGTCCAACGCATACACTGCATTTTTTGAAGTAAATACCAAAGCATCGTATTTTAAAATATCAATTTGTCTGGGAAGAAAACGAATACCCAATAAAGGAATATTTTTTATTCCACTTACATGCATATCATTCAATAAATAAATATCATTCATTTTTTAACTCTCTGTTTTGAATAAAATTAATCGCCTCTTCAATATGTCTAAAAATATGAAGATTTTTAAACACATCATTGGTATCAATTTTTAAAA